>Ga0256832_1001700_pt1 | contig 15020 bp, 12 predicted proteins | sample 134614metaG_FD_190534 | JGI IMG/M metagenome (GOLD analysis project Ga0256832, IMG submission 190534) | Hydrothermal vent microbial communities from Lau Basin, Pacific Ocean - 134-614 | ecosystem: Environmental > Aquatic > Marine > Hydrothermal vents | place: Pacific Ocean: Lau Basin | collected...
TATAATACTCTTTTTAGAAAAGGTTTTACTCTCCATCTTTTGACAGAATTTACAGTTGGTTTCATAAACTTCAAGTAAGATAGTTTTGTGTTCCTCTTTTGCTTGGTTAAGAGCATCATTAAAACTCTTTGTTGGCATTTCATTTATTGAGGTAGGAGTTATTTCTTCTTTATATTGAGATGTAGGAGGTATTGACTCCTTTTCAATAGAGGTATTTTTGTCTATACTTCCTACAGTTTCCTCTATCTCTTTTGCAAGTTCCTCTAGACTCTTTTGAGTATTGATAGATTCATAACTCTCTACTTTATTGCCAATTAACTCTTCTGGAAAATCAGTTGAGACCACCTCTTCGGAAGTAACAATACTCTCCTGAGAAAATATTGCTACAGAAAGAAACAATAGTAAAAAGAAATTTTTAAAAATAATCATTATAAAGCCTTTTAAAAATTTTACCTAAGAAAAATTAACAGAAAGTAAATGTAAAAATTTAGAGGCTTTCTCTATAACTTGTGGGTGTTCATCTATATATATAGCTCCACCAATAGCTATTGATAGTGTTATAGCAACTAAAGCAATTTTTATCCAAGAGTATGGACGCTCTCCTGAAACCTTTCCTGTCTGTGCATTGATAGCATAGTTATATGTTCTATTTTTCCATCTAAATTGAGCTGTCCAAATAGGAAAGAGGACATTTTTATAGGAGGTATCATAATAGCTAGTCTTTAGTGATGTAATCTGCTGTTGGTCTCCACCAATATCTTGACGAACACTCTGACGGATAACTCTATTCATCTTAACTTTAGCAAGTTCAAAACCATTATCTAAGCCAATTGTGTACTCCTCTGAGGTAAATCCTGCAAGATATTTTTTATTGAAAGGGACAAGTTTTTCTGTATACCAAGGAGCAAGATTGTCTAAGATAGTATAAGATAGAGTCTTTGAGGCACCAATAGTTATATCATCAAACTCATTGTATACACGACCCCAGACAGGTGTCCAGCGAATTCTTGGCTCTTGAACTCTTTGACGTACCTCTCTTCCGTTGACAATAATATTTCTTTCTACTGTTACATAGTAGATATCTCCTCTTTGACCTTGGTAGTCACTAACTGTTTTTGCATCATATGTCCAATAGGGAAGGTAGTAACCTTTTAGTTTTTCATCATCTATTAAAAACTTAGCTAGTTTAGATGGTGCAAACCACAAAGAACCAACCCATTTTCTAAAAGCCTCTTTTGCCTCTTTTTGTGAGAGTTGAAAAGGTAGAAGTGATTCAGGGGTAACCTCTTTTACAAAGTCTATAATAGCAGGTGTTCCACAATATGGACAGTTAGATGAAAAAGAGTAGGGGGTCATGGTAAAAGTAGCAGCACATTTACTACACTTAACCTCTTTGTTAATCTCTTTTTCATGGTGTCTATTTAGCTCTATTAATGCTTTACTTAGGTCATACTCTTTAATCTCTTCTAAAGAGGCGTCAATCGATTCTATACTTTGACAGAACTCACACTTTAAGCTCTCTTCAATGGGGCTAAAACGCAGAGGAGCCCCACAATTTTTACAAGTAAAATTAATCGATTTAAATCTCATGTTTTTGGTAGTGGTGGAGGGGTGGTAGTATTAAAGTATTCTTTTAAAATAGTATAGGCTTCAACCCAATCGTCTAAGCCCTCCCTCCAGACAAGAGTATCTTTTTTGATTTTATCTTTACTAATAAGTAGTTGAATAGTATTAATATCATAAGGCCCTTCTCTCTCATCACTTAAAGCAACATAGTATTTTTTACTATTAGCCTTAGGAATAGGAGGAGGGGTAGTTTTGTCAACTCTATCTTTAGAGAGGCTCTCTACCATAGATTGCCCTATGGCAATACCCGCACCCATACCTACAATATCACCCATAGAGCTACTATTTTCAGAACCTAGTGCCTCTCCTGTTTGGTACTTTATATGTTTATCAAGGTCGCCTGTAATCTCACGGCTACTACGTTTGTCAAGAGCCTTCTCTACATCAGATGGTAAAGAGATATTCTCTACTAAAACTTTTGTAAGGTGTAGTCCATACTCTCCAAAGTATGGAGCAATCTTTTTAGATATATACTCTGAAAACTTCTCATAGTTAGAGGCTAAGTCTAAAACAGGGATATTACTCTCACCTAAAATGGTTGTAAATTTTGAGATAATAAGATTTGTTAGTTGGTCATCTATCTCATCAACAGTAAAGTGACCATCTGTTCCTACAATCTCATTCATAAACTGTTTAGGGTCACTAATGCGAATTTCATAGGTTCCAAAGGCACGAAGCCTAACCATGGAGAACTCTGGGTCACGTACCATAATAGGGTTTTTTGTTCCCCACTTTAGGTCAGTAAAGCGTTTAGTATTTACAAAATAGACCTCTGCTTTAAATGGAGAGTTAAATCCATGGTCCCAATGGTTTAAGGAGGTCATAATAGGTAGATTTTTTGTCTCTAGTTCATATATTCCAGGCTCTAAAATATCAGCAACTACCCCCTCATTAACAAAGACAGCTACTTGAGACTCTCTAACTGTCAATTTAGCTCCATATTTAATCTCATTGTTGTATGTAGGAAATCGGTAGACCATAGTGTCGTGTGAATCATCTGTCCACTCAATAACTTCAATAAATTGTCCAAATAGCCAGTCAAAAAGTCCCATGCTCTATCCTTTAGTAGTCTCTTTTGTTTCTTTATTTGGTAGTGTTTCAAGTTTTGACTTAGTTGCAAGAAGAGCCTCTTTTAGTTTATGTTCGGTCTTTTTAAGTTCTGTAAGTGCTTTCTCTCTAGCTCTTTTTCCTTCCTCTGCAATCTCTAGTGAGTCATTAAGTGTAGCAATAAGAGTATCATTAGCAATCTTGATGCTCTCAATATCAAAGATACCACGTTCCATCTGTGTTCGTACCTCTCTGTTTGCTTCTCTTAGCCCTTCGGCATTCTTCTCTAATAACTCATTGGTTAAGTCAGTAGCATTTTTAAGAGCTTTTGCCGATTTATGACTCCTAAAGATAGTGACTGTTTGAGCAAGTTGGTTTCTCCAAAGTGGAACTGTATTAACAAGAGTAGAGGAGATTTTATTGATAAGTGCTTTATCATTTTCTTGAATAAGTCTAATGCTTGGAAGTGACTGCATAGTAACTTGGCGAGAGAGTCTAAGGTCGTGTATACGACGCTCTAAGTCATCTCTGAAGGCACGAATCTCTTTTAGCTCTTGAATAGCTAACATATCTTCATCTTTTGCTCTTTGTTCATACTCTGGAATAATCTTCTCTTCAAGCTCTTTTTTCTTAATCTCTCCTGCTTCAATGTAGATTTCTAAAGTTCTAAAGTACTCTAGGTTAGCTTCATAAAGTTTATCAAGAGATACAATATCTCTTATTAATCTACTTTTATGTTTTTCAAGTTTATTTGAAATTTCATCAATTTGGTCTCTAACCTCTTCATATCCTTGTATAAACTTAACTAGAGGTTTAGTTCTACCAAATAGTTTAGCATACCATGGAAGTTTTTTGTTAGGGTTCAACTCTTCAAGGTCAAACCCTTTAATAGTAGCAATCATCTCATTAAGTACAGCTCCTGCTGCTCCTATATCTTTATTTTTTACACCATCAATCATGCGGTTAGATATCTCATCTAACTCCTCTTGTACTGAGGCTCCAAAGTAGATAATAGAGCTTCTATCTTTAAAGTCTAGCTCTGATAGAGCTTTTTCAAGTTTTGACTTCTCTTCTTCTTGAATAGCTGGTAGGTTTTCGTTTTGCTCTTCTATGGTAGTTTCAATAATCTCTTTTGTTTTTGTTTCCATCTTAATTTTCCTAATATATTAATTTTTTATCTGTTGTTGTAAGACATCTATATTGACATCTAAATCAAATTCATTGTTCTTTTTTAGTCGAGTTAACTCTTTATCAAATCGATACTCTACATCTTCTAAGAGTTGATATAGTTTATCTTTAGTCTCTTGTTTTATATCTGCTTCATTCATCGATATATAAGCATTGGTTACACTCTCTAAACCATCAATATAAACTATTAAAAATTTTCGTGCTACACGAATATCTTTTGGGTCTTCTTGAATAGTTTGAATAATACTTTTAGCCTTTTTTACAGCTATAGAGAGTCTTTTTTGTAAAATCTTATCATTAGAAATTTTATCTATATGTTGCTCTATGTTAGCAAGTTTAGATTTAGCTTCTGAGATAGTTTTTAAGACAAATTCAGCAGAGATGTCACCAATATTTTCCAATTTATCTACCTTCGGGTCTAATCCATAGTAGAGAATATAGCCAATAGTCGATACAATAGAGAGAAAAATACCTATTAAAAGTGACTCTCCTCCTGCAATTGAAGCTGTAAATAGTGTAGCAATACCTAATAATATTGCAGAAAAAGTTTTATATGGTCTTTTAGGTGCTTTAGTTAGCTTCTCTTGATTGTATTTAAACTCATTATTTAGTCCAATTGTGTTGAGTTTAGCTGTTGTATAAAAGAGTATAAATGCTATTAAATTTAGTATAAAAGCATGAATATCTCTATCTATGAGTGCCAATACAATAGCAAGAAAGAGAGGTACTAAAAAGATATAGAGAAGATAGCCTTTGTTTGCTTTATCTATTTGAGGTTTATATTTTTTAACGAAAGCCATAGAGTTATCCTAAAAGTTGACCCAAGGGATACAAAACAGTTAATCCAGCAGAGAGAAGAATAAATAAGAATCCAAATAGCTTTTTCATAAAATTATTCTATTTTTGTACTTTTTTATTGAGTGCAAAAGTTATCTAATACTAGATAACTTTTAGTTGATTATAATCTATTTAATTATTGATTGATACCAAGGGCATTAAGTGTCTCATAGGTGATTCCACCTGTTGCTAAAGAGTTGTCTCTTTGGTATCTGTCTAGTGCTATACGTGTATCACGACCAAGAACACCATCTATTTTTCCTGGATTGTAACCTTTCTCTTTTAGAGCATTTTGAATTTTTAAAATAACATCTTTGTTCATATTTGTCTGACAGAGAATTCTCTCCCAACTTTGGTGAGCTTCTGAGATTTTTACTCTTTTTTGGATAGTTTTATATACAGCCTCTATAGGTGTTTTTATCTCTTTAGCCTCTTCTACAAGTTTTTTAACTTTTACAATTTTATAAGTTGGTTTTACAGGTATCTTTTTGATAGTTTCAGGAGTCTCTAAAACAGTTTTTGTAATTTTCTTTTTAACAGATGGAGTCTCAACTAAGCATATCTCATGACCAGTATATCTTAAACCTTTTTCAACAGGGTCTCCAACTTTAATCCAAGAAAATGATGGACCATGGTCAATAACTTTTTTCTCAATAGTACTCTTTACAGCAGGAATAGTAACTGTCTCTGTTCTTGCTGGAGAGATGAGTTTTTTTACTTTAATTGTTTTTGTTTCAGCAGGAATCTCAATGACTTTTGTTGTTGCAGGTGTCTTGATTACTTTTTTCTTAATAGTTTTATATTTTGCAGGTACTTTAACAAGACACATAATTTCACCTGTAGCACCATCTAGTTTTGTAGCTGGGTTTTTACCTTTTTTCCATACAGTCTTCTCTTTTTCTACAAGTACTTTCTCTTCAACCTCTTTGTATGTTGCTGGAACAGTAACAGTCTTTTTTGTAGCTGGTTTAACAACAATAGTCTTCTCTACCATCTCATATTTTGCAGGGATAACTTTTGTTTCATTTGTTTCATTTTTTATTACAACCTCTTGAGTTACTGTTTTATATTTTTCTGGAGAGTAATACTCTTTATAACAAGTACCTGGAGTAGTATTTTCAATATCAACACCTTTTAGTTTTGCAGCTGCTAAAAGTTCATTACTTACAGGTGCTGCATTTTTACGTAGACTAACACGCCAAGAGCGTAGAGCAGGTTTTACCTCAACAACTTCAGTAACTTTTTTATATTTTGCAGGTACAGTAACAATCTTTTCAGTTGCAGGAGAGACCTCTACCTTCTCTTCAACCCATTCATATTTTGGAGGAATTATAGTAATCTTATTTGATGCCTCTTTTACTAAAACTTTCTCTTCAACAGTTTTATATTTAGCAGGAATAATAACTTTAGCATAACACTCACCAGCTTTTGCATTTGGAGGAGTAAGTGATATCTCGGCCTGTATAGAAGATATAGGTAGTAATAGCCCTAGTAATAGTGATGAATATTGTAATTTCATTGATTTTCCTTTTAATACATTAAAATTTGTTTAATTATATAAGAATTTTATTAATATATCATTAAAAGATATTTACTAAATTTATTTTTTAAAAACCTTTTATAAGTATTTTATAGAGTTTTTCTATAATCTTATCTTCAAGATGAATAGTGCTGTAGGTATTGTATAGTTGAAAAATATCTTTTTTTTTGAATTTTTGACCATAAATACACTGTGGGTGAGCAGGTAAAAATGCTCTCATAAGTCCTATCTCATCTTCTAAAATTGTTTCACAAATATAACAAAAACCATTATCATAGAGTCGCCCCTCATGCTTAAGTAGTTGCATGTATGCTTCTATAGCTAAACGTTTTGGATTTTGTCTATGCCACTTTTTTGCACTACTTAATAGTAGATTAAAGTAGAAGCTATCTAACTCTGTGGTATCTTGTAGATGTGGTTCAAAGAGCTTAATAAAATTTTGCCAAATAAGTAGACGATTGTTTGAGAATATCCAAGGAAAAGAGATATGAGATAGAGAGTGCATAGTTGGCATAAAACCATTTTTAGACTCTTTTGCCTCAAAGTCTATAAGGTTTCCTATTTGTAAAATTGAGTGTCTTGCACCAAAAAAACGCCAATAGTTTTTTACAGAGTCATTGCTTAGCACGGTAACAATTGTGTCTTCATTTTTTGCTTTTCTTATATTAATTATAAATCCACGCATCTGTTTAATTATCTTTTTGGTATTATCGACCCAATTTCTGGGGGGATTATATTACTTAAAACCCTATTATATACTAATTAAAGGTGGCTTATGCAAAATCTCTTTACGTCGTTTAAAGATAACTGTGGTTTTGGACTCTTAGCGTCTATTGACAACACTCCAACACATAAAAACTTAGAAGATGCAATTACATCTCTCTCTAGAATGATGCACAGAGGTGCAATTGCTGCAGATGGGAAGACGGGTGATGGTTCGGGGCTCCTTCTCTCATTACCAAAATCATTTTTTGAAAAAGAGGCATTGGCAGATGGAGTTGATTTGCCTGAGACATATGCTGTTGCTATGGTCTTTTCTCATAATGAGTCTGATTTTGATGTTATCTCAGAGGTGTGCGAAAATAACGATTTAGATGTTGTATATACACGTGTTGTGCCTGTCAATACCGATGCATTAGGGAAACAAGCATTGGAGTCACTACCTATGATTAAGCAGGTTTTTGTAGCACCAAAATCTGCTATTGCCTCTAAGCGTTTTGATGCAATGGTCTACCTCTCAAGAAAAGAGATAGAGGCTAGACTTATTGATGATAAGAGTTTTTATATTCCATCTTTTTCAACATCGGTAGTCTCCTATAAAGGGCTTGTTATGCCAACACATATTAAGGAGTTCTATCCAGATTTAGCTAGTGAAGATTTTAAAATATCTTTCTGTCTTTTTCACCAAAGATTCTCGACTAATACTCTGCCTCAGTGGAAGTTGGCTCAGCCATTTAGAATGATTGCTCACAATGGTGAGATTAACTCTGTAACAGCAAATAGATTTAATGCAATGGCTAAAGTTATAACTGCAAAATCAGATATATTTACCGATGAAGAGATGGATAGACTTCGTAATGTTATTCAGTCAGATATGTCTGACTCTGCTTCATTGGATAATTTTATGGAGTTTTTGGTAGTAAATGGTGTTGACTTCTTCAAGGCTGCTCGTTCATTGATTCCTGCTCCTTGGCACAATGCTCCACACATGGATAGTGAACTTAGAGCCTTCTATGAGTATGCAAGTACCTGTTTTGTTCCTTGGGACGGACCAGCTGCTGTAAGTATGACCGATGGTCGTTACATTGGGTGTGTATTAGATAGAAATGGACTTAGACCATCTAAGTATATTATTACTACAGACAATAGGCTTTTGATTACCTCTGAGTATGGGGTATTAGATGTTCCAGAAGATGAGATTGTAGAGCGTGGGCGACTTCAATCTGGTCAGATGATGGGGGTTGACCTTAAGCATGGCAAGGTGCTTAAGTCTGAAGATATAGATAACTACATAAAAGGGCTTCACCCTTATAATAAGTGGTTAAGTGAAAATATGTCTTATCTTCAAGAGCATATGCCTTCACAAGAGGCATTAGATAAAAATAAAATGCCAGAAGATAAAGAGTTAATGGTTGCAAAACAGCGTTACTTTAACTATACAACAGAGGTACTTAGAGAGGTTATTCGCCCAATGATTGCTGAGGGTAAAGAGACAACAGGTGCTATGGGAGACGATACTCCACTTGCAGCCTTTTCAACCCAGCAGAGGAACTTTACAGACTTCTTTAAGCAGAAGTTTGCACAGGTAACTAACCCTCCTATTGACCCAATTCGTGAAAAGACAGTTATGAGTCTAAACACTGGTTTTGGAGAGATACAAAATATATTAGCTGATAGTGCAGACCATGCAAAGAGACTCAAAACAGTACTGCCTGTTATGTCGGCTACACGTTTCTCTTTACTTCAAGAGTATGGAGATGAAAATAGTGAACGCTATGACCCAGCTTATAAGTATGGTCAGTATGATACCACTTATACTTCAGACTTAAAGGCTAGTTTAGATGTACTAATAGAGAAGATTATTGAAGATGTTCGCAACAATGGCGTTAGAACTATTATCTTAGATGACCGTGGATTGAATGAGACAAATAAAGTTATTCCAATGCTTATGGTTGTTGGTCGTCTAAGTCAAGAACTACTCAATGCAAAGCTAAGACATCTTACAAGTATTGTAGCTGTAACAGGTGAGGTGTTTGACCCTCACTCTGCAGCTTGTATGATTGGTTATGGAGCGGCTGCTGTTTATCCTTATTTGCTCTACTACATTGTAACAGAGTTAGAGGGCGAAAGCGATGAGTTAAAACACACTCTAAGACGATTTAGACGTGCTATGGGTGCAGGTCTTTTAAAGATTATGTCTAAAATGGGTATCTCAACTATTGCATCTTATCGTAACTCACGTCTATTTGATGCTATTGGATTGAGTCAAGAGATTGTCGATGACTGTTTTGCAGGAACAACAGCACTCCTAACAGGACTAGGCTATGAAGATATAGATGCTAGGTTAAACAGTAACCATGCGCGTGCCTTTACAGATGCATTTAAGGGTAAAAAGAATGCTCTGTACAAAGGTGGTTTTTATAAGTATAGAAGAGGGGAAGAGTTTCATGACTTCTCTCGTCCAACTATCTATGCTATGCAAAAAGCATCACAGAGTGGAGATGTAGCTGACTATGAAGAGGTAAAAAGACTTGTTAATCAAAGAGATAAAAAGTTTATTAGAGATTTTTTTGAGCTTACTTCAGAGCGTGAACCAATCTCAATTGATGAGGTAGAGCCACTAGAGGCAATCTTTAAACGCTTCTCAACGGCTGCAATGTCTATGGGGTCTATCTCTCAAGAGGCACATGAGACTTTGGCTGCTGCTATGAACAAAATTGGAGCTAAATCAAACTCAGGTGAGGGTGGAGAAGACCCTAGACGTTATGGAACAGAGTTAAACTCATCTATTAAGCAGATAGCCTCTGGACGCTTTGGGGTAACTCCAGAGTATCTACGTTCAGCTACAGAACTACAGATAAAAGTAGCCCAAGGTGCAAAACCAGGTGAGGGGGGACAGCTTCCAGGAAGTAAAGTCTCACCTCTTATTGCAGAGCTTAGATTTACAAAACCAGGGGTAACACTTATCTCTCCACCACCACACCATGATATCTACTCTATTGAGGATTTGGCACAGTTGATTTTTGATTTAAAGCAGGTAAATCCAAATGCTAGAGTAACAGTAAAATTGGTATCTACAGCAGGAGTAGGTACCATTGCTACTGGTGTAGCAAAAGCCTATGCAGATAAGATTATTATCTCTGGTGGAGATGGTGGTACAGGGGCTGCTCCTATTGGTTCTATTAGATTTGCAGGGAATCCTTGGGAGTTAGGTCTTATTGAGGCACACAATGCTCTAAAGGCAAATAATCTAAGAGGTCAAGTAAGCCTAGAGACTGATGGTGGGCTAAAAACAGGTCTTGACATTGTCAAAGCTGCTATCTTTGGTGCAGAGGAGTATGCATTTGGTACAGGAGCATTGGTTCTTGTAGGGTGTATTATGCTTCGTGTTTGTCACCTTAATACTTGTGGTGTTGGTGTTGCAACACAAGACCCTCACTTAAGAGCGAAATTTAAAGGAAATGTAGATAAGGTTGTTAACTACTTTACTCTAATTGCCCAAGAGGTTAGAGAGATTTTAGCACAGCTTGGTTACAAATCATTAGAAGAGATTATTGGACAAAACCATCTCTTAAAAGTTATAGATGATGAGTTTGCTAAGAAGTTTAACTTTGAAGAGTTACTATATAAAATAGATGGTATTAATACCTGTCAAGTGTCATCTAATGAACCTTATGATAAAAATGAGTATGAACAGGAGTTGGTAAAAGAGTTAATGCCAACAATTAAAGAGCCATCAAAACCGATTATTATTAATAAAGAGATTTCTAACTTAAACAGAAGTTTTGGAGCTAGAATCTCTGGTGAGATTGCATCTCTTTATGGTAATGCTGGTCTTCCTGATGGTACAATTACCCTTAATATGAAAGGTACAACAGGTCAATCGCTTGGTGCATTTTTAGCCAAAGGGGTTGATATTAATATTGATGGTGCAGGAAATGACTACATTGGTAAGGGTATGAGTGGTGGTAATATTGTCATTACCTCTACTAAGGCTGGTCAAAAGTTTGCTCTTGGTGGAAATACATGTCTCTATGGTGCAACAGGAGGAACACTATATGTCCATGGTCAAGTAGGTGAGCGTTTTGCTGTTAGAAATTCAGGGGCAATAGCTGTAGTTGAGGGAACAGGTGACCACCCTTGTGAGTATATGACAGGTGGAGTTATTGTAATTCTTGGTAAGACAGGGATTAACTTTGGTGCAGGTATGACAGGTGGTAGAGCCTTTGTTTATGATGAAGAGGGTGATTTTTATGAAAGAGTAAATCCAGAGCTTGTTGAGGCACTTAGAATAGATACTGATGAGTGGGAAGAGGAGCGATTTGAACTCAAAGCTCTACTTAAAAACTATCTATCTAAAACAGGTAGTAGAGTAGCTACTAAAATCTTAGAGAATTGGAGAACAGAAATCCGTAAATTTTGGATGGTGGCTCCAAGAGGGGTTAAACCTAGTCTTGAAGCAGATAAGAGGGGAGAGTAGTTGCTTTTTATTATTGTAAAAACTATTCATCTCTTTGCTGCTTTTATATATGGAGGTTTTCTAATTACCGATAATCTCTTTTTGACTAAAATAAAGAGAAGTTTTAGTGAAGAGGAGCATCAAAAGATAAGAGAGTCTTTTATGGTGTATGTTAGAAAGGTAGTTCCACCAAGTCTTATAGTGGCTGTAGTTACAGGACTGTACCTTATTAGTCAGGTCTTTGGAACTATTGGACCTGATGGTATGACAAATTTTCAGATGTTACTCTCTCTTAAAGCCTTTTTAGGAATTTGGCTTGGGCTAAGAGGTGGTTTACAAGTTTACTTTAAGATACAACCTTTTGTATTTAAGAGTCACCGTTTACCATTTGCTTTTGTTTTAACTATTATTTTCCTCTCCCAATTTATGCATATAGCTTAACAAATATGCTAAAATGTTTCCTTTATTTTATTAGAGGAAACAACAATGATAGCATTAGATATTTTAAGTAACATTCTGTTTGTATTGGCTCTTGGCTACTACTTTATGACCAATATGCAGTGGTACTCATATAAGTTAGAGAGAGTATTTTTTCATCATACCAAATCGTGGTGGCACTTGGTCTACTTTCTTTTTCCTATTTTGGCTTACTTTCTTCTAAATAAATATTTTAACTTAAGTATTATTGCTACGGTTGTCTATATTGGTATGCTCTATAGATGGCGACAAGAGCAAGACAAACCATTAGTCTTTACTGCACGAGTTAAACGTTTTTTTGCAGTTTTGGTCTTTTTGACACTCTTTATTGTAATGTTAAAGTTTGTAGGGGTTCGTTATGAGAGTTTTGCAGTATTTACCCCTATTATTTTAGCCCATTTTATCTCTGCGATGATGGAGAAGATGCTCTTTTTTGGATTTCAAAAAAAAGCAGAGAAGAAGCTAGAGAAAATGTCAAATATGGTTATTGTTGGAGTAACAGCCTCTTATGGAAAGACTAGCATAAAAAACTATATTGCTCACATTTTAAAGGCTAAATATAATGTCTATGCTACACCTCGTTCAGTTAATACTTTTGGAGGAGTAGTAAAAGATATAAATGATGATTTACCTGAAGATACAGAGGTATATGTAGTTGAGATGGGTGCAAGAGCTAAGGGAGATATTGCTGAGATTACAAAGTTTGTTAACCCACATTTTGTAGTTGTAGGAAAGATTGGCCCTGCACATATTGAGTATTTTAAAACTTTAGAAAATATTAGAAACACAAAAATGGAGATACTCTCCTCTAAACGTCTTAAAGAGGCATGGGTTGACCAGAGTGCAAAGATAAAACCGACTAAAAATATTCATGAGTTTGGTAAAGAGATACATGACATAAAAGCTACACTAGATGGACTAGATTTTAAAATGAACGATAAGGAGTATCATGCAAATATCTTAGGCTCTTTTAACGCTATGAACTTAGGACTTGCCATTAAAGTAGCTCAAGCTTTAGGTGTAGATGAAGAGAGTATTAAAAAACAGCTAAATTCACTAGAGCCAACCCCACACAGACTACAACGCATAGACGCAGGTGGAAAGGTTATTATAGATGACTCATTTAATGGAAATATTGATGGTATGTTAGAGGGCTTTAACCTTGCTTCAACTTATGCGGGAAGAAAAGTTCTTATAACCCCTGGTTTAGTTGAGGTTGATGAAGAGCTTAATATAGAGGTAGCAAAAAGAGCAAATGAGATATTTGATTTGGTTGTGGTAACGGGTGATTTGAACTATGGAGTCTTTAGAGACTATGTTGAGTCTACAAGGTTAATTAAGTTAGAGAGTAAAGATAAGATGCAAGAGATGCTAATAGAGTATACGAAAGCTGGGGATTTAATATTGTTTGCTAATGATGCTCCTAGTTTTATTTAAAACTATGCTCTATCAAGCTTATCAAGCAGAGCTAGTCCTCTAGCTTTATCTCCTTTTGAAGCCATGAGTTTAAAGCGTGTTTGAGCAAGTCGTATAATCTCTAGACTAACACCATCTTTACTTATGAGTGCTGAAATCCAAATATTTGTATCTATGACTACATTCATAAAATATGATAGCATATATGATGTTAAAATAAAATTATAGGCTCTTTGGGATTTTTGATATAATACACTTTTGGTAAAAAAGGGAAAGTATGGAACTGGTTTATTTGTGGGTTGAAGATTATAAAAATATTCATAAGCAGGGGTTTGATTTGTTAAAAGGGATAAATACAAATGGATATATCTAAACAATTACAAGAGGAGTTATGGGAAAGTATTAAAAAGAGTTATCTAAGTGAAGATTATACTACAGCGATATTAAATGCAATTGCTTATCTAAGAGAAAAATGACATCTTTCTTATCCATATTGTTTTTTAATATTAAAATACAGAAAAAAGCTTTAGGATTTTAAAATGCCAAATATTCAAACCACAGAATACAAAGAGTTTATACAAAAGATAAAAGAGAAAGCACGACAAGCACAGATAAAAGCATCAGTAAGAGTCAATAGTACACTACTTGAATTTTATTGGGAGTTGGGGGCAGATATTGTAGAGAAGCAGAAAACAGCTAGTTGGGGTAGTGGTTTTTTAAAGCAGATGAGTAAAGATTTAATGCATGAGTTTCCTGATATGAAAGGGTTTTCAAAAAGAAATTTAGAGCTTATACGAAAATGGTATCTCTTTTATTCTCAAGATAATACAATTACGAAACAAGTTGTTTCGCAATTAGTTAAAATACCTTGGGGACATAATATTGTAATTTTTCAAAAAAATAGTGATATAAGAAAAGCACTCTTTTATGTTCAAAAAACTATGGAACATGGTTGGAGCAGAAGTGTGCTTGTTCATCAAATAGAGAGTAGACTTTATGAAAGAAGTGGAAAAGCAATTACTAATTTTTCAAATACTCTACCAAATCCACAATCTGACCTAGCCAATGAGTTAACTAAAGACCCTTATCAGTTTGATTTTTTAACACTTAGAGAGAAGCATGATGAAAGAGAGTTAGAAGATGCACTAATGGAACATATAACAAAGTTTCTACTTGAATTAGGACAAGGTTTTGCATTTGTAGGACGACAATATAAACTAGATATTGGAGGAAAAGATTTTAAAATAGATTTACTTTTTTATCATCTTAAACTCTATTGTTATGTAGTTGTAGAGCTTAAAGTTGTTGATTTTGAGCCTGAATTTGCAGGGAAATTAAATTTTTACATCTCTGCTATTGATGGAGAATTAAAGAGTGAAAAAGACAATCCAACAATAGGAATTTTGATATGTAAATCCAAAAATCGCACAATAGTTGAGTATGCACTAAAAGATATAAACAAACCTATTGGGGTGAGTGAATATAAACTCTCTAATGTTTTACCAGAAGATTTTAAATCAACTCTTCCCTCTATTGAAGAGATAGAGGCAGAATTAAATAAGGAATAAAAAATGAGTTACCTAATAGACACACTAACAAAAAAAATAGGTTTTTTCACAGCTATATTAGCCATAGCTTTGGCACTACTAATTGGTTATGATGCCATGATGCGTTACCTCTTTTCAGAGGGTTCAATTGCCTTACAAGAGG
>Ga0256832_1001702_pt1 | contig 15017 bp, 10 predicted proteins | sample 134614metaG_FD_190534 | JGI IMG/M metagenome (GOLD analysis project Ga0256832, IMG submission 190534) | Hydrothermal vent microbial communities from Lau Basin, Pacific Ocean - 134-614 | ecosystem: Environmental > Aquatic > Marine > Hydrothermal vents | place: Pacific Ocean: Lau Basin | collected...
CCACCGACCTTAGGGGATATGGGGTGCAGACCAAGGTGGATTATAATAAATATTTCCCCAAATTCAGTGTGACCCATCGTATCGGCATGGGCAAAATCAAGTTGGCGGACTCTTTGGATGCGGTGGACTATAGTTGGAATCAAGGTTTTTTGGGTATGAGCATTCCTTTGAATTTTTCAAAAAATAGTTACTATCGGTCTTTGAGCATGGATGTGGTTGGCGGGTATAGAAATTATGTAACGAGTCAAGACCATGTTTTGCCGAACAATACGCAAGTCGGTCTGTATGTTAATTTTTATAATTTGCAGCAACGTTCGTACCGGCAATTAGCTTCTCGATTTGGGCAATTTATCGGGTTGGGAGTGACGCATAAAAAACAAGTTCGCCAAGATGCTTATCAGTTGTTTGATGCAAAAGCGATATTATTATTGCCCGGTCTGGGTCTGACCCACAGTCTGAAATTAAAGAGTCAATATCACCAGGTATTCAGCGGAAACAGCCGAACGATTGTATTGGATGCCCCGCGGGGATATAGTGCGCACATTGGGAGCGAGCAAGGCTTGTTGTCCACCGTCGAATATGCTTTGCCGCTGGCTTATCCTGATTGGTCGGTTGGGCCTTTATTATTTTTTAAGCGAGTGCGAACTAATTTATTTTTTGATTATGCCGATAATCTAAATGGGAAGGGATATTATTCTACGGGCTTGGAATTGATAACTGATGTCGGTTTACTTCGTTTTGGGGATGTGTTTAATTTGCCGATAGGGGTACGATTGAGCTATCTGTCAGATGTAAAATCCGATGCTTTGATGGATCGTATTGGGGTGCAATTGGTGTTGGATAGGTAGGTGATGTTGATATTAACTTTCCAAAAGTTTGGAGCTTTGAGCTTATTCCGAATAAGTATTCAATTCTGAAATCAGCAATTTTTATTCTGCTTGGAGTTTTTTGTTATTCTGTTCAATTGCGCAACTGTTCAACAGGGTACACGAAAGAAAGTTTTTATAATATGTTAATCTATGTGTGCACCATTTCTCACCCAAATTTTAGCAGTCCAATACCAAGAATTTGTAGAGTTTCTTAGTGTAAACTTAGTGTTATCTAAAGTGCTCTTAGTGGTAAGGAAAAATGTAATGCCTAACCACTAAGGACACGAAGTTGCCACTAAGAATCCACTAAGGTGTTGATTATCAATAAGTTAAATACCGCCTTTTTGTGCATTTTTTTACTCCCGGTCTAAGATATTTATTATTTTTATATTCTAATTTTTTTCTTTCGTTTGCCCTGACTGTTCAACTGAATCTGTTGATAGTCAGTTGATTACGAAAATCTGATAAAACTTTCCAAAAGTTTGAAACTTTTGGAAAGTTCTGTATCGTAACCAAGTAAAATTTTGTTCTGTGCTTTAATATCTGGCTAATTTGACTTTTCGGAGCGGGCTCAACAACAGAGAATTGACAAACTTGCCAAAAATTTGTAATCTTTGGCAAGTTAACCAATCCAAGCCATCTATCCAACAAAAACGATATCAAAAGTAATCGGACAGTGCTTGCGCAACATAAAAGCAACCCCACAGTATCTATCAAGGGATAAATTTATGGATTTTAGCACCTTATCCGCTTTTTTCTCTGCATTTGGGCCTTCCACACGGTAAGTCAAATGAATAGACTTATAGTTTTTAGGATGCTCATCCGTCAAATCCGCTTCTGCGGAAACTTCAAATCCGGTATAGTCCACCCGCATTTTGTCCATTAAAGAGACCACATCCATTCCGGTGCACCCCGTTAAGGAAGTCAGCAACAAGGCTTTGGGGCCCGGCCCTTGTCTATCGCCTTTGGCAACACTGCCTTGAACTCGAATCGTATGCTCTCCGATTTGGCTATCAAATACCAAACCATCAACCCATGATGTTTTTACTTTATGTGTGGCCATTTTTTCTTTTTATTTTCGTGTCTCCACAACAAGTATGAAGAACAATGAATTTTGCGACTATGGAACGTTTTTCTTAAGAATTAGTTCACTTTGGTTTCGAGTCTAAACAACGACGGCTTCTATGTAAAAATCCACCATAAGGATAAACCACATATACCCAAAATAACAAGCCCAACACGGAGATTATCCATCAACCCATCTCATAAAAACAAATGAGCGCTAAAATATGCAGCCAATAAGCTACTACACATTAAAAAAAACCGTAATTTTGTGCAAACAACAGCCAACAGGTACACTCTACACGCCGTACAAATTGTTTTGCATCTGGTAACCATCACAGGCAAAACAGTTTGGCAGGCGTACCACAACAAGGAGTGATTCATTCTTAACCACAAACGTGAAAATATGTCAAAAAACAATTACTTCTTCAATCCATTGAAGGCTGCTCTTGCAGCAGCCATTATCCTAGGCCTAACCGCCTTAATTATGTCTTATTCAGATGCTGCTCCCGTAGGACGCACAGGGGCTCCGGGAGAGTCCAGTTGTGTCGCCTGCCACAACACGGCCAACTCCGGTTTTGACGGTATGATTCAATTAGAAGGCTTGCCGTCTGAAATCATAGCCAATGAAACCTACAACTTAACATTAAAGACCATTTCTACAGCGACTAGACCGGTGCGCGGCGGTTTCTCTTTTGTTGCTTTGAATAATGCCAACAATAGTGCCGGCGCCATTTCGACCGTCGGCTATTCGGGGCTTAGTTATGCGACCGATAATGGGCGTGAATATGTGGGACATGCCGGAGCTCAATTATTTGGTAGTTCAGACACACTTAGCTGGTCATTTGATTGGACAGCCCCTGCCAATACAGACACTATCAATTTTTACGCCGCTTCTGTTTTGGCCAATGGAATCGGGGGGACAGATGGAGACACTGCGGTACTTTATACTGCTACCTATGCCATCACAACGCCGCCCGCCATGGAAGTCACCATTGACAATGTGAGCGAGCCTACATGTTATAACTACACGAATGGTGTGGCACATGCCACGGTCACCAATGGCGTCCAACCTTTCAAATATCAATGGACGACAGGAGACACACTGGCTTGGGTCTATACTATGGGAGCAGGTGTTTATGGAGTCACCGTTACGGATGCCCACAGTAACATTGCGACAGCCGACATAACCATCGGTCAACCGGAACAATTAATCGCAGAAGTTACGGCTCCGGTTACAACTATCCCTTGCGGTGAAAATGTAGAGCTAACAGTCACAGCTTCTGGCGGCACAGGAGCTTATACCTACTCTTGGAATGCAGACACCACAGCCACCGGAGATTCCCTGTTTGTCAATCAAGGAGGCTACTATTGCGTCCAAGTTACGGATGAAAATCACTGTGCAGCTGCAGCCTGTATCGGTATCAATGGAGACCCTAACGGTGTTTTCTGTAATGGCATTTCTGCGGACACCATCACCTGTAACTATCCTTCTAGGACGTTAATTCCGGGCGTCACTTCTAACGACACCATCTCGTATAGTTGGACCGGCCCCAATGGATTTACATCGACAGATACCTTCCCGGTAGTTACCCAAGGAGGTGAATACACCTTAGTCGCCACCATCCCCAGCGGCTGTAGTTGTACTTCTACTGTCAATGTGGTCGAAGCCACGAGCTTAGAAATAAACGTAATAGGCACAACACCTACTACCTGTGCTTACTCGTCGGACGGCGCCATAGCGGCAAATATTGTCACCGGTGCTTTTGAGCCAATTACTAGTGACCCGGTAATTAATCCGGACTCTTTAGCAGCAGGCGATTATACGGTCACCGTCACCAATGGTGTAGGATGTACCACCGTCGTCGAATTCACCATCGAATCTCCGGATTCTATCTTTGTAACTTTGGATTCGATTACGCCGATTGTAGGTACTAATCCCGGAGCCATCCAAATCACAACAACGGGAGGCACCCCAAATTATGGCTGGGCATGGATTAATGGAGCAGACACTACGGTATTGGCAAACATCCCTAATGGCAGCCTAACCGGAATCACCATTGCAGGAAACTATATGCTTTATGTTTTTGACTCCAATTCTTGCATCTATCTTTACGGGCCTTATACCGTTCCGCTTATTGATGCCATTCAGGATTTAACATTGGCTCGTTCCATTTCGCTTGCGCCCAATCCGGCATCCGACTTTTTCACCATCACTAAAGATGACTTAACCCAACAAAATCCGCTGGATGTACTTGTTTATGGACTCAACAACCAACTTGTCCAAAGCCATCAATTTTCCGAAAGGAGCAACACCGTTGATGTACACACACTCCCGGCCGGTCTCTATCACATTGTGTTTCAGTCCGGAGATAAAATTGCCGTCAAACAACTGATTATCAAACGATAATTCCGGACAGCCAAAATTTGGATTTATAAAAAAAGGTCAGCATGATATGCTGACCTTTTTTTTCACCTATACAAATGGAACTTTCCTTTCCCGCTTTCTGTTCTTAACCCAAACCCCGTACTTGAACAACCTGCGATTCATCAGACAAACCAACAGCAGCCCATTCTTTACAAGTAGGACAAAAACGAACCTATGCTACGAGCCTACCTACACTCTTTCAAAGGTCTATCTAAAGACATCTGGCTGCTTTCCCTAGCACTTTTTATCAATCGAGCCGGCAACATGGTGCTGCCTTTTTTGTCTGTATATTTACATAATGAGATTGGATTATCTTTAGCCGATGTGGGTTGGATTATGAGTTTGTATGGACTGGGTGCACTATCCGGCTCTTATTTTGGAGGAGAATTAACGGATCGTTTCCACTTCTACCCTATCCTACTTTTTGCATTGACAATGAGTAGTTTAGGCTATTTCAGTTTACAATATGCGACCGGTTTTTATTCTTTTGGGATTATTATCTTTTTCACTGTTTTCTTTGCGGATTTATTTCGTCCGGCCTCCATGACGGCGCTGGGCTCCTATAGCCGGCCGGAAGACTATACCCGTTCAGTCACCTTATTGCGGCTCGCTATCAATTTAGGATATTCTATCGGCCCGGCCATTGGGGGTTGGATAGCCTATCATATTGGCTACATCCCCCTATTTTGGATAGACGGGCTCACCTGTCTAAGTGCGGCCTTAGCTATTCGATTATTTTTACACGCCAAAAAAGTCCCTAAAAAGGAGAAAAAGACCAAGGCCACACGCCTTGCAGAATCTCCCTATCGAAACCGCTCCTACCTAATTTTTATTGCAATGGTCTCACTCATGGCGCTGGTGTTTTTGCAATTATTCACGACTCTTCCCTTGTATTTGAAGGAGCATTTCAAAATGAATGAAGACCAAATCGGCTTATTGCTTGCGCTCAATGCCTTTCTAATTGTCCTAACCGAAATGCCGATTGTACACCAATTCGACGCCAAGAATTCTAAAATCAGGATGGTTCAATTGGGTACTTTATTGATCGGCTTGTCTTACTTTGTATTTTTGCTTACGCCCAATTGGATTGGGGTCGCCGTTATCAATATGATTCTGCTCTCTTTCGGAGAAATATTTGCCATGCCTTTTTCTAACACTTATTGTATGAACCAAACCACCCCTGAGAATCGGGGCAAGTACATGGCCTTGTACTCTATGGCTTTTTCGTTTGCCTTAATCATTTCTCCTGTATTAGGGATGCAAGTCTCTGCTCGTTTTGGGTTTTCGGTACTTTGGATGCTCCTTTCGGGAATCACCTTGGGGACGCTCATCGGGCTCAGCTATATTTACAGAAACCAAGAACGAAAGTAGGGGTACACTAACGTGCACCCCTATTCGAAAAAATTGAACAATACTCAAAATCTAATATTGAAGTAATGTAACTATTTAGCCACCCGCTAATTTTTGCTAGAAAATGCCCTTTTTGCGCCTGTTTTTGCTAAAATTTTCTCACGTAGCCCAGCTACGCTTCAAAAATTGTAGCTTCAACATCCACAAAAATGCCTATTTTCTATCTAAAAATTGGGGCACCTAAACAGTTACGAAGTAATTAGTATTTGGAGTGTTATCCGAGCCCATAAATGGTAGAACGTTTTTTCACACGACCTAGCAGTAAGTTCATTCCGGCTCTAAGATGAAAAGTTCCGGAAGACTTAGGAAAGATGAAGGTCATAATATTATCGGTTGCCATAAACATTTGAACCGGTCCGAATTTCAAGGTTGTATTGACTCCCAAATGATTGAGTCGCTTATTCTGATAAGAGACTGAGCCGCCTATCCAAGCCCAATCATTCATTTGCTGTTGTACACCGACACCAACGGAAGGCAAGATGTTGCCCATTATTTCATTGATGGCAATAACTCCGTTAAAAGTTGTTTTATCGGTCAACTTCCAAGTCCCACCGGCCATGTAAGTAGGATTTAGCTTCGTCTTAAAAGTCCCGGAAGACGTGGCTTCCAAATTCACAAATTGCTGAATAGAATCTAACATTCCCGCAAGGGAAGCGGTATCCAATTTGGCCAAATTAGTAATCTGTACACCATTGTATGTACTATGCTGATGGCTGGAATAGGTCGTTGTTTTCTCTTTCCAATTAATAGAGCCCATATTCGTTATACTTGAGAACACACTAGACTTATCGTCTATCTGATAAGAAAAGCCAAAATCAATGCCCACCCCAAAACCACTCTTTCCCAGACCTGGTTTATAAGTCATATCTTCAAAGGTCACATCGTTGGTATTCATATCAATATTCAAGAAATTACTGGATTTCACGGTATAGTTTGTCAGCAAATCCAAAGCATAGTAATCTCCATTGGTAGTCAACTTAGCAAAATGCTCATCCGTACTCAAGGTCTTACGACCAAATAAGAAATTGACTCGTGCACCAAAGCTCCATTGATCCAATTTACGTGCATAACCGATACCCAATTTGTCATAAGCATGAATGCTAAATCCGGGACCTACGACGAGCGACTCTCCGACATATTCACCATTGCCTTTCAGCAATAATTTGGCGGCATCATTAGAATAATCCATAGCCGCCTGGACATACATTCCATATTTTAACGAAAAAACATCTCCTCCTCCGGTAGTATAAGAAATACCCAACAAGTCTCCACTAAAAGAAGCCCCAAAAATGTTATGCTTATCAAACTTATCAATGGCTTGATTCCCATCAATCTTGTAGCTTCCGGAAGACTGCTTGTCAAATAAATCCGAAAAACTTGGGCCGTTATGCATCATGCCAAACCCGATGGAAGGCAAGCGCACAACCCATTGATTCTCAGGAATATAGGCCGGGTTTGCTTGATCAAAATTACTCAAATGCGTCATCAACGGGACACTTATTTCTTGCTGAGCCTGCACTTGTCCTACAAGAATCCACGCAAATAATAAACTGTAAATTATTTTCATTTTTTTCGATTTTAAGGTAGAACAATTAACTGAATTCCGGCATTCAACTCCACATGTTGATTGGCTTTTACACGTACCGGTACACTTCCGCCCGCACTGCTTGTAAACGAAGTTACTAAGCGAACATTAGCAGTCGACCTAATCCGTTCCCATTTTTCTTGAGAGATAGGCATTTCTTCTTGCCATTCTTCTGCGTGGATTACATTTCCGGAAGGATCCACTACTGCACTGGCGATGGCCATAACACCATTTGAAGCCACTAAGGAGTCCAAGACTATCCCTGCATTATCCAGAAAATACATCTGAATTCTAGCATCCATTGGAATCTGATTCTTAGCCTGCAACTTAATGACCGCCGCCTTAACATACTCATTGGTAAACTTCACATCAAAGTCTTTGACGACCTTATAATCACTCACTTTGCCTTCAAAAGGGAGCTCGGCTTTCAGACCTAAATCCACTCGGGAACTTTTGGCCACAAAACCATTTTCCGGCCCGTTGGGACACACCACAAAATCCATATCATAATCCACCGCTTTCAGATCTTCCGCAAACAACTCCACAATATTTGAATTCGTTTTGTCCATCACTTTCGAAGACGTCAAGTATTTGCCCATCTGAGACATCTGCGGATACGCAAGACCGAACCCGGAAGTCATAAATGTCCCTTCTACAGGCTTCTTTTGATTGGTTATTGTGGTTACCGTAATATCATTAAAATTGAATTTTGCCGGAAGGCCTACTGAATTCTGGGCTATCAACCTAAGCTTAGGATTAGTAAAAGTAACTTTCCCTCCATTCGTATAATGGTCAAAAAATCCAACCTGCAATTTAGGCACAGTCAACGGGATGGTCTTAGACGCCCACTTACCGGCTATAAATTCAAAATCTACATTCTTAATAACCATTTGTGCCGCCTCTATTGCAGCCGTACTTCCATCCGCCAATTTAGCTGAGTAACGCACTGCCATCTGACCGCTCAAAACATCTATGGTATAACCTGCTAAAGGATAACTAATCTCCTGAGTAGCCGGCAAATCACCATCATATTCAATGGTAAAGACCTTGCGAAAAGATCCATTTCCATTAGACAGATGGCTCACCATCACTTCTACATTTACCTTTTCTTGATATTGATTATTTTCAAAATGAAAGGTAATCGAACCGGCGCTTAGCTTGGCACGCTTGAGTTGCACTCCGGAAATAGGGAAGGCCGGAACAGGTTGATCCGTGCTCAATAGGGGCACAGAAATATCCTCCATTTTGGGCAAAGGAACCGGCACACTCATCGTGGTCTCATACTCCAAGCCCATGCTATTATCATTGTAAACAATCAATGCGCTGCTATCCTGACCGGCATCAATCAAATCCGACAACGTCGTCTCCGATTCAAAAATAGGGAAGGCCAAATTCACCAAATCTCTTTCTACTTCAATGTCTTCGGGGGCCTTACAGGCCACCCCCAACATCAATACGCCTAAGAAGCCAACCATGATACTTCTTTTGATTTCCATGCTCTGTAATTTTTTCGTAACTATTCAACAGAAGTGCTTCTGAAATAAAAAAGAACTATTTTTTCGGTGAATGAAGCCTATTTTTTCGGAATAGCCGGGCTATTGCTAAAAAAACAGGCAAAATATAGCGAAAAAAGAGCCTTTTTTAGTAGAAATGATTCATACTTGATAGTTACATTTTTCTAAAAAAAGATGCGGTCTCGTTAGTACTCCACCACAATATTCAACTTCAACACTTTTTATGTAAACCTTTGGTAATATTGGGTTTATACTCCAATTATTAAGCCATAGCAATTAGTGTTAATACGTGTAACTTGAAGAGAAGAAAGGAAAATCTCGCTGTAGGTAATATCATCAAAACAACAAAAATACAGCCACTTTTTATAACACAAATTATCCGGATGTTTAATGGCTTGAAGATTAGGTGGTTAACCCAAGTTACATCTGTAGTCCCCCAATAATACAATATTGAAGGTAGAACCAAATTCATTTAGGACTAGGCTTTTATTGCGAAAAATCTACTCTTTCTAGGGATTCTCTCCCCAAAATATTTAAAGGCCGTAGGGGGTTTCCTTGTGAAACTCCTACGGGGATTTTTGGGGATTTCATGAAGGAAGTCTTTAAATATTTTGGGGATTGGGGGCTAGAACTATAATGGGGACTATTCCCTACTTCTCCTCTCTTAAATCTTCAATCTTAACTTTGTTAATGTGAAAAGGCGTGCCTTTTCACTACGTCTCTTAATTCTGCATTCTGCATTCTTAACTTTGTTAATGTGAAAAGGCGTGCCTTTTCACTACGTCTCTTAAATCTGTATTCTTCAATCTTAACTTTGTTAATGTGAAAAGGCGTGCCTTTTCACTACGTCTCTTAAATCTGTATTCTTCAATCTTAATTCCGGTTGGGAAATGCAGGATTGTTGGATTTATCGTTGGTACTTCCGAATTCATTCGGGAGATGGTGAGAGATTTTTTTCAGCCAAATAAATTTGGCTGCTACCAAGACCCTAAACAGTTACCCTAAAAAAACAAAACCATTGGGCCAGACCGGAATAGAATACGGGTGACCGGCGACAAAAAGAAATTACAAACCCACTTTTTTCTCCGGAGTAGTCCATCCCATCAAAACTTCTAAATAATGATAGTCTATTCCAAAATAGCGTTTGATCTCTTGGATTTGCGCCAATATTTTGGCGGTATCTTTAGGGGGAGTCTTCCGTTTTTTCCCTACTACTAATACATTCTTTGGCGTGTGAGCGTCTGAGACAAACTCAAAAACCTTAGTCGAATACCCATAATACTCCAATATCAAAGCGCGGATGCCGTCCGTCACCATTTCGGCTTGTCTTTCCATAAAAATACCGTGCTTTAGCAGAAAATGGAGTTCGTTTTGGGGTTTACTTTTTTCTATTTCTTTCCGGATTTGGTGATGGCAACAAGGAGCCACTACAATCAAATCAGCCTGCCCATTGATTCCTTTAAAAATCGCTTCATCCGTAGCCGTATCACAGGCATGCAAGGCTATTAATACGTGAATATCAAAATCCGGCTCGTAATTTTCGATAGTGCCTTCTTCAAATTGCAATGCCTGAAATTGGGACTTTCTGGCGACCACATTACAAAAATCCACTAAATTCTTGCGAAACTCCACCCCAACCACTCGAGCGGGATGCTTCAACACGTGATTCAAATAATCATACAAGGCAAAAGTCAAATAGCCTTTTCCGGCGCCCATATCGACGATATGGGTTGATTCCCGCAAGGGCAAATCTTTTAATAGAGCACTCAATATTTCGATATAGTTGTTGATTTGACGGTACTTGTCTTGGGCATTTTTATAGACTTTGCCGGCGGCATCGGTGATTCCCAATTCGTGCAAATAGGTCTTGCCTTTAGCTTCTATCTTTCTATTTTTTGCCTTGTCGTGCGCTTTGGAAGGTAGAGCAGATGCAGAAGGCGCCATCTTTTTGGTTGCCATCCTAGACTTAAAAAATTGGATTTGCTCATCAAAATTCAAGGTCGCCAGACGTCCAAACCGAAAAGACTTATACCCCATCAACTCATTGAGCAAATCAATCGCTTCCGCAAAACGATAATTTTTGGTGATATCTTTGGTTTTGTAGCGATAGACAAAGGAAAGCCTATCTTGTTTTTTGATAAGGACTCGTTTGACATAGACTTTTTTCAATTCCTTGTCCGACCCTTTATAATCGCCTAAGCTGAGCTGCACAAAGCTATTATCAGCCAAACTCGCTTGTAAACTTTGCAAAATAGGATTGATTTCCTTGGACATCTTTTTGAGTTTTATGAATCGAAGCCCAAAAGTAGTGATTTTCCGGACAAAGTTTAGTTGATCCCGGCTCCGCAACTTACCAACAGTTTGGAACTTCCGGTAAGCTACCAAGTTCACCTGACAATAAATCTTAGCGACCGGAGTCACCGATACCTACAAAATCCGGTCCTACCCCATTCAAAAAAAATACCTACCTTTACCCATCAAAACACCGCCACCTAAGATGAAGAAAACGTCTTTCTTTCTAGCCTTGTTCCTGACTATTGGATTTATCGTTATTTTAGAGCGGCCGTCGCTACTGTCTTCCGAGCCGATTCCACAGTTTGGGAGATTGATGAGCCCCTTCCAAGGTTTTTGGAAAAACGCTACCCAAGAATCCTCCTTTTTCCGCAAGGAGACCATCCAAAATCAACAAGTGTCCGCTCCTGTCACCGTTCAAACAGACACGCTCGACATTCCCCATATTTTTGCTCAAAATGCAGATGATGCCATTTATGTTCAAGGCTATTTGACCGCAAGGGACAGACTTTGGCAAATTGATTTTTCCGCAAGGGCCGCCGCCGGAAGACTGGCAGAATTATTTGGCCCGCAACTCGTCAAATATGATACCCGCCAACGCCGCATTGGACTCGCTAGGGCGGCTCAAGCAGCGCTCGACGAATGGGAAAAAGTGCCCAACAACATGCACTTAGTCGAACGCTATTGCGATGGAGTCAATGCCTATATTGACCAACTAAAACCGGGAGATTGGCCGGTAGAATTCAAGTTGATGGGCTACCCTCCCGAGCATTGGACGCCCTTCAAAGTGGCGCTGCTCTTCAAGGCCATGGCCAAGACCTTGAATTATGGTGATGATGACATTGAAATGACTAATTTGAGAACCGTACTCGGCCAAAAAGCGTTTGATTTTCTTTATCCGCAATACAATCCTAAACAAAAACCGGTCGTGCCGGATTTCGGGCAATGGGATGCGCTCAAAGCCAAACTGCTTCCGGACTCCGCTGCCATTGATTCTGTACTGACAACGGCCACGCCCCTTCCCAAAAGACCCGCCGGTGTAGGCTCTAATAACTGGGCCGTTGCCGGCAAAAAAACAAAGAGTGGTTACCCCATCTTATGCAACGACCCACATCTTAATTTGACCTTCCCTTCGATTTGGTACATGCTCCAAATCCATACGCCCAAGTTCAATAGCATGGGCGTCTCCTTGGCCGGGATTCCGGGAATTATAATCGGGTTTAATGAACATATCGCTTGGGGGGTGACCAATGTCGGACAAGACGTAATGGACTGGTACAGAATCAGTTGGACGAACGAAAACCACACCCGTTACCTGCTGGATGGGGAAGAAATACCGGTCAGAATCATCCACGACACCATCCGGGTCAAAGGCCAAGAACCGGTTATTTTGGCCACCAAACTAACCCATTGGGGCCCCATTGTCTATGACCAGCCCCGCGCCCCCCGAAGAGGGATGGCCATGAAATGGCTGTCTAGTCAACCCTCCACTACTTTTGAATTGGATGCTTTTTTTGGGTTGATGAAAGCCAAGGATTACCGGGACTATGTCGCTGCCGCCAAACACTTTACCCACCCGGCGCAAAACCTGATTTTTGCGTCCCATGCGGGTGATATTGCCATCCGTGTCCAAGGCAAATTTCCTATTAAGCGAAAAAATCAAGGGCGCTTTATCCAAGATGGAAGTACATCCCAAAATGATTGGCAAGGCTTTATCCCGCAAGATGAAATCCCTCAACTCAAAAATCCGGCTCGAGGCTTTGTTTTTTCAGCCAATCAAAACTCTACGCCTCCTTCCTACCCCTACTATTACAATGGCGGTTTTAGCGACTATCGCTGTCGCTCCATCTATCAGAAGCTTTCCCGACTCACGAACATCACCCCCCAAGATATGATGAAGATGCAAAATGATGATTATAGCTTTAAGGCAGCGGATGCGCTTCCGCAAATGTTGTCCGCCTTGGATACTTCAAAGCTCAGTCCGGGCGCTTGGCCCCTTATCGAACGATTAAAAAAATGGGATTATCATTTCAAAAAGGATAGTATTGAACCTTTGCTTTTTACGGTTTGGTTTAAGAAATTCAAGGAACGCACCTGGGATGAAATAGCCGAGCTCCCGGATTCCATCGCTGTATTATATCCGCAAGATTGGCGTACGATTGAGCTGATGAGCGACACCACACATCCCTATTTTGACTTACAATTTACGGATGAGACAGAAGACTTTTCAGCTATCGCCACGCTCTCGTTTGGAGACATGATGGAATCACTTGCGGAAAAAATCGCTTCTAAAAATTATTTCTGGAAAGACTATAACCGCCCTAGTATCAATCACTTAGCTCGACTAGCCCCTTTTTCCGAAAGGAATATAGACATGAGCGGACAAGCCAATACCATCAATGCCATCCATGGAGGATTTGGCCCTTCGTGGCGCATGATTGTGGAGCTGTCCAATCCGGTCAAAGCCTATGGATTATTTCCCGGGGGAGAATCCGGCAATCCGGGCTCCGTCTATTATGACAATATGGTTCATCATTGGGCAACCGGCAAATATTATCCACTCTTATTTTTGAAAAAATTGGATTGGACGGCGCAAAGTGCTTTCCTAAAAACAGAAACTTTTGAATAGCAAGACTTTTAATCTATGAAGCATTTTTTACAGTTATTGGTCATCTTGGGACTGGGTTGGGTGGCTCAACAATACAGCCCTTGGTGGACGATGGCCTTGGTGGGTGCCTTGGCGGCTTTTACTTTTCACAAACGGAGATGGACTAGTTTTTTAATCGGTCTGATTGGTGGAGGATTGCTATGGCTCATCCCTGCCATGATGGCCAATATTGGCAATAATGGCCTGCTTGCGCAAAAAATAGGGGCATTATTAGGTGGATTATCCCCAAATTTATTACTTTTACTTACCGCTTTGATTGGCGGATTAACGACAGCATTAGGAGCTTGGACGGGAAGTGCCGGACGCTACCTAATTCAAAAAAAAGACACCAATGATACACAATCTGAATGAAAAAGATTCTATCCTCCACCAATTCATAGGTGAACTGAGAGATCATAAAGTCCAAACTGACCGGATGCGCTTTCGCAAAAACATCGAACGCATCGGCAATATTATGGCCTACGAAATCAGCAAAACCTTTCTTTATACGGATCGTGCCATCGAAACGCCTTTAGGAGCAACCACTTTTCGAGAAGCACAGGGGCGGGTTGTCTTAGCGACCATACTTCGTGCCGGCTTGCCCCTACATCAGGGATTTTTACAGTTTTGGGATTATGCGGACAATGCTTTCATTGCGGCCATGCGACGACATCACAAAGATGGCTCCTTCGAAATCAAAGCGGATTATATCACCACGCCGAATTTGGATGACTGTACTTTGGTCTTGGTCGATCCGATGCTGGCCACCGGAGGCTCTATCAAAACTTCACTGGACTTGCTACTCCAGCACGGCACCCCTAGAAAAATCCATATCGCGACGATTATTGCATCGAGCTATGGCGTAGAATATGTCCGCCGGGAATTTCCCGAAGCAGATATCTGGGCCGGAGCCATCGACGAAGAACTCACCGGAAAATCTTATATTGTTCCCGGATTAGGGGACGCCGGGGATTTGGCTTATGGGGCTAAGGAGGCGTTGGATTAGGATTCCAGTATCTATTTTATTGTAAATGCTATTCGCTTTTAGGACAAAAGGTCTAACCGGCTGATTATCAACAAAGTAAAAGCCCGACAATCCTAAGATTATCGGGCTTTATTGTACTCAAAATCTAATTTCCTTAATATGCCAACGCTACTTTCGCATGGCTTTACCTGCGAGATACCGAGAGACCAACATGCCTAGGACGTA
>Ga0256832_1001703_pt1 | contig 15015 bp, 17 predicted proteins | sample 134614metaG_FD_190534 | JGI IMG/M metagenome (GOLD analysis project Ga0256832, IMG submission 190534) | Hydrothermal vent microbial communities from Lau Basin, Pacific Ocean - 134-614 | ecosystem: Environmental > Aquatic > Marine > Hydrothermal vents | place: Pacific Ocean: Lau Basin | collected...
AACCGGCCCTGCTCGGCGCCTGGCAGGCCGCCGCCGGCCTCGCGGCCCTGCTGGCGGGATTCGATGCCTGGCGGCTGTACCGCGCCCCCCGCCCTCGCGTCGAGCGCCAGGTGCCGGGCTCCCTGGCGCTGGGCGTGGCCACCCCGGTCCACCTGCGCCTGGAGCCGCGCGGCCAGCGCCCGGTATCCATTGCGATCCACGACCACCACCCGCAGGCGCTGGTCACCGACCACCTGCCCCGCCGGGTGACCCTCCGGCCGGGCCGGCGCACAGACGTGACCTACCTCGTCACCCCCGAGGTCCGTGGCGAGCACGCCTTCGGTCCGGTGCAGATCCGCGAGCGTTCCCCCTTCGGCCTGTGGCAGCGGGACAGCCGGCTGCCGCTGGCGCAGACCGTGCGCGTCTATCCCAACTTCGCCGCGGTCTCCCGCTACACCCTGCTGGCCACCGATCACCGCCTGGCCCAGATGGGCGTGCGCCGCCGACGCCGCCGTGGCGAGGGACAGGATTTCCACCAGTTGCGGGAATACCGCCAGGGGGACACCCTGCGGCAGATCGACTGGAAGGCCACCGCGCGGCGCCATCAGCTCATCTCGCGGGAATACCAGGAGGAGCGCGATCAGGAAATCGTGTTCCTGCTCGACTGCGGCCAGCGCATGCTGACCCGGGACGACGCCCTGTCCCATTTCGATCACAGCCTCAATGCCGTGCTGCTGCTGGCCTGGGTGGCCCTGCGCCAGGGCGACGCCGTGGGCCTTGGCACCTTCGGCGGCGCCCGGCGCTGGCTGCGGCCCGTCAAGGGCAGCGCCCGCATCGATCACCTGTTCAACCTGCTCTACGATCTGCAGCCCACCACCGCCATTCCCGACTATGCCGCCGCGGCCAGCGCCCTGCTCGCCCGGCAGAAGAAACGCGCCCTGGTGGTCATCGTCACCAACCTGCGGGACGAGGACAGCCATCAGCTCCTGCCCGCCGTGCGGCTCCTGCAGCGCCGTCATCTGGTGCTGGTGGCCAGCCTGCGGGAACAGGCCCTGGATGCGGCCACGGAAATGCCGGTCCGGCATTTCGACGACGCCGTGCGCGTGGCCGCCGCCCACGACTACCGCCGTGCCCGCCGCCGGGCCGTGGACGCCCTGCAGGCCGGCGGCGCCCTGTGCCTGGACGTGACCCCGGATCGCCTGTCGGTGGATCTGATCAACCAGTATCTCGCCATCAAGACCGCCGGCCGGCTCTGAGGCCGATTGCCAATCCCCGACGGGAAGAGTAAGGTCCGGCAAGGCGTTCACCGGTACGCCACCCCCGCCACCGGTCGGCAGGACGTTCCGACAACAACACGCAAGGAGATCCAAACCGATGAGTGAAGCCACCCCGTATACCCCGCCCGCCGCGCACGTGGCCGACACCGAGTCCGGCGAATACGGCGAAATCCGCATCTTCTCGGCGCGTGGTCGCCTGGGCCGGGCCCGCTACTTCGTCTACAACGTGGTCCTGGGATTCGTCATGATGCTGGTGCAGATGGTGCTGCAGGGGGGCATCATGGCCGGCGCCCAGATGGGCGGCGACCCGAGCGCCATGCTGGGGACCAGCATGATCATCATCCTGCCCCTGATGATCGTGGCCATCGTCCTGAGCATCATGTGGGGCGTGCAGCGCCTGCACGATCTGGACAAGAGCGGCTGGCTCTATCTGCTGGTGCTGGTGCCGCTGGTGAACATCATCTTCTACCTCTACCTGCTGTTCGCCCCCGGCACCGAGGGACCCAACCGCTTCGGCAATCCGCCCCCGCCCAACAGCACCCTCGTGCTGGTCACCGCCTGGGTCCTGGGCACACTGTACGTGCTGATGATCATCGGCGTCATTGCCGCGGTAGTGATTCCCGCCTACAACGCGGGGCTGCAGCAGATGTAACCCTGTGCCGGAGCGCGCAAGCGCTCCGGCAGCCCTCAGTCCAGCGGCGTGCTGCGCGGCAGCACGATCTCCAGCGCCTCGGTGAAGCGCTCGCTGGCCAGATCGAAGACCGTGTCCATCACCGACTCGTCGAGCCGTACCGTCTCCCAGGCGGCCGGCTCGATGGGCTGAATCACCATTTCCACGTCCACGTCCAGTCCCCGTTCGGCCAGGCCGGTCATGCTGTTGGCAATGTGCACCAGAGCCGCTTCCAGGGGATAGTCCCGCGCGGCCAGGGGATCATGGTGATAACGCACCGCCTCACCCAGGGAGGCCGGCATCTGCCAGGCGCGGATCAGCTCGCCGCCCACCTCGGCATGGTCGAAACCCAGCCGTTCCCGTTCGATGACGAAATCCGGCTGCTGCGCCGCCTGCAGGCGTGTCTGGACGTCGGCCGCCGCCTCCGGCAGGCGGTGGGCGATGATCAGCTTGCCGATGTCGTGCAGCAGCCCGGCCACGAACAGTCGTTCCGAGTGCAGCACGCTGGCCTGCTCCGCCAGCGCCTGGGCCACCACCCCCGTATACACGCTGTGACGCCAGAAGCGCACCATGTTCAGCACGTCGCTGGGAATGCGCGAGAAGGTCTCCACCGCCGAGGCCGCCAGCACCAATCCGCGCAACTCGCGCAGGCCGATCACCGTCACCGCGCGGGAGACGGTCTCGATGCGCGAGGGGAAGCCGTAGAAGGAACTGTTGACGATCTTCAGCAGCCGGGCGGTGAGGCCCGTGTCCTGGCCGATGACCTTGCCGAAGTCGGCGGCCGAGGCATGGGGATCGTCGAGCATCTCGTTGACGCGGATGCACACCTCGGGCAGCGACACCAGGCGCACGACCCCGCTGACCAGTTCGGCCGGCGTGGACACGGATTTCCCGGATTTGGATGAGGAAGAAGGTTCGGACATGGCCGGCCAGTTTCCCGGTGGTATGGTCGTACCGGGACTAGCGGCCGGACCGGCGCCGGCTTTAGCCGGCCTTCAGCCGATGGCGTCGGCGATGATGTCCTGCAGCAGCTTCTCCACTGCCTGCAATGCGGCGCGCGATTCGGGCGAACCCACGGCGGGCGGCCGGCGATAGGCCACGTAGACCCGGTTCTTCTCCCCGGGCAGGGTGTAGACGTAGATGATGTAGGGACAGAAGACGATGTTGTGGGGATCGGCCTCCATCATGCGCCGCGAGACCACCGCGCTGCAGAACTCGAGGGCCTCGGCCTGCCCGAAGATCTGGCGGGTGGCACCGATGTCCTTGCCGGTGCGGGCCAGCATGTTGCCGATGTGGGAGACGTTGTTGATCTTCATGCCGCGATCGGTGATCGCCATCTCGATGTCGTCGCGCACGTCCTCGAAGCTGCCTTCCACGGTGTACAGGCGCATGTACTGGTCGCGCTCACCGGCCGTGGCGCAGGCGCTGATCAGCAGCATCAGGGGCAGAACGAGTTTACGCAGCATGAGATTTTCTCCGGTTATGGACCATCGGCTATCCACGAACGGCTACTATAGCGGGATTCGTGAACCGGCTCCATTCACGGGACGCCCAAAAACCCTAATCTATTCCGGTCAACTGCCGATAACCGGACAGGGAACCCCCACCCGAGGCCCAACATGAGCGAAACGCCCAAACCCCGCATCCTCGCCGTCGACGATTCCCGGGTCATGCGCCGCGCCATGAGCAAGGTGCTGGGCAGTGAATACGACGTGGTGGAAGCCGAGCACGGCGAGGACGCCTGGACCCACCTGCTCAACGATCCCACCATCCAGGTGGTGTTCACCGATCTGTCCATGCCCTACCTGGACGGTTTCGGCCTGCTCGAACGCATGCGCGAGTCGGACGATCCCCATCTGCAGGCGCTGCCGGTGATCATCATCACCGGCAAGGACGACGACGAGGAAACCAAGCAGGCGGCCCTGGACAAGGGCGCCTCCGACTTCATCACCAAGCCCTTCGATTCGGTACAGCTCCGGGCCCGGGCCAAGGCCCACGTGCGCTTCGAACAGACCAGCCGCAAGCTCAGCGAGACCTCCGACCGGCTGGAGAAGCAGGCCGCCGTGGACGAACTGACCGGCCTCGGTGGACGGCGCTACTTCTGCAAGGCGGCCGAGGAACAGCTCGCCTATGCCCGCCGGCACGGCACACCCTTCATCCTGTTGCGCATGGATCTGGACGACTTCAACCGCCTGTTCATCAATCTCGGCAAGGAACAGGCCGAGGCCATCCTGCGCCAGACGGGCAAGACGCTGCAGGGACTGGTGCGCAAGGAGGACATGGTGGCGCGGGTCGGCCTGGCCAAGTTCGCGATGCTGTTCCGCGACGCCGACATGAACGACGCCACCGACACGGCCCGGCGGATCCTCGAGGGCATCCAGGCCATGGCCTTTCACATCAACGGCCACGAGCTCCACGTGACCGCCAGCATCGGCCTGCTGGAGCCGGCCATCGATGGCGATCAGACCATCGAGGAACTGATCGGGGAAACGGAGATCTACCTGAACAAGGCCGTGGAAGCCGGCGGCAACCAGGTGGCCGTCAAGTCGTTGCGCAAATATCCGGTGGAGAAGACCCTCTCGGTGCCCGCTGCCATGCGCCTGCTCGAATACGGCCACACCGACGCCATCCTGCCCCATATGCAGAGCCTGGTGAGCCAGTTGCTGCCGCTGCTCGATTTTCTGGCCCGCAACCTGGAAGGGCCGGCCGCGGAGAACCTGGCGACCATCCGCGACCGGCTCGGCGAAGGCGGGTGACTCAGCGCGCCAGCCAGAGCCGGAAACGCAGCCCGGCCTCGCTGGTAAAGCCCCGTTCCCGGATGACGATGCGATTGCGTTCGTCCACAATGAAGGTGGCCGGCACCGCCTGCACTCCGAAACGCCGGGCGAGCGTGCCGTCCGGATCGTTGATCACCGGAAAGTCCAGCCCCGCCTCCCGCAGGTACTGCTGCACGTCCGCCGCGCTGCCCGACTGCATGGCAACGGTGATCACCGGCCAGTCCCGGGCAATGGCATCGATGCTGTCCTGCTCGAGCGCGCAGATCCGGCACCAGGTGGCCCAGAAATGCACCAGCACGGGACGCTCGGGATACCGGCGCAGATCGAAGGCCCGACCATCCAGGGTCGTGCCGGCGAGCATGGGCACGGGACCACTGGCCATGTCCTGCTGCAGCCAGGCACGCAGGGCGAGAAAGACACCCATGATCAGCAGAAGCTCCACCAGCCCCCGCCACAGGCGATGGCCTCGCCACCACTGACGCAATCGGGATAACATCACGGCCCGGTTTCTTTCTTATCGGTCTCGACAACACGCCAACCTTCAGGAACACGCACATCCATGCACAAACCGGTCACCCGCTGGCAGGCCTTCCTCATCCATCTCGGCATCAGTCTGATCATCTTTCTGGTTCTGGCCTGGATCATCGTCAAGATCTGGTATCCGTTCCCCTATTTCAGCTACGACGGCGGCTGGCAGGGTATTCGCATCATTGCCGGCGTGGATCTGGTCCTCGGCCCCCTGCTCACGCTCATTGTCTACAAGCCCGGCAAGAAGGGGCTGAAACTGGACTTGAGCATCATCGCCGGGATCCAGGTCGCGGCGTTGGCATGGGGTGTCTGGATTACCTGGCATGAACGACCGGTGGCCATCGTCTATACACTGGATCACTTCGTTCCGGTCACTGCCGGCGAACTGCGCGACCATGACCGGGATCCGGCTTCATTGCGAGACCTGGATTCACGCCATCATCCCGCGCTTGTTCTGATCGACATGCCCGAAGACATCGATGCCCGGCAACGGCTGCTGAGCCAGTCACTGGCCACGGGTGTCCCGCTGTACCTCTTTACGGATCGCTATCGGCGTATCGACGATGCGGACAAGTCCTCACTGATCGAATTGAGTGACGACGTGCTGCGTCATCTGCGCAGCAACGCGGACACACAGGCCAAACTGGCCCGTTTCCGGGATTCTGGCGCGGGCCGTCCGGAGGATTATCTGTTCATCCCTCTGTATGCCCGGGATGGTCGAATCGTGCTGATTCTGGATCGTCAGACACTCGATACCGTGGATATCATCCGTGCGGATGTCAGTGACTACCTGAAAAGACGTTTGCCGCGCGGTCTACACCGTTCGATCGGGCAGGAAGCTGCCCTGCCCGCTCAGCCGACGTAGCGCTGGAAGATCAGCGTGGCGTTGGTGCCGCCGAAGCCGAAACTGTTGGACATGACGCAATTCAGCTCGGCGTTGTCGATGCGCTCGCGCACGATGGGAAAGCCTTCGGCACCGGGATCGAGTTCGGTGATGTTGGCCGAGGCGGCGATGAAGCCTTCCTGCATCATCAGCAGGGAATAGATGGCCTCGTTGACGCCGGCGGCGCCCAGGGCATGGCCGGTGAGGGACTTGGTGGACGCCACCGGCGGCACCTTGTCGCCGAACACCTCGCGCAGGGCTTCCAGTTCGCGAATGTCGCCCACCGGCGTGCTGGTGCCGTGGGCGTTGATGTAGTCGATGGGCATGTCCACCGTGGCCATGGCCTGGCGCATGCAGCGTACCGCACCCTCCCCCGAGGGCTGGACCATGTCGTAGCCGTCGGAGGTGGCGCCATAGCCGACCAGTTCGGCGTAGATCTTCGCGCCGCGGGCCCGGGCGTGTTCCAGTTCCTCCAGCACCACCACCCCGCCGCCACCGGAGATGACGAAGCCGTCGCGGGCGGCGTCGTAGGGCCGGGAAGCGGTTTCCGGCGCATCGTTGTACTTGGAAGACAGCGCGCCCATGGCGTCGAACAACACGGTCATGGTCCAGTGCACTTCCTCGCCGCCACCGGCGAACACCACGTCCTGCTTGCCCATCTGGATGAGTTCGGCGCCATGACCGATGCAGTGGGCCGAGGTGGAACAGGCCGAGCTGATGGAATAGTTGACGCCCTTGATCCTGAACGGGGTGGCCAGGCAGGCGGAATTGGTGCTGGACATGGTGCGGGTCACCATGTAGGGGCCGACCCGCTTGACGCCCTTCTCGCGCAGGATGTCCGCCGCCAGCACGATGTTGGAAGTGGAGGGCCCGCCGGAGCCGACGACCAGGCCGGCACGCTCGTTGGAGACTTCCTGCGCCTCGAGGCCGGCATCGGCGATGGCATCGCGCATGGCGATGTAGTTGAAGGCCGCGCCATCGCCCATGAAGCGCTTGAGCTTGCGGTCGATCTCGGCGTCCAGATCGATGTGGATGGGGCCGTGGACACGGGAGCGGAAGCCCAGCTCGGCATACTCCTCGCTGTACTCGATGCCGGAACGGCCTTCACGCAGGGATTCGACGACTTCGGATTGATTGTTGCCGATGCTGGAGACGATCCCCAGACCGGTGACGACGACGCGGCGCGAACTCATAGGCGATCAGAAACCCTCGGTGGATGTGAACAGGCCGACGCGGAGATCCTTTGCCGTATAGATTTCCCGACCATCCACTTCCATGCGGGCATCGGCGATACCCATGAACAACTTGCGCATGATGACGCGCTTGAGATCGACATAGTAGGTAATGCGCTGATTCTCCGGCGTCACCTGGCCGGTGAACTTCACCTCGCCGGCCCCCAGCGCGCGCCCGTGGCCGGGGCCGCCGGACCAGCCGAGGAAGAAGCCCACCAGTTGCCACATGGCGTCGAGGCCCAGGCAGCCGGGCATGACCGGATCGCCCTCGAAGTGGCAGGAGAAGAACCAGAGATCCGGCTTGATGTCGAGCTCGGCGACGATATGACCTTTATCATAGGCCCCGCCCTCGTCGCTGATATGGGTAATGCGATCGAACATCAGCATCGGCGGCAGGGGCAACTGGGCATTGCCCGGCCCGAAGAGCTTGCCATGCCCGCAGGCGATCAGTTCGTCGTAGCTGTAACTGTTCTTTTTCTCGAAGGATGGCGCTTGGGCGGATTCCATGGCGGGCCTGTCTGCTGAATTGAAGATAGTGCCCGACAGCCGGGCGTCAGGCGACGGGCATTGTACCGATTTGGCAGGGGGAAGACAAAGGGCCGGGATCAGGCGGCACGGGATTCGCGGTGGAATCCACGCTCGGCGGCGCGGATGAAATCGGCCAGTTCCCCGGCCAGGGGATCGGCCATCGCATCCAGCCCCTCGAGGATCGCCCCGAGCGGCTTGCCGGAACGATGGATGAGCTGGTAGGCCTGCTTGAGCACCCGCATCTGGCCGGCATCGAAACCGGCCCGCCGCAGGCCGACCCGGTTGAGACCGTGCACGCTCGCCGGCACCCCATCGGTGATCATGAATGGCAGCACGTCGCGGGTGATCTTGGCATTGCCGCCGATCATGGCAAAGCGGCCGATGTGCACGAACTGGTGCACCATCACCCCGCCGGAGATGAAGGCCCGATCGGCCACCTGCACGAAGCCCCCGAGCCCGGTGCCCGGCGCGATGATGACCCGATCCCCCAGCACGCAATCGTGGCCGAGATGCACGCCGGTCATCAGGTAGTTGTCGTCGCCCACACGGGTAACGCCGTTTTCCCGGCTGGCCCGGTTGATGGTGACGAATTCGCGCAGCACGTTGCCGTTGCCGATGGCGACCGTACTGGGCACGGCCGGATCGAAATGGATGTCCTGGGGCAGACCGCCGATTACCGCGTATTCGTGCACGGCATTGCCATCCCCGAGCGAGGTACCCGCCTTGAGCACTACCCCGGCATGCAACGTATTGTCGTCTCCCAGCCGGACCCCGGCCTCGATCACCACGTTGGGCCCGATGCGATTGCCGTGGCCGAGTTCAGCGGCCGGATCGACGAAGGCGGTGGGATGGATGGTGTTGCTCAAGGGGATTCCTTCTTTGAAAACTACCGATGCGGGTTAAACGCGATGCAGGAGCGGCGCCCTCGCCGCGATGAACCAGGGACGAGGTTCGAGGGACGAGGGACGAGGAAAACCTTTTGGGCGTTGCTTTCGAGATGCATGTTTCTTCGCCCTCGCGGTGATCGACTTCGATTATCGCGGCTGAGCGCCGCTCCTACATCGGGGGTAACCTGCTATCGGGAATGTTCACGTACCACTGCCCCCCATGTCAAAGCCATTCATCGCCCGGCCCCCCCTCACGACGCATCCCGCCAGGCACCGGAACGATCACGCAGATAGCCTTCCGGCCGGATGGCCACCGAGCTTTGCACCCGTGTGCACAGTTCGCCGTCGGCGCGGTAGAAGGCATATTCGAAGGTGGGCGTGCTGCGGCCGCGCTCGCGCAGTTCCGCGGCGATCCGTTCCGCCTGGGCCGCGTCGAATTCGAAACGCAGTTCCAGATCCGAATTGCCCACCTTGCGAAAGTCCAGTTCCAGCCGCCGCGTCCAGACGTCGTGACCCGGAAAGCGTTTGGCGCAGGCCAGCGCGGCGACGGGATCGGCGAGGGCCGCCTGCCAGCCGCCGAACATGGTGTCGCCCATGTTGCGGGAGAGCATGGTCAGGGGCAGCTTCAGCCGCACCACGCGCCAGTCGGGCGCCAGCTCGATGACCTTCACCCCCATCAGCCGGAAGGGTGGATACCATTCCAGCCGCCGGCGATCGGAGAGAAACCGCATGCGCCGCAGCAGGCGCAGGAGGTTGAGGGCCATGTCAGGGCTCTCCGGCGTCCTCGTACTTCTTCAGCACCACGCCCGACTCGCCACAGCAACTGGCCGAGCACTTCTTCACCTGGTGCAGGGCTTCCGGATCGGCATCCAGCCAGACGTTGACCGGCGTGTTTTCTCCGGCGCAGTCGCAGCCCTTGTCGTCGTACACATAGACGTTATCGAGTCCGGCTTCCCGGGCCAGATCATGGGCCCGCCACAGTGCTGTGGGTTCCGTGGCCGGCAGATGGGCCAGTTTGTAGGCCGGGAAGAAGCGGGTGATGTGCCAGGGACTGTCGGCACCGAGATGATCGCGGATCCATTCGGCGATGCCGCGCAGCATGGCCGGATCGTCGTTGCGCCCGGGAATGACGTTGGTGCGGGTCTCCACGTGGATGCCGAGCGCGTGTGCGCGGGCGATGGCGTCGAGCACCGGCTGCACGCTGGCGGTGGGGCAGATGTCGCGATAGAAGGCATCGTCCAGGCTCTTGATGTCAGAGCACAGCACGTCCATCACCGGCGCCATCGCTTCCAGGGCCTCGTCGGTGACGAAACTGTTGGTCACGTATACCGTGTACAGGCCGGCCTCGCGGGCCAGATGCGAAACGTCCAGCACGTACTCGAGCCATACCGCCGGCTCCGAATAGGTGAAGGCGATGCCCTCGACGCCATGACGCAGCGCGGCGGCAACGATTTCCCGGGGCGTGACCCAGGCGGCGGTGGACTCGCCCCGCGCCAGTTCGTCGAGCGCCGTCACGCCCCAGGAGATCTCGAGGTTGTGACAGCCGCCGCAACGGAAGTTGCAGCCATAACTGCCGATGGACATGACCCGCGTGCCCGGCCGGAAGTGGCGCACCGGCTTGTCCTCGATGGGCCCCACGTCGATGGCGGAGAGGATGCCGTAGGAAAGGTTGTACAGGGTACCGTGGCGATTGACGTGGGCCTGGCAGAAACCCCGCTGGCCATGCTTGAGCCTGCAGCGCCACAGGCACAGGTGGCAGCGGGTGGTGCCGTCGTCGAGCCGTTCCTGCAGGCGGGTTTCGATCAGCCGATAGCCGGCGGACTGGAGGGCGGTGGACATGATGAACCTCGGCTTGAAAATGTCAGGCGACCGCCGCCTTCCACAGCGGCGCCACCACGATGTCGAGATGGCCGTGGGCCGCGCGCAGGGCGGCTTCGGCCGCGGCGGGATCGTCGCCCCGGGCGAAGATGAAGCCCAGATAGCTGCTGCCCTCGGGCAGGGGCACCAGCTCGTGCCCTTCGCGGATCTGGATCTCGATGGATTCGATGCCCGGCACCCGCCGGGCTGCCAGCAGGCCCTCGACCCGCTTGAGAATGCCGGCCCGGGGAATGGGGATCATCAGCACCCCGGCGCCGCCCTCGGCCGGTATCACGGGCAGGCGGCCGCCCATGGCCTGGGCCAGCACCAGCTCCTCGAGGGAATGGCCGGTGCCGAAACGCAGCAGCCGGCCGCACAGGCCGCCGATGGTGCGCGATGCCAGTTCGATGATCCACACGCCTTCGGCATTGATCCGGCATTCGGCGTGCACCGGCCCCTCGACCAGGCCGAAGGCCCGACAGGCGGCCTGCACCTCGGCGTGCAGGGCCTCGAGCACGGCCGGCGGATGCCGCGAGGGCGTGGTGTAGTAGGTTTCCTCGAAGAACGGCCCGTCGAGGGGATCGGGCTTGTCGAACACGGTCAGGATCTGCAACCGGCCGTGATGCAGCATCCCCTCCACGGCCACCTCCGGCCCCGGCACGAAGGTCTCGAGCAGGCAGTGCCGGGCCACCTCCGGATCGGGATGGCCGGCCCGGGCGGCGATGGCCGCGACCCGCTTCAGGGCCGCGTCCAGTTTCGCTTCGTCGTCCACCCGGATCACGCCACGGCTGCCGGACAGGCCCACCGGCTTGATCACCAGCGGAAAGCCGGGCACCTCGGGCCGGGGCGCGCCGAAGCGATGGCGCACGAAGGCCGGCACCCGCACGCCCGCCGCGCGCAGACATTCGCGAGCCAGATCCTTGCGCCGGGAGAGGCGCACCGCCGCCGGCGGATTGTGGGGAAGATCGAGTGCGCGGGCCACCTCGGCCGCCAGCTCCACCGAGCTGTCATCGGTGCCGATAACACCCCGGAAGCCGCCGTCGCGCCGGGCCGCATCGAGCAGGGTGGCCAGCGCCGCGTCGGGATCGCGGAAGTCAACGTGCAGGCCACGGGCATAGTCGCTGACGATGGAATGCCGGCCCTCGGAAGCGATCAGGGCCTGCACGCCGAGCTTGCGGGCGGCCGCGACGAAGGCGCTGGTGCGATAGCTGCCGTGCGGGGCGATCACCAGCACCCGCGGGGAGCCGCTCATGGCGAGGGGATCAGGCGCAGCCGCCACCGGCGGCACCACAGGCGCCGCACACGCCGCTGCCGCCGACGCTCTGGAACACGTTGTTGAATACGAAGGAGGCGTTGAGACCGTCGGAGGCGAAGTCGATGTCGCAGCCCTGCAGATAGGCTAGCGCCACGGCGTCCACCACCAGCTTGAATCCGTCCCCTTCCAGGACCTTGTCACGTTCGGTGATGGATTCGGCGTAGGTCATGCCGTAGGTCATGCCGCCACAGCCGCCCCCGCTGACGAACACGCGGATACCGGCGGCCTCCACGTCCGGATTGTTCATCAGGCCGGCGAGCTGTTCGGCGGCCGCCGGCGAGACCTTGATCTCGTCCTCGGTAATATTGGGGTTGTAGCTTGCCTGGGTGGCTTGTGTCATGATCGCACTCCTGAATTCGAGGTCCGGCTTGCGCCCCGCGGCGCCAGACCGGATAATATCCGAGAAAACTGCTTGGGATTTTACCACAGCGCAGGGACGAACCCCATCCCGCTGCCCGTCCGGTAAGACTCCGGCATCATCAGACAGACAGTCCGGATCCCGGCGTCCGTTCCCCATACGCGGAGTATACACATGTCACGCATGGTCTTCTGTCAGGTCCTCAAGCGCGAGGCCGAAGGGCTCGATGCCCCGCCCTATCCCGGCGAAATCGGCCAGCGCATCTACGAGAACGTTTCCGCCGAAGGCTGGAAACAGTGGCTCGATCGCCTGACCATCATCATCAACGAGAACCAGATCAGCACCGCCGATCCGGCCAGCCTCGACGTCATCGAACAGCACATGCTCGGTTTCCTGTTCGGGGAAGGCGAGTTCGGCCAGTTGCCCCAGGGCTTCGTGCCCCAGGCCGCCAAGAAATAGATGCAGCCGCTCGACGCCTACGCCATCGGCGAGCTCAAGGCCATCTACCAATGCCTGCACGCCTGCCTGCCGGACCAGCCGGCGCTGATGGACTCGGCACTGCTGCAGGATCTGCAACGCCACCTGCAGCAACAGGCCAGCGCCGACGGCGTGGACGTCACCACTCACGGCGAATGGGCCCGCTGGCTGGCCGAGCGCTGATTCTTCGCCCATGAAGTTCTGCAGCGAATGCGGCCAGCCGGTGAGCCTGAAGGTCCCGGCCGGGGACAACCGGCCCCGCCATGTCTGCGACGCCTGTGGCACCATCCACTACCAGAATCCCAAGATCGTCGCCGGTGCCCTGCCGGTGTGGGAGGACAAGGTTCTGCTGTGCCGCCGCGCCATCGAGCCGCGCTACGGCCTGTGGACCCTGCCCGCCGGTTTCATGGAAAACGGCGAGACCATGGACGAGGCGGCGCAGCGCGAATCCCGGGAGGAAGCCAACGCCAACCTGATCATCGAAGGCCTGTACACGGTCATCAGCCTGCCCACCATCAACCAGGTCTACGTGATGTATCGCGCCCGCCTGCAGGATCTGGACTTCCATCCCGGCGAGGAAAGCCTGGAGACCGCCCTCTTCGGCGAGTCCGACATCCCCTGGAACCAGCTCGCCTTCCGCACCATCCGCTACACCCTCGAACGCTACTTCGAGGACCGCCGGCAGAACCGCTTCCCGGTCCACGTCCACGCCATCCACGCCAACAATCGCCAGCCCGACGCGTAATCCCCACCGCCGCAGCCGCCATGGCCCGGAAGGCCAAACTGTGACCGCGTTTCCAGACCCGTTCCCGGAATTGGACTAGGTTTTGGCGTTCCAACGACAACAAAAAACACCCCCGCCATGACCATGCCACTTGAACACGTCCGCCAGTTGCTGGCGAAGACCCCCGTTTCGCGCTGGGCGCCGCGCCGGCGCTGGCAGGACTTCCTCCATCGACATCCGCTGCTCGCCCTGACGCAGGCCAGCCTGGCCGCCCTGCCCGGTTTCCTTCTGCTGCTGGCCCTGCCCGTCGGCCTGTTGCTGCTCCTGACCACCTGGCCTGCCGAAATCCGGCAGCCGGCCCAGTGGCTCGCACCGGGCATTGGCCTGCTGCTGACCGTCATCGGCAGCCTCATGCTCTTCGGCCTCGTGCGCCCGCCCCTGCGCAAGCCGCGGGGGCTGTCGCTCGAGCACGCGATGGCACCGGGCCTGTATGAATGGATCAACGAGGCGGAGAACCAGTGGGGCAAGCCGGTGGTGGATCGCATCGTGCTGCGCAGCGGCTGGGGCCTGCGCATCGTGGCCACGCCGCGCTTCGGCCTGCCCTGGCCCGCCGTGCGCACCCTGGAGATCGGCCTGCCAATGCTGCTGGCCCTCGCGCCCGAACAGTTCCGGGCCCTGCTGTCGCGGGAGATCGGCCGGGCTACCCACCAGCATGCCCTGCTCACGGGCCGGCTGTGCCGGCTCGCCGATCTTTGGGATCAGTACGCCGATCATTTCCGCCGGCATGGCAATCCCGCCGGACGCCTGTTCGGATTCTATGCCCCGTGGTATCGAAACCGCACTGCGGCCGCCTGCTGGCTCGATACCCTGGCCGCCGATACCGGCGCCATCCAGATGGTCAACGATCGCGAGCTGGCCGAAGTGCTGGCCCAGGAAGCCGTCACCCGCCAGTTCCTGAAGCTGCGCTTCTGGCCCAAGGTGAAGGATCTGGCCCGTCGCGAGGCGACGCCGAAACATCTCCCCTATTCGAGCATGGGCCGGGTCGTGGCGCGGGGCATGGATCGGGAATTCGTGCAGCAGGCCTTGCAGACGGCGCTACAGGAACCGGCAACGGACGAGGCGCAGCCGGGCCTGTCCCAACGCCTGGAACACCTGGGCTTCCGCAAGCCCCTGCCGCCGCGCCCGCTGAAGAAGTTCGCCGCTGCCGAAGCCATCGCTCCGGCCAGTCTGGTGGGGATCCTGCGGGAATTCGATCAGCGCTGGCTGAAGCGGCAGCGGCGGAAGAGTGAGGAACCGTAACCGGGTTCGGGGCCAGCAAGAAAAGTGGAGCAAAAATTATTGTTGGTCGGCCTCTTCGTGCCCTTGGGTATCAGGACGACCGACGACCCTGCCCAAGTCACGCCGCCGTGCCGGCGCGGAATCTCAACGGTGCCTGGTGGGTATGCAGGAACCACCGGTCCATCACCACGTTGCGGGCGAACCAGGGGCTGCGCATCAGGCGCGCGGCGATGGGCTGCTTGAGG
>Ga0256832_1001704_pt1 | contig 15014 bp, 15 predicted proteins | sample 134614metaG_FD_190534 | JGI IMG/M metagenome (GOLD analysis project Ga0256832, IMG submission 190534) | Hydrothermal vent microbial communities from Lau Basin, Pacific Ocean - 134-614 | ecosystem: Environmental > Aquatic > Marine > Hydrothermal vents | place: Pacific Ocean: Lau Basin | collected...
GGATGGGCACGCGCCCGTCCAGCATCAGGTGCAGGGAGAAGGCCAAGGGGATGAGGCAGCCGCCCACGTTCACCGCGATCACCGTGTAGCCCTCGGGCACCTGGGGAAACAGCAGCCCGCGCAGGGGCGGGGGGATGAACTCGCCCTCCGGCGGCGGCTCGGAGCGCACCTTGAACAGGGGCAGGTTGATGGCGCTGCCCACCAGGGAGGAGAACAGCAGCAGCATCCCCTGGCCGGTGGACAGCCCCAGCTTCTCGAAGGCGAGGGTCACCAGGCCCACCTGGACGAAGGCCAGGAGGAAGGCCAGCAGGAACAGGAAGGCGAGGAGGTGGAGGGGCGAGAAGGGCATCAGGGGCGGCCCAGCCACTCGGCCACGGCGGGGGCGAGGAGGCCGTCCAGGGGGATGACGTTGCTGGGGTGGGGGATGCTGTCGGTGCTCCACAGGTGGCGCACCCCCGCCCCGTGCACCCGCGCCTCGGCGCCATCGGCGAACAGGGCATGGGTGACCAGGGCGTCGATGGGCCCGGCGCCCCGCTCCCGCAGCAGGCGGGTGACGGTGGCCAGGGTGGTGCCCGAGCTGGCCACGTCGTCCACCAGGACGACGGGGCGGCCGGCGAAGTCCACCTCGTCGGGCAGGCGGATCTCCACCTCGTGGTCCCCCAGGCGGGTCTTGGCGGCGACGGCGTGCTCCAGGCCGCCGACGTCGGCCAGGGCCTTCACCCACTGGGCCGATTCGGCGTCCGGTCCCACCAGCAGGGGGCGCTCGGGGCGGCCGGCGAGGAACTCGGCCATGGGTCCGGTGGCGTGCAGGACGCGCCCCCAATCGACCGGCACGGCCTCCTCCAGGCGCCGCACCCGGTGCAGGTGCGGGTCCACCGTCACCAGGGCGTCCACCAGGTCGGCGAGGAAGGCGCCGACGATGCGCTGGCTCACCGCCTCGCCCGGGTGGAAGGCGGCGTCCTGGCGCATGTAGCACAGGTAGGGGGCCACCAGGATCAGGCGTTCGGCCCCCAGTTCGCGGGCGGTGCGGGCGGCGAGGAGCAGTTCCACCAGTTTGTGGTCGGGGCGGTCCAGGGAGCGCACCAGGATCACCGTCGGTGGCAGGCGCTCGGGGAGGCGCACCAGGCGTTCGCCGTCCGGGAAGACGTGGCGATAGACGACGTCGAAGGGCAGCTCCAGGCGGCGGGCGAGGGCCGCGGCCGGGGCCTGCTGGTCGGGGAAGGCGAGGACGAGGGCGTCAGAATTCCACATAGACCGAGGGGACCTCCTCCGCTCTGCCGATGGTGTAGCCGCTGCCCTTCTCCGCCACCAGCTTGCGGGCGAACTGCTCGTCGGCGGGGAATTGGGCATGGACGCGGTACAGGGGCTCGCCCTTTTTCACCGGGTCGCCCAGCTTCTTGAACAGGTCCACCCCCGCGCCCTTGTCCATGGGGGCGCCGGCATAGCGGGCCAGGCGCGCGAGGAGATAGTTGTCGATGCCGGTCACCACGCCATCGGCCCCGGCCTTCACCTCGAAGGTGAGGGGGCCGGGCTCGAAGTGGCGCGTCTGCCGCCCCTGGGCCTCGATGATCTGGTTCATCTTCGCCAGGGCGCGGCCCGAGTCGAGGATGTCGCGGGCGATGGCGTAGCCGTCCCCGCCGCGCACGTCCGGGTCGAACTCGATCACCCGCCCGGCCAGGCGCAGGGCCTTCTGGCGCAGGTCCTGGGGGGCGTCCGGGTCGTTCTCCAAGACCTGCATCACGTCGCGCGCCTCCAGTACCGGGCCGATGCCGCGGCCGATGGGTTGGCGGCCGTCGGTGATGATCACCTCCAGGTGCAGGTTCATGCGGTCGGCGACGAACTCGAACAGCTTGCGCAGGGCCAGGGCCTGGCGCATGGAGCGTACCTTGGCGGTGGGTCCCACGGGGATGTCGATGAGCAGGTGGGTGGAGCCGGCGGCCAGCTTCTTGGAGAGGATGGAGGCCACCATCTGCCCCTGGGAGTCCAGCCCCAGGGGGCGTTCCACCGAGATGAGGACGTCGTCGGCCGGGGCCAGGCGGGCGGTGCCGCCCCAGGCCAGGCAGCCGCGGTGCACCTGGACGATCCGGTGCAGGCGCTCCGGCGGCAGCTCCACCTGCGCCAGCACCTCCATGGTGTCGGCGGTGCCGGCGGGGGAGGTGATGGCGCGCGAGGAGGTCTTGGGGATGAGCATGCCGTGGGCGGCGACGATGGGCACCACCAGCATGGAGGTGCGGTTGCCGGGGATGCCGCCGATGCAGTGCTTGTCCGCCACCAGGGGCTCGTGCCAGTCCAGGCGCTCGCCCGTCTCCAGCATGGCGCGGGTGAGGTAGAGGACCTCGTCGCGGTCGAGGCCGTTCTGCCCCGAGGCCACCAGGAAGGCGGCCATCTCCGTCTTGGAGTAGCGCCCGTCGACGATGTCGCGGATGATGGCGAGGAATTCCTCGCGCCTGAGGCGGTCGCCCTCGATCTTGCGGCGCACGTAGTCCATGGATACCGGCGGCTCGGCCTGGGCCACATGCACCAGGGCCCCTTCCTCGGCGCCCAGGTGGTCGAAGGCGCTCTCGGAGAGGCCCAGCTCGTCGGGGCCGACGATGGCCGGGTCGTCCACCACGTTGAGGACCGCCAGGCTGCGCAGGCCGTCGGTGCTCACCTCGATCTTGGAGAGGGCCTGGAAGCCCTCCGCCCGGTAGAGGACGCAGTCGCGGTGCAGGTAGGCGACGTTCTCGCGGTAGGTGTCGATGGCCACGCGCTTGAGGCGCAGGCCCTTGGGATGGGGCTTCTTGCCTTTCTTCTCGTCCATGGGAGGCATTCTAGACCGTCAGTCGCGCCCCTGCTGCTGCAGGCGCCACATCTCCGCGTACACCCCGCCGCGCGCGAGCAGTTCCTCGTGCCGACCGGCCTCGACGATACGCCCCTTGCGCAGCACCAGGATGCGGTCGGCGTCCACCACCGTGGACAGGCGGTGGGCGATGACCAGGGTGGTGCGCTCGCGCGCCGCCTCGCGCAGGGTCTCCAGGATGGCCTCCTCGGTGTGGGAGTCCAGGGCCGAGGTGGCCTCGTCGAAGACCATGATGGGCGGGTCCTTGAGGAGCGCCCGGGCGATGGCCACGCGCTGCTTCTCGCCGCCGGAGAGCTTCAGGCCCCGCTCCCCCACCAGGGTGTCGTAGCCGTCCGGCAGGGATTCGATGAACTCGTGGATGTGGGCCGCGCGGGCGGCGGCGATCACCTCCTCGCGGCGGGCGTCGGGGCGCCCGTAGGCGATGTTGTAGTAGAGGGTGTCGTTGAACAGGACGGTGTCCTGGGGGACTACGCCGATGGCGGCGCGCAGGCTCGCCTGGGTGACCTGGCGGATGTCCTGGCCGTCGATCTCGATGCGGCCGCCGTCCACGTCGTAGAAGCGGAACAGCAGGCGCGCGAGGGTGGACTTGCCCGCCCCCGATGGGCCCACCACCGCCACCTTCTCGCCGGCGCCGATGGTGAAGCTCACCCCCTTGAGGATGGGTCGCTCGGGGTGGTAGCCGAAGCGCACGTCGCAAAAGGCCACCTCGCCGCGGGTGACGCGCAGGGGGCGCGCGTCGGGGGCGTCGGGGATGGCCTCGTGCTCGCGCAGCAGGGCGAACATACGTTCCATGTCCGCCAGGGACTGCTTGATCTCCCGATAGACGAAACCGAGGAAGCCCAGGGGCATGTAGAGCTGCAGGAGGTAGGCGTTGACCATCACCAGCTCCCCCAGGGTCATGGCCCCCTGCGCCACCTGGTCGGCAGCCAGGAACAGGAGCCAGGTGATGCCCACGGCGATGATCGTCCCCTGCCCCAGGTTGAGCACCGACAGGGAGCGCTGGTTGGCGAGGGCGGCCTGCTCCCACTGGGCCAGTTGGGCGTCGTAGCGGCGCGCCTCGAAGGCCTCGTTGGTGAAGTACTTGACCGTCTCGTAGTTGAGGAGGCTGTCGATGGCGCGGGCGTTGGCCTGGCTGTCCAGGGCGTTCATGCGCCGGTGGTGGCGCAGGCGCCACTCGGTGACCACGAGGGTGAAGGCGATGTAGGCGAAGATGGTGCCGAGGGTGACGGCGGCGAAGGGCCAGTCGAACTTCGCCAGGAGGATGCCCGCCACCAGGGCGATCTCCGCCAGGGTGGGGAGGATGTTGAACAGCATGAAGTTCAACAGGAAGGCGATGCCGCGGCTGCCGCGCTCGATGTCGCGCGAGACGCCGCCGGTGCGCCGTTCCAGGTGGAAGGCCAGGGACAGGCGGTGCAGGTGCTCGAAGACCTGCAGGGCAACGCGGCGGATGGCGCGCTGGGTGACGCGCGCGAAGACCAGATCGCGCAGCTCGGAGAACACCACGTTGGCCAGGCGCAGGCCGCCGTAGGCCAGGAGCAGCCCCACCGGGAGGACGACGAGGGCGGTGCGCGCCGGGTCCAGGGCGTCCACCAGATCCTTGAGGACCAGGGGCACGCCGACGCTGGCCAGCTTGGCGACGATGAGGAAGGCCATGGCCAGGATCACCCGCCCCTTGTACTGCCACAGGTAGGGGAAGAGGGTGGCGAGGGTCTTCAGATCGCCGCGGGGGGCGTCGTTGGGGCGCGGTGGGGTCATCGGGCGGTCCGTCGTTTCAGCATCTCATTGTATAATGATCGGCCATAGGCAAACCATTGATTCCCTGGCCCGCCGGCCCCATGTTGGGGTCGGCGAGCGTCTTTTTCACGGAGGTATCCATGCCCATCTACGAATACCGTTGTCAGGCCTGCGGCCATGAGCTGGAGGCCCTGCAAAAGGTGAGCGACGCCCCCCTGAAGGACTGCCCCGAATGCGGCAAGCCCGCGCTGGAGAAGAAGATTTCCGCCGCCGGTTTCCGCCTCAAGGGGGGTGGCTGGTACGAGACCGACTTCAAGACCGGCAAGAAGAAGAACCTGGCCGGCGATTCCGGTGGCGGCGGCGAGGGCAAATCGACCGTCAAGGGGAGCGCCGACAAGGATAAATGAGCCATTTGCCAAGGCCGCCACCCGAACGTACCATTGGCGGCCTTTTTTCCATCCTCAGCACGGGAAGCCAGCCATGCGCAGTCACTATTGCGGGCACGTCAACGAGACGCTCCTGGACCAGGAGGTCACCCTCGCCGGATGGGTGCACCGCCGGCGCGACCACGGGGGCGTGATCTTCATCGACCTGCGCGACCGCGAGGGCATCGTGCAGGTGGTGTTCGACCCCGACCGCCCGGAGACCTTCGCCACCGCCGAGCGGGTGCGCAACGAATACGTCCTCCAGGTGCGCGGCCGGGTGCGGCGGCGCCCGGCGGGGACGGAGAACCCCAACCTGCCCACCGGCGCGGTGGAGGTCCTGGCGCACGAGCTGGAGATCCTCAACCGCTCGGAGACCCCGCCCTTCCAGCTGGACGAGCACGTCTCCGAGGAGAACCGCCTGCGCTACCGCTACATCGACCTGCGCCGGCCGGAGATGTTCGCCCACCTGCGCCTGCGCACGGAGGTGGTGCGGGCGGCGCGCCGCTACCTGGACGCGCACGGCTTCATGGACGTGGAGACGCCCATGCTCACCCGCTCCACTCCCGAGGGCGCGCGCGACTTCCTCGTCCCCAGCCGCGTCCACCCGGGCAGCTTCTACGCCCTGCCCCAGTCGCCGCAGCTGTTCAAGCAGCTCCTCATGATCGCCGGCTTCGACCGTTACTACCAGGTGGTCCGTTGTTTCCGCGACGAAGACCTGCGCGCCGACCGCCAGCCGGAGTTCACCCAGCTGGACCTGGAGACCAGCTTCCTCGACGAGCACGCCATCATGGACCTCACCGAGGGCCTCATCCGCGAGGTGTTCTCCCAGGCCCTGGGGGTGGACCTGCCCGACCCCTTCCCGCGGCTGACCTACGCCGAAGTGATGCGCCGCTTCGGCAGCGACCGTCCCGACCTGCGCAACCCCCTGGAACTGGTGGACGTGGGCGACCTCATGCGCGGGGTGGAATTCAAGGTCTTCGCCGGCCCCGCCAACGACCCGCGCGGACGGGTGGCCGCCCTGCGCCTGCCCGGCGGCGCTAGCCTGACCCGCAAGGAGATCGACGAGTACACCCGCTTCGTGGGCATCTACGGGGCCAAGGGGCTGGCCTACGTCAAGGTCAACGATCCGGCCGCCGGGCGCGAGGGCCTGCAGTCCCCCATCCTCAAATTCCTGCCGGACGAGGTGATCGCCACCCTCCTCGAGCGTACCGGCGCCGAGGCCGGCGATATGATCTTCTTCGGCGCCGACAAGGCCAAGGTGGTGAACGAGGCCCTGGGCGCCCTGCGCGAGCGCCTGGGGCACGACCGCGGCCTCCTCCAGGGGGACTGGGCGCCCCTCTGGGTGATCGACTTCCCCATGTTCGAATGGGACGAGCGGGAAGGCCGCTGGACCAGCCTCCACCACCCCTTCACCGCCCCCAAGGACGAGCACCTGGAGCTGCTGGAATCCGACCCCGAGGCCTGCCACTCGCGTGCCTACGACATGGTCATCAACGGCGTCGAGGTGGGCGGTGGCTCCATCCGTATCCACCGCCCCGAGGTGCAGGAGCACGTCTTCCGCGTGCTCGGCATCGGCGAACAGGAGGCGCGCGACAAGTTCGGCTTCCTGCTGGACGCCCTGCGCTACGGCGCCCCGCCCCACGGCGGCCTCGCCTTCGGCCTCGACCGCCTGGTGATGCTCATGGCGGGGGCCGACTCCATCCGCGAGGTGATGGCCTTCCCCAAGACCCAGAGCGCCGCCTGCCCCCTCACCCACGCCCCCGCGCCGGTGGATCCCCAGCAGTTGCGCGAGCTGGGGCTGCGCTTGAAAAGCCCGGGCAAGGCAGTAGAGTAAGGGAACGCGGCCCGCCCGGGCCGTGTCCAACTCTTTGATTACAAAGCAGCACGCACCCCATCCCAGCAAGACGAGGTGTCCATGGCCGCAACGCCCGCAGCCGTCCGCGACTATTCCCAGATGAGCGAGGCCGACGTCCAGGCCCGCATCCGCGCCGCCCGCGAAAAGCTGGGCGACGAGGTGGTCATCCTCGGTCACCACTACCAGCGTGAGGAGGTCTTCCAGCACGCCGACTTCGCCGGCGACTCCCTCAAGCTCTCCCGCCAGGCGGCCGCCTCCCGGGCCCGCTACATCGTCTTCTGCGGCGTCCATTTCATGGCCGAGGTGGCCGACATCCTCTCCCGCCCCGAGCAGGTGGCCATCCTCCCCGACCTCTCCGCCGGCTGCTCCATGGCCGACATGGCCAACCTGGCCAAGGTGGAACGGGCCTGGCGCGAACTGGCCCAGGTCCTCGACCCGGACGAGACGGTGACCCCCGTCACCTACATCAATTCCAGCGCCGACCTGAAGGCCTTCTGCGGCCGTCACGGCGGCATCGTCTGCACCTCCAGCAACGCCCGCCACGTCCTCGAGTGGGCCTTCGCCCGGCGCGAGAAGGTGCTGTTCTTCCCCGACCAGCACCTGGGGCGCAACACCGGCCACGCCATGGGCATCCCCCTGGAGGAGATGGTGGTGTGGGACTTCGACCGCCCCCTGGGCGGCCTCACCCCCGAGCAGATCCGCAGCGCGCGCATGATCCTGTGGAAGGGCTTCTGCTCGGTGCACCAGATGTTCCGCCCCGAGCACATCGACCGCTTCCTGGAGGCGCATCCGGAGACGCAGGTCATCTCCCACCCCGAATGCAGCTTCGAGGTGTGCCAGAAGTCCCACTACGTGGGCTCCACCGAGTACATCATCAAGACCATCGCCGAGGCCCCGGCGGGCACCCGCTGGCTGGTGGGCACGGAACTGAACCTGGTGAACCGCCTCGCCGAGCGCTTCGCCCCCGAGGGCAAGCGGGTGCATTTCATGGCCCCCACCGTGTGCATGTGCTCGACCATGTTCCGCATCGACCCGCCGCACCTGGCGTGGACCCTGGAGAACCTGGCCGAGGGGCGGGTGGTGAACCGCATCCAGGTGCCCGAGCGCGACGCCGCCCAGGCGCGCGCGGCCCTGCAACGGATGCTGGACCTGCCCGTCTGAAATCGATTGTGAGGATGTGAAGCAGACGGCCCCGGAAGGGGCCGTTTGCGTTTGCGCTCAGCCCTGGCCGGCCAGGCGCCGGGCCAGTTTGTCCGGGTCCTCGTTCACATCGCGCGGGGAGAGGCGGGCGAACAGGGCTTGGTAGGCCGGCCCGCGCAGCAGCAGGCGGGCGAGGGCGAAGGAGATCCGGTTGCCGAACACCAGGGCCAGCACCAGCAGGGCGGCAAAGCCCATTTCCGCCCCGAAGGCCCACAGGGGGGCGTGGTCGAGGACGTGGGGGAAGGTGAAGAAGACGATCAACAGCAGCATCCCGATGGTGATGCCCCCGTACACCTTGATGTTGCCCTGCAGGCGCAGGATGCGCTCCAAGGCGCGACGTTCCTCCTCGGTCATGGTCTTCGTCTGCGTCATCTGGTGGTTGGAAACCCATTCATTGTACACTGAGCCCGATTGTCATTGGGCTGAGGGAGGAGGGAGCCCCCATGGATCACGTCGGCGACAAGACCCAGCTCGGCACGGACGAACTGCGTATCCTTTTCGAAGTCATCGAGGCCTGCCACGACGTGGAGCACCGCGACGACTTCCTGCGCTGGGTGTACCCTGGCTTCCAACGGCTCCTGCCCCATGGCCATTTCGCCTGCGGCATCGGCAGCACGCCGGAGAACTTCGTCCTCTGCCGCCTCAACGTCAATTTCCCCGAGGACTACCTGCAAGAGGTCATCGGTGAGGACGGACGCCTCACCAGCCCCCTGGCCCGTTGGTGGGTGGAGAGCAAGGTCCCCCAGTATACCGATTTGGAAAGCATCGCGCCCGACGATGGCGTTCCCAGGCAGTGGATGCAGGCGGCCCGCCGACATGGCTTCCGCAACCTGGTGGGGCACGGCATGGCGGACATCAAATCCAAGGCGGCCAGCTATTTTGCCCTCGCCAACGTCGATCGCTGGAGCGGTCGCGAGGCGGCCCTGCTGGAGATCCTCGTGCCGCACATGCACCTGGCCCTGGTGAACCTGGCCGACGAACTCCCCAAGGTGGAACCGGTGCGCCTGTCGCCGCGCGAGCGGGAGGTCCTCGCCTGGATCAAGGAAGGCAAGTCCAACGAGGAGATCGGCATGATCCTCGGCATCAGCCCGGGCACGGTGAAGGTGCACGTCAAGAACATCCTCGCCAAGCTGGACGTCACCACCCGCACCCAGGCGGTGGCCAAGGCCCTGATCCACGGGCTGGTCTGACTCAACCGGCGCGCAGCGCCGCCCGCGCCGCCACCCACACCTGCACCTCTGTCGCGCCGCCGGCGAGCAGTGCCCGCGCCGCCTCCGCCACCGTCGCGCCGGTGGTCATCACGTCGTCCACCAGGGCCACCCGCCGGGGCACCCCGGCTCCGGCGAAGGCCCCGCGCAGGTTGCCTTGCCGCCGGCGCCGGTCGAGGGTGGACTGGACGGCGGTGGCGCGCAGGCGCCGGCACAGGCCGAGGCGCAAAGGGAGGCCGAGGGCGCGGGCGCAGTGGCGGGCCAGCTCCAGGGACTGGTTGAAGCCCCGCTCGCGCAGACGGGCGGGGTGCAGGGGCACCGCCAGCACCGCCTCCGGCAGGGCCTCGCCCCGCGCCCGCACCGCCACGGCCAAGAGACGCCCCAGGTCCGGCGCCAGGCCCAGGCGGGCGTGGAACTTGAGGTCCTGGATGAGGCGGTCCACCGGCGGGTCGTAGGCGAGGGCGGCGACGGTGAGGGCCTGGGGCGGCGGCCGTTTCAGGCAGGCGCCGCACAGGCGGCCGTCGGGGCTGGGGAGGGCGCAACGGGGGCAGGCGGGGCCCAGCGCGGGCAGGGCGGCGAGGCATTCGGGGCACAGCCAGGTGCGCGCGCTGTGCACCGCCAGGCACAACGGGCACTGGCTGGGCAGCAACCGGCGCCACCAGGCGCCACCGTCAACCCGGGAGCGCCTCATCGGTTGACAGCCTCCCCGGCGCGCTTATCATGGCCGCCAACGTCCATCCCTGGAGCCCTCCCATGCCCAAGCAGGAAGTGTACGACCGCATCGACGACCTCACCAAGCGCCTCCTTGCCGGCGGCCAGATCAGCGTCGCCGAGGGCCAGTGGCTCATCCGCCTCCCGGACGAGTACCTGAGCGCCCTCATGGCCGGCGCCGACCGCCTCCGCCGCCACTTCCGCGGTGACCAGATCGAGGTGTGCGCCATCGGCAACGTGCGCTCCGGCAACTGTTCCGAGAACTGCCGTTTCTGCGCCCAGAGCGGTCACTACCGCACCGAGGCCCCGGTGCACGGCTACCTGCCCACGGAGGAGGTCCTGGAACAGGCGCGCCAGGCGCGTGAGTGGGGAGTGGCCGACTTCGGCATCGTCTCCAAGGGCTGGGGGGTGCGCTCGGACAAGGAACGGCGCCAGTTGCGCGAGTACCTCTCCGCCCTGGCGCAGGGCACGGACGTGGGCCGCTGCGCCAGCCTGGGGGCCCTGGACGAGGCCACCGCCCGCGAACTGAAGGCCATGGGCCTGGAGAACTACCACCACAACCTGGAGACGGCGGAGAGCTTTTTCGACCAGGTGTGCACCACCCACACCTACCAGGAGAACATCGACACCATCGAGGCCGCCCGCGCCGCCGGCCTGCGCGTGTGCGCCGGGGGCATCCTGGGCATGGGCGAGAGCCTCGACCAGCGCATCGAACTGGCCGACGCCCTGCGCCGCCTGGAAGTGGAGTCGGTGCCCTTGAACTTCCTCAACCCCATCCCCGGCACCCCCATGGGCGACCGCGAGCCCATGACCCCGCTGGAGATCCTGCAGACCATCGCCGTCTTCCGCTACATGCTCCCGCGCGCCGAGATCCGCGTCGCCGGCGGACGCCGTTTCCTGCGCGACCTGCAGGCGATGATCTTCTTCGCCGGCGCCTCCGGGGTGATGATCGGCAACTACCTCACCACCCCCGGACGGGCGGTGGAGGACGACCTGCAGATGCTGCGCGACCTGCGCCTCCAGGTGCGCGGCGACACCCAGCAGCGACGGCGCGCCGCCGCCCAGGCATGAACGACCCCCTCGGGGCCCTGGCCCCGCGCCTCGCGGCCCTGCGCGCCCGGGACCGCTATCGCCGCCCGCGGCTGCGCGACGGCGCCCCGGGGGCGGAAGTGGTGGTGGACGGACGCCGCCTCCTCGCCTTCGCCAGCAACGACTATCTGGGCCTGGCCGCCCACCCCGAGGTGCGCGCCGCCTTCGTGCGCGCCGCCGAGGAGGCGGGGGTGGGGGCCGGCGCCGCCCACCTCCTGGGCGGCCACAGCCGCCACCACCAGCGCCTGGAGGCGGCCCTGGCCGACTTCGTGGGGCAGCCCCGGGCGCTGCTCTTCTCCACCGGCTACATGGCCAACCTGGGGGTGGTGAGCGCCCTCGCCGGGCGCGGCGACACCGTCCTCGAAGACCGCCTCGACCACGCCTCCCTCATCGACGGGGCGCGCCTCTCCGGCGCCCGCCTGCGCCGTTACCGCCATGCCGACGTCGAGCACCTGGAACGGCTCCTGGCGACGGCCGCGGGCACCCCCCTGGTGGCCACCGACGGCGTCTTCAGCATGGACGGCGACCTCGCCCCCCTGGACCGCATCCTGCCCCTGGCGCGCCGCCACTCGGCCTGGCTGCTGGTGGACGAGGCCCACGCCCTGGGGGTGGTGGGCCCGGAGGGGCGCGGCAGCCTCGCCCACTTCGGCCTGGATGCGGACGGCGTCCTCGTCATGGGCACCCTGGGCAAGGCCCTGGGCACCTTCGGTGCCTTCGTCGCCGGCCCCGAAACGGCGGTGGAATGGCTCGTCCAGGCCGCCCGCAGCTACATCTTCACCACCGCCCTGCCGCCGGCGGTGGCGGCCGCCGCCCACGCCGCCCTGGACATCGCCCGCCGGGACGAGGAACGGCGCGAGCGGCTGCGCGAGCTGGTGGCCCGCTTCCGCCGTGGGGCGGCGCAACTGGGGCTGCCGCTGATGCCCAGCGAGACCCCCATCCAACCCCTGCTGGTGGGTGACGACGCCCGCGCCGTGGCCCTCTCCCGGGCCCTGGAGGCGGCCGGCATCTGGGTGCCCCCGGTGCGCCCGCCGGCGGTGCCCGAGGGGCAGGCGCGCCTGCGCATCACCTTCAACGCCCACCACCGGCCGGCGCACGTGGATCGCCTGCTCGCGGCCCTGGAGGCGGCATGGCCCTGTGCGTGAACGTCTCCGGTCGCGGCCCGGACCTGGTGCTGGTGCACGGCTGGGGCATGAACGCCGCCGTCTGGGCCCCCGTGCTGGCGCACCTGGAGGGGCACTGGCGGGTGCACCGGGTGGACCTGCCCGGCCACGGCCGCAGCCCCTGGTCCGGCGCGGCCACCCTGGCGGACTGGGCTGAGGCGGTGGCCGCGGCGGTGCCGGCGGGGGCCCTGTGGGTGGGCTGGTCCCTGGGGGGGCTGGTGACCCTGCAGGCGGCCCGCGACGGCCATCCGCGCGCCTGGCTGGCGGTGGCCGCCAGCCCCCGCTTCCTGCGTGCCCCCGACTGGCCCTGCGCCCTCGACCCGGCGGTGCTGGAACAGTTCGGAGGCGACCTCCTCGACGACCCCGAGGGCACCCTGCGGCGCTTCCTCGCCCTCCAGGTGCAGGGGGCCGAGGGGGCGCGCGCCACCCTGAAGGCCCTGCGCCGGGCCCTGTCGGAACGGGGCATGGCGGTGCCCGAGGCCCTCGCCGCCGGCCTCGCCTTGCTGCGCGAGAGCGACCTGCGTGCTCACCTGGCCGCGCTCGCCGCCCCCGGCGCCTGGCTGCTGGGGGAACGGGACCGCATCGTGCCCCCCTGCCTGGCCGAGCACCTGGCCCGCATCGTCCCCCACCAGCCGGTGACCTGTCTGGCCGGGGCCGGACACGCCCCCTTCCTCACCCACCCCGAGGCCCTGGTGGCGGCCCTGGAGGCCCTGCCGTGAGCGGCGACCCCCGCCAGCGCCTGGAGCGCGCGCGCGTGCGCGCCAATTTCCAGCGCGCCGCCGCCGACTACGACCGCGTCGCCGTCCTCCAGCGGGAGGTGGGTGCGCGCCTGCTGGAGCGCCTGGACCTCTTGAAGATCGACCCGGAAAACATCCTCGACCTGGGCTGCGGCACCGGCCACGCCCTGGAGGCCCTGGGGCGCCGCTACCCCCGCGCCCGCCTCCTCGGCCTGGACCTGGCCGAGGCCATGCTCCGCCAGGCGCGCCGGAAGCGGCGTCTGCGCGACCGCCTGCGGCGCCGCCACGGCTATCTCTGCGCCGACGCCTGCGCCCTCCCCCTGGCCGCCGACAGCGTCGATCTGGTCTTCTCCAACCTCACCCTGCAATGGCTGGACGCCCCCGCCCCCGCCTTCGCCGAGGTCTTCCGCGTCCTCCGCCCCGGCGGCGCCTTCCTGTTCACCAGCCTGGGGCCGGACACCCTCAAGGAACTGCGCGCGAGCTGGTCCGCCGCCGACGGCTTCGTGCACGTGAGCCCCTTCCTCGACCTCCACGACCTGGGCGATGCCCTCCTGCGCGCGGGGCTGGCCGAGCCGGTCATGGACGTGGAGCGCCTCACCCTCACCTACGACACGGTGGACGCCCTCATGCGCGACCTCAAGACCCTCGGCGCGCGCAACGCCGCCGCCGGCCGTCCCCGCGGCCTCACCGGCAAGGGCCGCCTGGCGCGCGTGCGCGCCGCCTACGAGGCCTACCGCGACGCCCAGGGGCGCCTGCCCGCCAGCTACGAGGTCAACTTCGGCCTCGCCTGGATGGCCGACCCCAAGCCGCCGCCCCCGCCCCGCGACGGGGTGGCGGTGGTGTCCCTGGAACGCCTGCGGCGCGGTCGCCCCTGAATCTGCTAACCTAGCGGCCACGAACCACAGGAGAGCACGCACATGAGCGACACCATTCCCGCCGACGAACTGAAGATGGCGAGCGAGGACCTCTACCGGGAGGAGATCTACACCGACCGCCGCGTGGGCACCATCCGCCGCCTCGTGCCGGTGACCCCGGAAGGGCTCACGGACACCAGCCGTCCCGAGGTCTTCGTCGGCCAGGCCCAGCTCCTCACCCCCTACGGCGCCCTGCCCATCAGCTTCGAGATCCCCGCCGGCGACCTCAAGACGGCGGTGGAGAAGTTCCCCGAGGCGGCCCAGCAGGGGGTGGAGAAGACCCTGGAAGAACTGCGCGAGATGCAGCGCGAGGCTGCTTCCTCCATCGTCGTCCCCGGCCAGGGCGGGGCGGGGGGGCTCGGCGGCGCCGGCGGCCTGGGCGGAGGCGGCATGCCCGGGGGCGGGATCCCGGGCGGCGGCATGCCCGGCGGCGGCTTGCAGATCCCCTGAGGGATGGGCGCAGGCCCCGTTCGCACCCGTCCCGGCGAGGTGCCCGCCTACCGCACCCGGGACGGCTCCCTCATCGAGGAACTCATGCACCCGGACCACCACCGGGTGCGCGCCCAGAGCCTGGCGCGCGCCACCGTGCCCGCCGGTAGCACCACCCGGCTGCACCGCCACCGGCACAGCGAGGAGGTGTACCACGTCCTCGCCGGCACCGGGGTGATGACCCTGGGGGAGGAGACTTTCCCCGTCGCCCCGGGGGACACCATCGCCATCCCGCCGGGCACCCCCCACCGCCTGCAGGCGGACGGGAACACCGACCTGGTGGTCCTGTGCGCCTGCGCCCCCGCCTACGCCCACGAAGACACCGAGCTGCTGGACTGACCCGCGGGCAAAAGAAAACCCCGCCGTGGCGGGGTTTCCGTGTCGGTGCGGGCGCGGCCTCAGAAGTTGAAGCCCACCTTCACCAGGGCGCGCCAGTTGTTCACCCCGGAGTCCGGGTTGGCCGCCGGGCCCACGTCCTTGGACTGGGTGAACTGGTAACGGGCCTCGCCGCCGATGAACAGCTTGTCCATCCGGTAGTGGGCGGAGGCGCCCAACTGGAAGGCGAGCAGGGTGGCGTCCTCGCCGCTGGTGTCGGCCATCACCACCCCCACGCCGGGGCCGCCGCCGACCCAGAAGTCGTCCGACAGCTCCAC
>Ga0256832_1001705_pt1 | contig 15014 bp, 8 predicted proteins | sample 134614metaG_FD_190534 | JGI IMG/M metagenome (GOLD analysis project Ga0256832, IMG submission 190534) | Hydrothermal vent microbial communities from Lau Basin, Pacific Ocean - 134-614 | ecosystem: Environmental > Aquatic > Marine > Hydrothermal vents | place: Pacific Ocean: Lau Basin | collected...
GATCCCAATACTTATGATAATCGTCGGAAGCGAACTCCGGGACGTGTAGAAACTCGACATTTCGGATGTATTTCTTCAAACTAACATATAATTGGCTGCCCTTCGCTATGCTTCCGGATAACCACAAAGTATCTTTCTCCACCTCTAAGAGTGTGTTATGAAATGCCAATAAAGCGAAATATACCGCCTCATCCACCGAGTAATAATCAAATGTATTAAAAAATCCAACCACTCCAGCTTTTATCGATAGCACAGCGATGAATCCGTCATGAAATTGTAGATGCACGCCCTGTTTTTGGGAGCGAAGGCTAATTTCAGTAAGAAAGTGTGTAAAATAGTGCTTCTTCGCGCCTCTCACAAGCTGTGGCAATACCTCCACCCAATCGCCAAGGTCAATCTCCCGGTAAATGCCACTCACTCCCAAGCCATATATCTCCTCTTGGACCAGTGGCAAAGAATCATGTTTTTCTTCCAACACTCGGTCCAACAACGGTGTTAGTCCGGTAGTAGTTGCTTGAATGTTAGCTAGAGAATAATCCCGGGTCTTCATCAAAAGCGTAAAGGTATCTACTCCATCCAAGGCCTCCCGGAGAGAGAGAATACCAGATTTCGACTGCAGATAGGCTACGGCAATATGCTCTTCCACATCGGCACAAGGAGTGTCAACAGGCAAAACACTCCATTCTATTCGATGGGTATCCGCAATGAGGCATAAGGTTTTCAAGACTTGTAGATTATATACATACATTTGGTGCCATCGCGATAGCACGTAAGTTTACTCCCAGTTTCCGGAAGTAGAGGGTTTATTGCGATCACCAAACTTGATGACTGCATCCGGATCAAAGTTGCTGTTGGTCTTTGCATATTTTGGATCGGCATATTTACCCATGAAGTCTTTGTATTTTGCGGAGACCTCCACCACCGGTACTTTGGTCTTCTGATAATCGATAGTATCTGCGAATATAGTAAACGACTTACCATTGCCATAAGGAATATACTGCAAAGAATCCAGAATCAATTGCTTGGACTTAACTACTTCCATTGCATCGTGATAGGTTGTATCGTGTAAAATGGCATCCGGGTCATCCGGATTATTGGGATCTTGGGTTGCACTAATGACCGGCACTTTTCCTGTGCGCAATACCGATACTAAGGTATCAAAAGAAGGGGCAAACAAGCCGGTCACATCCCGGTAAACTTCCTGGGCGGTTCTTATATCCTTCAAACGCTGGATAACGGCAATTTCCCTTTTCGCCTTGATATTGTTAAACAATATCGGCTCCTTAATACTATTTATCAATAAAATACCGAGGATAATAATTCCGATAACCAAAAGTAATCCAATAAGTCGCTTCATAATTGTTGCGTGTAGTTAATATTATAAAATGATTTTCAAGTACTTTTATTAAAAAGTACACCTTTGCATCGTGCAATAATAGGTATTTTTGTGGAAATTATAATAAATATTTCACCAATTTATCCGTATTTGATTTTACAGATGCCAATATACGATAACACATAACCTTCAGGATGATATGAGTATCAACATTTTAGCCATTGAGTCTTCTTGTGATGACACCTCTGCAGCCATTTTGCAAAATGGTCGTATCCTTTCCAATGTAACCGCCAGTCAAACCGTCCATGAAAAATACGGAGGAGTGGTACCGGAGCTCGCCTCACGGGCGCATATGGCCAATATTGTCCCCACCGTTGATCTCGCACTGAAAAAAGCGGGAATATCTGTTGACCAATTGTCAGCTGTCGCCTTCACCCGCGGACCTGGGCTACTCGGTTCTTTGATAGTAGGGGTATCTTTTGCCAAGGGTTTGGCCCTAAGACTGGACATTCCCCTTATTGAAGTGCATCACATGCAGGCACATATTCACGCCCTATTCATTCCCGAGAGAAAACCTTCTTTTCCCTTCCTCAGCCTTACCGTATCCGGCGGACATACCCAAATAAGTATTGTCCATGGTCCCCTCGATATTGAAATTATCGGGCGAACCCGGGACGATGCTGCGGGAGAGGCCTTCGATAAGGCAGGTAAAATGATGCAACTGCCCTACCCTGCCGGCCCCGTCATAGACCGGCTTGCTTCTAAGGGAAAACCTATTTTCACCTTTCCGGAACCAAACATTCCCGGTCTGGATTTCTCCTTTAGCGGACTAAAAACAGCATTCCTGCGCTTTTTGCAGCACCATGTAAAAAACAACCCTGATTTCATACAAGAAAACCTTCCCGACATCTGTGCCTCTATTCAAGAACGCATCGTGAGCATATTGTTGAATAAACTCCGGCTTGCCGCTGTTCAGACCGGCATCAAAGAGATAGGTATTGCAGGTGGGGTCTCCGGCAATAGCCGGTTGCGTACGGCTTTACAAGAACATGAGCAATCACATAATTGGAACGTATATATCCCTCCATTGGAATACTGTACCGACAATGCGGCAATGATTGCCATGAGTGGGTATTTCAAGTTCAAAAACAAACAATTTACAAATCAAACTGTAACCCCGGAGGCGCGATGGATTCAATAGCCACCCGAAGGAGACTTTTTGTCCCGAATCAATGCGATGCAGTGTCAATGAATATCTACATTAAGCCATAATGAAGAAGGGATGTATCAACTTAAGCTGATACATCCCTTCTTCATTAACGATTCTCCCCGCCAGATATAATATCTGTGGTGTGGCACGACGTGTTTGGTTAATAACAAACAGTCAACTATTTCATACCATCATAAACCTCCATTACGGCTCTTACATGTTTGGCTGAGGTCTCGAGCAATGCCTTTTCGTCTGCATCGAGTTTGAGTTCAACAATCTCTTTAATTCCATCTTTACCCAATTTTACCGGGACGCCGAGATATATCCCGTTCTGGCCGTATTCTCCTTCCAGCAATGCGCAGCAAGGAAAGATGCGATGTTCGTCACGCAAGATAGTCGTCACCATTTGGGCAGCTGCGGCGCCTGGGGCATACCATGCAGAGGTACCCATCAGTTGTACGAGTTCTCCACCGCCCTTTTTGGTTCTTTGGATGATGGATTGCAAGACCTCTTCATCGATGAGATCGCGGACCGGAATCCCGCTAACAGTTGTATAACGAGGCAGAGGCACCATAGTGTCCCCGTGGCCACCCATTAAAATAGCTTGGATATCCTTGGGAGACACATTGATGGCTTCTGCAATAAAAGCCCGGTACCGGGCCGTATCCAGTATTCCAGCCATCCCCATCACACGATTCTTAGGAAGTCCGCTTGCTTCGTGCGCAGCATAAGTCATTACATCCAGCGGATTGGACACTACAATAATAATCGGATTATCGTTGTACTTCATGATTTCGGCGGTCACACTCTTTACAATGCCTGCATTGATAGAGATGAGGTCATCCCGGCTCATCCCCGGCTTTCTGGGCACCCCGGCAGTAATGACAATGACATCACTTCCGGCAGTGAGGGAATAATCCTCGGTACCGGTCACCTTCGTACTACAATAGACGATAGGGGCTTGCTCCCACATATCCAAGGCCTTTCCTCGTGCCATATCTCCTTTGATATCGACCAATACCACTTCATTAACCAAATCCTCCATGGCAAGTACATTGGCCACTGTAGCACCCACGTTACCTGCACCTATTACTGAAACTTTACTCATAGTTATTATGATTTTTTATGAAATTATAATTAATTCTGGATTCAAACCACAAAGATAGTCCGGCTATTGTCTCTTCTCTTATAATTGTAAAAATAATTACAAAATGAGCAACAAATCCCTCAAAAAAAGCCTTTTGAAATGAAGGAACATAATTAATTTTATAACTTTGATGCTCATTTTATCATTTCACTCGCATAATAAACTTTTCTATATGAAAAATTGTTTCTCATACTTCTCATTATCAATTATTCTTACAATATTTTCGTTTTCTACCGGCTCAACTCAATCTACTCGGGGCATCTGTGGTACTACCATAGAAGATCAGGCCATTTTAGGAAAGTATCTTCGACAAAATCGAGAAAACCCCCATCTATCTGTTCGTTCCGGAGAAACCATTTGGGTGCCTATGATTTATCATTTGGTCGCTAAAAAAGATGGCTCGGGAAGATTTGACCGATTGGATAAAGTTTTAGATGCTGTTATCAAGCTCAATTCGGACTACGAGCCTCAAGGCATCCAGTTCTACTTGGACAATGTTACAGAGAGCATCAAAGAGCTGAACAATAATGCTGTTTACGACAACCCCAAGGCTTCGTTCGGCTCTTCCAAGATGCGCTCCACTGCTAACAAGGCAGAATTTCACAAAGCGATTAATGTGTTTGTCGTCCATGACATTCAGGACGCTAATAATCCAGGTGAGATTTTAGGGTATTATACTGCCAATGGGGATTATGTCGTCATGAAAGAAAGGGAAATTCGCTCCCCCTCTTCGACTTTCTCCCATGAAATGGGACATTACTTCTCTCTCATGCATCCATTCTACGGATGGGAAGAGCGCACATACAATTTCAATGAGCCCACCCCTACTGCCATCTTTTATGCCGGACAGTCGATTCTAACCGAGTATGTCAGCCGGACAAAGATGCAAGGTTCAAAAAAGCTATGCGAAGTCGCTGCCGATCAACTGTGCGACACCGAGGCCAATTACAAATTGGGGTTCGGATGGCCGGCTTGTGAATGGACCGGCAAAGCCAAGGACCCGGATAATGTTATGCTGACTCCACAGGAGCACAACTTTATGGCGTACTTCCTAAGATGTACCGACTATGAGTTCACCAAAGAGCAAGGAGAAGCCATGCAACGCGATTATCATAGCAGTCATCGTGATTATCTCCGTAAATTGCCTGCTCCTGATTTATCCGTGCCCGGAACCACGACCTTGCGCTTTCCTGAAAACAACCAAAAACTAGACTATTACGACATCGTAAAACTCGATTGGGATGACGCTCCAAATGCCACGCATTACTTGGTAGAAAGAGCAACGAGAAAAAGTTTTTCTACCGGCTTTAAAAGCTTTATTGCGGACAAAAGCGAAATTGTATTTACCGACTTGAGCAGGAGTAAAACATATTATTGGCGCGTAACCCCTATTAATGAAACCCATCTGAGCAACAAATCGGCTGGTCCTTTTGCATTTCAAACAGGTAAGGCAAAATATAATGCAACTGTAGATCTCAATGGAATCGATGCCTGGTCCATCGTCAACAATCCTGCAAGTCCGTCGAAAGCTGCCCATGTTGTAATACTTACTTCAAAGACATGGACGGGGGAGATGCGTCTTTCCTCCATTACCGGAAAGAAGATTGCTACACTTCCGTTGCGATTAAGTAAGGGGACGAAGACCATTCCTCTTTCCTCCGAACTTGCACCGGGCCTGTACCTAGTGACGCTGAGTAATTCTACGGCGGAAGAAACTAAAAAGCTCCTGGTAGTCAAATAGCTCAACACCTCGCCATGAATATTAACGCGCATCGCTATCAAGGCCGGTTCTTCGAATGGTTAGTCATTATTTCGTGCCTATTGTGCGTACAGTCCGGTTCGATAATTCTCGCACAAAATCCCGATTTATTTCCATGCGGCACCCCGGTCACCAAAGACCCATGGCGGCAACAATACTTGCTCCATCAATTAAAATTCAGGACTCCTGCCGGAGAGCTCCTACAAATTCCATTGAAGATTCATTTGGTAGGGAGTGATGAGGGGCATGGTTTTTATTCCTACTTGAAGTTGATGTCTGCCCTTTGCCAGTTGAACAATGACTATTTGGATGCAGGCATACAATTCTTCATTTTTGAGGACATCGATTACATATACAATTCAGCATGGAACAATCATGAGACGGTGCTCGAAGGAGCGGACATGATGTTCCGAAATAACGACCCTAGAGCGATCAATTGCTACATTGCATCGAGTGCGGCCGGCAATTGTGGCTATAATTTACCCTACGCCGGTGTCATTCTTGCCAAGTCCTGTGTCAGCGGACACACCTGGGCGCATGAATTGGGACACAATCTCTCTCTTCAGCACCCTTTTCTCGGGTGGGAAGGCAAAACCTACAGTTACGATAATCCAACGCCTAAGACCGTCACCTACGATTATACCCTGTTTAAGGACAGCTTGATAACCGATACAACTATCATTGACACGGCGTATGTCGAGTTGGTAGATGGCAGTAACTGCACCTCTGCTGCTGACCGCATTTGCGACACCCCCCCGGATTATCTATCCTCCCGTTGGCAATGTGACGAAAATAGCAAAAGTACTGTTTTGCAGAAAGACTTTAACGGGGAAGAGTTTTACTCCGATGGGACGCTGTTTATGTCATACTCCAGTGATGAATGCCAAACGCGATTTACTCCCGGAGAAATAGACCTAATGCGTGCCACCATCCTGCACAAAAAGACTTTTTTGTTAGATGTAATGCCACCTGTAGATAAAGAGGTCGCCGATGTCAATCAACTCGGTTTTCCCTCCCATGAAGAAGAGGTCCCATTCGACAAGGTTTCACTTCATTGGGAACCAGTTGCAGGTGCTGTAAAATATGTTGTTCAGGTAAGCCTGAATAAGTCTTTTACCCGGATTAAATATCAGGGGATAACAGACACCTCTGTCATCACATTCGGGCTAAAAACTCCAAGAGCTTACTACTGGAGAGTGTTTGCCTTTGGTCGCACTGACTATTGTAGTTCGGCATCCCCACGAGGACAGTTTGTGGCTATAGATCCTGTGTCCACCAATTCTCCCGGTAATGATGTGGTTCACTTTCATCTACACCGTGGGAGCGATGGAAGAATGACACTCCGGATTGCTCCATTTCATGCTTACAGGCTAACCATCGATCAGTACACTGTCACCGGCGACTGCACTTCACACCCAATTTGCATACGCCCAAAGTCTACAGAACAAACCGTCAAACTATCCTCCATTCCGGGTCTAAACATCGTTGTAGCCAAAAATAGCCAGCAGCAATTAATATTTAAGAAAATTTATTTCAATCAGTAACCTCGTACCACATAGTTTCTCTTATGAAAAAAATCCATGCATTTCTCTTTTTTACTTTGTGTATCCTCTCAACTATTCCCGCAAAAGCCCAACACTCCCAGGGTTATTGTGGTACACAGGGGACGGATATGAAATGGTTGAATCACTATGTTCAGCACCGCAATTTGTACAATCCGGAATGGGGGACGATAATGTATCTGCCGCTACAGGTGCATCTCGTTGCAGACAGCATGGGAAAAAGACGAATGTCTATCCCAACAATTTTGCAAACACTGCACAAGGTAAATCAAGATATGCAACAAGCCGAAATCCGGTTTTACCTCTATCGGGATTTCGACAATATTGACAATACTACTTGGTTCAACCATGATTATTCAGGGGGAGCACAAATGATGCGTATCAATAATATACGTAGCGCTGTCAATGTTTACACAGTGGGTTCTCCCGCCGGTAACTGCGGCTATTACCTTCCGGGCCAAGATGCTGTCGCTTTGTCCAATAGTTGTTCCGGAGCCAACAGCTCGACTTTAACCCATGAGTTGGGCCACTTGCTCAGCCTGCCTCATACTTTTTTTGGATGTGAAGGTGTGCGTTACAATCCGAATGAGCCACTATCTGTCTTCAAATCTAAGATCAGAGGCACACTGGAAAAAGTAGATGGGAGTAATTGCAGCTTTGCAGCAGACCGCTTTTGCGATACGGAGCCCGACTACCTCTCCTACCGCTGGACTTGCAATGGGGATGGCCGAAGCAGCGTATTACTCAAAGACGAGAACAATCAGACTTTTCGAGCAAACGGAACACTTTTTATGTCTTATGCCAATGATGCATGTGCTACCCGCTTTAGCGACGAACAGATAGAAGCTATGCGGGCCAATATTTCAAGCCGGAGAGGACAACTGGTCGCTCAAAGTCTCCCCCAGGGAGAAATTACTTCTAATGTCACTGGCCTACTATTGCCCGAAGACAACAAAGTACAAACGATGCATCCCGCAGTCGCCTGGGAACCCGTCCAAAATGCCACAAGATACTACGTCAAAGTATCCAAACGAAAATCTTTTGGAGGAGCACCGATATTCAAAGGCATTGTAAAGAAAAATGAAATCCAACTCCCGGACTTAAAACCCGGAAGGACCTATTACATCAAGATATACCCATACAATTTTGTTAGCTTTGGAGCGGGATTTTCTCCTACATTCTCCTTTCAGACCGAGAGCTTGGCATCCACCGGTAGTCCGAAGTCCCTTGCGGTGAAACTTTCTTCTAACCTTATCGCCAGAGGAACAACACTCCAACTCTTTTTCGATAATACCACCTCGAAAGATATATCGCTTTATGACCTCAGCGGCAAGCGGTTATTTCAAACACATGTCCTTGGAAGAAGAACTATTTCCCTACCCATGACTTGGCCAGAAGGCAATTATTTCCTAAGGATTATGTATCCTGGATCCGGGCCCATCCATACCCGCAGGATTACCGTGTATTAATAAGGACGCGCTAATTGGTGGATGATGATATTAAAATTAAGAGAACAAAGACCATTTGTGGAGAATGGTTGTATGAAGCGTCTGCAAGCCACCTAAGGAGATGTATGTTACAAACTGCACTGCTGAATCACGTTACAAATTTATTTGAAACACTCACTGGATGCTGAGAACAAAGGCATGATCTAAGCACCTGGTAATCCCGTAGAATACATGGAATGGTATAAAGAGCACTAGCTCCGGTCGGAAGAGGCATGCGAAATAGGTGGGCTGCGGCACGTTCGTCAACGAAAATCCCGATCTTACAATGACACAATATCATAAAAAGGGAAGCACCTCTCCGGCACCTCCCTTTTTATGATGAATAGAAAGAGAATAATCGCAAATTACCCCTTAATATCCAATTTGTAATTATCCAGATTATCTGTATCCGTAGCATTAACCTCCGCGACTTTAACAACGAAATAGTCGCTATCTACTTTCACGAAGAAAATCATCCCGGCAGAAAGTACCGGTGTCTCCGTAACAGTAGTTCCAGCATTGAACATAGCCTCGATTTGAGCACTGGACTGAATGCCTTCAAAGGTCACTCCTGCATCTGCCATTACCATCTGAGAAGTACCTACAGCTGTTATCTTTTGAATCCATTTACCATTGCCATCAATACCGGCATCTTTGATATCTTTGGTCGAGCTACTAGAGCTTACGGTTGTGAAGGTATTGAGATCGACACTTCCCTTTTTAGGCCCGCTCGCATTCCACATTATTACACCCGAGGTATCTTTTAACCCTCCTCCCAAGATGACCGTCAAATCAACGGAAGCGGAGTTTCCACTGTCGTCGTTAACGGTTACTTTAAAGTTATTCGTTCCCGGATTCTTTGCTCTCACCCAGAATGATTTTTCAAACCCATTCAAATCATCGCCTGAAAGGGTCATGGGGTTATCGCTAAAGTTGGTACTCGACTCTCCCCAGTACAGGTCATCGACAGAAACACTATTGCCGTTTCCATCGGTAACAGCAAGGGTAGTAAGGGTGCTTCCTCCGGACGCTTTAAGGGTAAACATCACCTTGACCGGAGGTAAATCACCAAGGGTAATCGTGCTAGAGCCATTGACCACCTCCAATTTGAGGTCTTCCGCAATAACTTCTACGGTAAAGGATTCGTTATCTGTATTCCCATTGTCATCTGTGAGTACCACTTCATAAGATGCCGAACCATTGTCGTGTACTTTGATACCGACATTGTATGTAAATCCATCTTTATCAGCACCCGTAATCAAATGTGTACCGGAAGCCACATCCCCTGAAAGTCGCGATGCATCAATAACCTGACCATCTTGCAAGAATTGGAGCGTCTTCAATTGAGCAGACCCTTTAGTTCCTTTGATGGTGAGGTTTACCGTCTCTCCTGCGTTTACCGCTGCCGTAGGAGCGCCGGTTACTGCTACTACCGGGTCCAAATCCTCTCCACAGGAAGCCAACATAAAACCAGCCATCAGAACGATGAATAATTTAGATAAAAAAGATACTTTTCTCATAATTCGTAATATTTTGTAAGTAATTAATATTCTTAAACGCAAAGATACGTGCTATTCAACAGATTTCATTTACTTTCATAAGCCGATTAACAACACTTTAACATTATTTCTAATAAAATGTTTACGCTTACAAATTCGTATGTTGCGACAGCCGGCAGGTCTGTTCAAATGGGACTCTCTCTTAAGAAACAAAACGATTTGTCAAATTAAAAATTGTGCAGATTCTTTATATTTGCTACCTTGTGGGCTTATTTTAAAAATAATCCCAATTTTCTTCAGTATGCGATTGACTATTTTGTTTTGCTTGGGTCTTTTTTCTCATTTAACATATTCACAATCCCATTCCCATTCTAAAATTCAACTTCGCACCACTACCTGTAATCTTCAGGTAGATGCCGGCGAAGACATCGTACTTTGTAATGGCAACCCCGGGCAGTTGAGCGGCTCCGCCGGTGGCAACTATACCAGTCTCGAATGGACTCCTGCCACTGGACTGAGTGATCCGACTATCTTCGATCCAATAGTAGACGTCAGCAGTCAAACCGTCTACACGCTCACTGTTATGGGAATCGGAGATAACGTCATCGAAAACGGGGATTTTGAAACGGGAGACATTAATCCCGCATCATCGAGCTTATCCTATTACGACCCCAATACCTTCTACGCCGGCCCGCAAGGCACCTATACCGTTACAAGCGTGTTTCAAGTCACCGGCGTACCCAATATTTGCGACCCGCATGGAGGAAATAATATGATGGTCGTACATGGCGGATCCCCGAATATGTGGTGTCAAACCGTCAGCGTCGAGCCCCATACGGACTATAAATTTTCAGGATGGTTTATGGGGACGGATTTTCTTGGCCTCATCCAAACAACAGATGTCGATGTTAAAATTAACGGTCAATCCATAGGGGGGACCGGTTCCAATAGTATCTGCACCTGGGTTCAAGTAAAGGCTACTTGGAATTCCGGTACGGCGACTTCTGCGACTATCTGTATTGACGGCAATGGAGATAACAGTTCGTGGACTGCGATCGATGATTTGGAGTTGGTCGAGTGCTGTGTCGAGAAAGACCAAGTCACTGTCCGTGTTGAAACGGTGGAAGCCGATATCCCTTTTGGAGGGGTGTTAACCTGCCTAAATCCCACTCTCCAACTCGATGGCAAGCGCCTCTCGAAAGGGCCCATCCAGTATTACGAGTGGGACACTCCGGACGGGGAGATCGTCGAAGGGGCTAGTCGCCCTGTGGTCACTATATCTAAAAAAGGGACCTACAACTTGACCGTTACCGGACAACTGGGTTGTACTGCCGAAGCCTCCATCTTGGTAGAAGGGAATACCGAGCCACCACCCCTCGACGTAGGGGCAACACCGCTCACGTGCCTTTCCGATAGTGCCCGGATTATCTCCAAATCAATGGGAGATGGACTGGTGTATTCCTGGACTGGACCGGACAGCTTTAAGTCCTCGAAACCCATTGACACCGTACAAAAAGCAGGAAAATATTATATCCGTATTAAAGACAACTATTTTTGCGAAAACGAAGACAGTGTCATTGTAGTGGACTTGAGGACAAATAAATCCTATGATATCGCCATCGATTCGCTAAATTGCGAGCGGGATTCCGCCACGGTTTTCATTCTTAACGACTCCATCATCACGGAGTACCATTGGATGAATGATCAAAAGACAGAAAAGGATACCAACCGGTTTACAGTCAGAGATACCGGTATCATCTATGCTGCATTCAAAGACAAATACGGATGTGAATGGGAAGACACGATTCATATCGAAGGTGACTTGTCTCTACCCAACCTCCTCCTGGCAGGGGACTCCATCACATGCACTCAACCGGAAGCGACCCTCACTGCCCATTCTGACTCTGTCATCGCGAACTACCAATGGCAATACCCGGACGGAAGTACCGCTTCGGGCGCTTCCGTCACGACGCAGCAACCCGGATGGCATTATATCACCATCACTCCCGCCCATGGATGTCCTCGGGAGGATTCTATTTTCGTCCGGCAAATCGGCGAAATCCCTACCCTCTCGATACAAGGAGATACCATCACGTGTTTTAAGACTTCCGTCACCTTGACCGCCCAAACCAACCAACCCACTGCAACACCTGTATGGACAGGCCCCGGGATTGTCCGTGCTAATGGCCTGCAGGCTACTGTCAATCAATCGGGCACCTACACCTTGACGTTGACTACCTCTGAAGGATGCTCCCGGAGTATGGATTATACGGTCATCGCGGATACGATTCCCCCGATGGCCAGGATTGAGGGGGATTCGATAGTCAACTGTATCAGTCCCTCTGTACGACTTGCGCCAACCGTCTCCCCCAATACACCCTATCAGTGGACCGTTCCTCCCACTATAGTATATGACAGGGATACGGTGATTACCGATGTAGAGGGCTGGCATTACCTCACTGCTACCGGTATAAATGGGTGCATTACCAAAGACAGTATTTACATCTCCGTGGACACGACTCGCCCCGGATTTGTATTGGGGAAGGAGGACTATACCTGTAGAACAACGACCGCAAAAACATGGGCCGTACCGGACAAGGCGGGAGATTATTATTGGAAATTGCCCGGTGAATCCGCATATCAATCCGGGGATACTTTGAAGAGCGTGACTGACTCGGGTTGGGTCTATTTCAAAGAGATTCTCAAGAATGGCTGTGCCCGGGAAGACTCGATTTTCGTCCGTGTGGATACCCTTGCCCCCTCATTTATCGCCGGGGATGACACGCTTGAATGTGGCGTCGAGGATCTCACCCTCCGCCTTCAGGTTGTTGGGGAGTATGAAATGGTAAAGTGGACGGGGCCCAATGGTTTTTCGTCCAACGCCCTTAACCCCGTCGTGCATCAAGGAGGAGACTACGTCGCTACCATAACAGGCAAAAACGGGTGCGTCTCCCTTGCAAACGTCCATATCGAGCAAGTGGGGGAAATACCCGACATTGCGATTACCAATGCAGACACCATAGACTGCAACCACCCGACAGTCACTTTATCCCCTCAGTCCACCATTTCAAGCCTATCCTTCGACTGGACCTTTCCGGATGGCTCCCACTCGGCGGATAACGCCCCCACGGTAAGCGATTCGGGTTGGTACCTGTTGACCGTTAAAACCCCGGAAGGATGTACCAACACCGCCAAAGTGTATGTCGCCTTAGACCAATCCAAGCCCACCGTTGACTGGGAGGTTGCTACACTTACCTGTGACTCCTCTTTAGAGGTCATTCACCCGAAAGGGATGGTCGCAGGACTGAGTTTCCGGTGGGAAGGTCCCAACGATTTCATATCAGACCAACCCGTCCCGGACAATGTTGTCGCTCCAGGGTGGTACACTGTCCACTACTATGGCAAGAATGGGTGTATTCAGGTGGATTCGCTGCTCGTAATCGCCAATCGTATTCCGCCGGACCTGCAAGTAACCGATGACACCCTTGACTGTGTCAACAAAACGGCCGTACTCACTTTTAATTCTTCGAAGGGAAATCTCCTCGTCCAATGGAAAGACCAAACGGGGCAATTGCTCTCCACCGACCAGCAATTATCCGTCAGGGATAGCGGTATTTATACCGTCATCGTCCGGGATCCGGCCAACCAATGCACCAACATCGCACGCATAACAGTCCTGCCTCCAAATGAAATCAAAGCCGTCAACATCGATGAAATGCAAGACTGCACGGACCCCAATACGCTTCTTGAAATTTCCGACGTGCAAGGGGGAACGGCTCCGTATGAATATGCCTTCGACAATGGAGCATTTCAAGCCTCCAACCGGTGGAACACCCACGCCGGAACATGGAAAATTCAGGTACGCGACGCCAAGGGATGCTCCTACGAAGAAGTGATTACCATCGACAGCTTAATCCGGCTGGCGGCCGGCATCATAGCTGAAATCGAACTCCTAAAAGGGGCCGGCAAAAAAGTCACCGTCACCACCAACCGGCAACCGAACGAAATTTTGACCTATACCTGGGACCCCACGGATGGACTGAGTTGCTCCGATTGTCCCGATCCTACAGTGGCCCCGGAAACTAATACGACCTATACCATCATTGTCGAGGACATCTTCGGATGTATGGACACGATATCATTGCGGGTATTGGTCAAAACCTCCGATAAAGTATATGTCCCCAACACCTTCAATCCGGCCTCGGGCGGTATAAACGGTCGCTTCAAGGTTTTTCTTCCGGAAGGGACGGATGCCCGGCTCTTAAGTATGAAAATATTTGACCGTTGGGGAGAATTGGTGTATGATGTGGGAGGCATAGCGGTAAGCCAGCATCATGGATGGGATGGCTCTCATAAGGGAGACCTGCTCAATCCCGGCGTCTATGTGTATCGCATCCAACTCCGGTTGGAATCCGGAAAGGAGGTCACCCTTACAGGAGATGTGACCTTATTGCGATAGTGGATGGCGGACAAGGGTTGATGGATAGGAGTATTTATAAGGTACATTTGATTAGGGTAAAACAAATCAAAAGGTGTGTATAATAAAATGCACTCACCCAAGACATCCGGCTCGGGGATCTTCCTTCTGCGTTCTCCGTTTCCCGATTCTATATCATGCCGGAAGAACCCCACCCCTGAGCTAACAAAGGAAGACCGGGGGGCGGAGAAACCGTGGATAAAAACGAAAGGTTATAGAAAAAATATAAATTTAATATAAACTTTATTCCCCAACTCTAATATATAGTCTATTGTATTTGCAGTTCATACGCATTAAGTATTATTTTATTTGAAATTTACAGCAATTTTTAACAGTTTTTTCTTGGATAATCCAAATATATTATCGTACCTTACACCGTGTAAAGCGACACGTAACCCTATGTTTGCACACCAACAACATATCAACACCCCTATTCCGGACGCCATTTATATCCGGATATTCAAGATATTTTCGTATCTTGGAGTTCTATTATTTTATAGAAATCCGAAATCCGAAATCCGAAATCCCGTTGGAACG
>Ga0256832_1001706_pt1 | contig 15012 bp, 9 predicted proteins | sample 134614metaG_FD_190534 | JGI IMG/M metagenome (GOLD analysis project Ga0256832, IMG submission 190534) | Hydrothermal vent microbial communities from Lau Basin, Pacific Ocean - 134-614 | ecosystem: Environmental > Aquatic > Marine > Hydrothermal vents | place: Pacific Ocean: Lau Basin | collected...
TCGCATCGTCGCGCGCCCGGGTTCAGCGAGGCCAAGAGCCTCTGGATCGACGTCGACAACAGCGGCGCGTGGTCGACCTACACCCTCGACCTGGCCAGCCACCCCGAATGGACGGGCGAGATCGAAGAGATCCGCATCGACCCCATCCTCTACGGCGACGGGCACGACATCGGCCTCGACAGCGTCGTCCTGGGGCCGTGATCGCGACCGGAACAGGACGCGATGCCGCACCATCGACGGACCCAGCTCCGGAGCGCCCGATCGGACGCCCGCTCACCCTCGAAAGCTCCGATCGCCGAACCGACTCGGGGCGTGCCTTGAACACGCACGGCGGCTCGATCGCTCTGCTCTTGGTCGCCCTCGCCGGGTGCGCGGGAGGCCCCCGCGCCCCTGTCCGGGACGCCGTCGGCCGCCGTGACGTGCCGGCGGCGCTGGCCGCCTACGACCGCTTCCGCGAGGTCGATGGCACGGACCTCGCGCTCCTCGGGGAGATCGCCGCGCTCGTGCTCGAAGCCGAAGCGCTCTCGGGCGAACCACGACGCCGGGACGCGGCGCTGACCCAACTGCGCCTGGCGGGAAACGCGGGACTGCCGACCTTGCGGAGGCTGGCCGACGCCGAGGGCGACGCGCTGCTGCGCGCCCGAGCCCTCGAGGCCCTCACGCGGCGCGGGGACCGACAGGCCCGCGCCTTTCTTTACGCGCTCCTCGACAACGAGGACCCGGAGGTCGTCGCGACGGCGATCCCGAGCATCGACGCGGAAGAGGAGATCCCACGCCTGCTCGCCTACCTCCGCGACACCGATCCGGGCGTGCGCCGAGCCGCCGCTCTCTCCCTCTCGTCTGCCTCCGAGAGCCTCCAAGCCCTGGACGCCCTTGCAGAAACCAGCCGCGTCGATCCTGAACCGCGGGTGCGAGCCGCCGCCGCTCGCGCCCTCGGAAGCTTCGGCGGCGCGGCCGCTCCTTTCCTCCGCGAGCGGCTCGGGGACGCCGACGCGCGGGTGCGCTTCGCAGCGGTGGGCGCGCTGCTCAGAGCCGACCGCTCGAGGGCCGCCGAGCTGCTCGCACCGTTCCTGGCAACACCCCCGAGCCGCGCGGGGATCGAGGCCGCGCGCCTCATCGCCCTCGGCGCCGACGACGGCGACGACAGCAACGACGGCGACGCGCGACGCCGTGAGGACGACGCCCGTCTTTACCTGCTGGGCGCCCTCGAAGTCGACGACCCCTCCCTGCGTGCTCAGGCCGCGGTGGCCCTCGCCTCCCTGCCCGCCGACGACGCGACGGACCGCAGGCTCGCCCGAGCCCTCGCCGAAGAGGCCGAAGCCCCCGTGAAGCTCGGCCTCGCGCGGGCCCTGCTGCGCGGAGCCGGCCACGATGGGCAGGCGCAGGCCGCGCTGCTGGAGCTGCTGGCCGGTGAGGGGATGGCGGCCGTGCAGGCCGCGGCGCTCCTTTCCAAGGACGGCCGGGAGGAGGCTCTCCGGCGCCTCGAACGAGCCCTCGCCGGCGATGACGCCCTGCTGCGACGAGTGGCGGCCCGGGCGCTCGGGGCCGAAGCGCATCGTCCCGACGAGGTCCGGGCGCTGCTGCACGACGAAGACCCCATGGTCCGCATCTACGCCGCCGGGGGTATCCTCGCGGCCACGAACGATTGAATGGGGCGCGTGCAGGAGCGCGCGCAGGCCTCCGGAGCCCCGAGCAGAGCACCGGGGCCAACGTTGCGCGACGCGACGTTCGTGCAAGGGTCCGTGGCCCGATGAACGGTGAGACCCGCGCGGGCGGACGCTTCGGCACCTTCGCCGGGGTCTTCACGCCGAGCATCCTGACGATTCTGGGCGTGGTCATGTACCTGCGCCTTGGCTGGGTCACCGGTCAGGTAGGCCTCGGCGGCGCGCTGATCATCATCGTCGTCGCGCACCTCATCAGCCTCGCGACGGGCCTGAGCGTCGCCTCCATCGCCACCGACCGCACCGTCGGCGCCGGCGGCGCCTACTTCATGATCAGCCGCGCCCTCGGAGCTCCGGCCGGCGCCGCCATCGGCATCCCGCTCTTCTTCGCCCAGGCGCTGAGCGTCACCTTCTACATCATCGGCTTCACCGAAGCGCTCCTCCCGCTCATTCCCGACTCCTACGCGGCATTCCTCGACGCGACCTTCCTCAGCACGGGAGTCAACATCCTGCTGACCCTGATCTCCCTCAAGAGCGCGGACCTGGCGATCAAGACTCAGTACCTGGTCATGGCCGCCATTGCGCTGTCGCTGGTCTCCTTCTTCACCGGGACGACCCCCGAATTCCCTCGGGAGATCGAGTGGTTCAACGAGGACGGGGCGAGCTTCGGCGAGGTCTTCGCCGTCTTCTTTCCGGCGGTGACGGGGATCATGGCCGGTGTCAGCATGTCCGGCGACCTCGCCGACCCGCGGACCGCCATCCCCCGGGGCACGCTCCTGGCCATCGGCGTCGGCTTCGTCGTCTACGCGAGCTTCCCCGTCTGGCTGAGCCTCAACTACGCCAGCGACGGCCTCATCGCCGACCGCGACGCCGTGTGGACCATCGCACGGTGGTCACCGCTGATCTTCGCGGGCGTCTTCGGCGCCACCCTCTCGAGCGCCCTCGGGAGCATCCTGACGGCCCCCCGCACGCTCCAAGCGCTCGCGATCGACGGCCTGGTGCCGAGCTTCTTCGGTCGAGGATCGGGCCCCAACGACGAGCCCCGGATCGGCATCGTGGCGACCTTCCTGCTCAGCCAGGCGGGCATCTTCCTCGGAAGCCTCGACGCCATCGCCCCCGTCCTGACCATGTTCTTCCTCGCCACCTACGGCGTCACGAACCTCGCCTTCGGGCTGCAGCAGTGGTCGGGCAACCCCAGCTTCCGCCCGAGCTTCCAGGTACCCGCGTTCGTCGGCCTCGGGGGCGGCCTCGCGTGCTTCTACGTGATGAGCATCCTCAACCTGCCCGCGATGGTCGGTGCCCTCGTCTTGTCGGCGCTCATCTTCACCTTGGTCGAGCGCCGCGCCCTCGACACCACCTACGGCGACGCCCGCCACGGCATCTGGTCGGCCATCGTCCGCTACGCGCTCCATCGCTTGCGCCGCGCCGAATGGCACCCCATGAACTGGCGCCCGAATCTGCTGATCCTCGGCGGCGATCCCCGCAAGCGTCCCCACCTGCTCGAGCTCGGCAACACCGTCGGGCAAGACCGAGGCATCGTCACCTACTTTCACCTCCTCACGGGGTCCGTCGCGGACCTCGCAGCGACCCGCAAAGAGCTCTTCCGCGAGTTCGATGCGGAGATGGGCGAGCTCTTCCCCAACGTCTTCTACCGCGTGGACATCGTCGACGACATCTACCGAGGCGCCGTGCAGGTCGCTCAGAGCTACGGCGTCGGCAGCTTTGAGAGCAACACCATCATGGCGGGCTGGCTGCAGCACACCGACGCGGATCGACAGCAAGGCTACGTGCAGATGTTGCGCGATCTGACGCACCTCGATCGCTCCTTGCTGCTGGTCAAGCTCGACCCCTCCCACGAGCTCGGCGCCCACCGCGAGATTCATGTCTGGTGGGGTGGCCTCGAGGGCAACGGAGGGCTCATGCTCCTGCTCGCTTTCCTGATCACCGCCGATCGGCGGTGGCGACAAGCGCGCGTGACGGTGATGACCGTCGTCAACGAGCCGAGGACCTGCGCCGAAACGGAAGCGAGCCTCCGCCGCATCCTCGCCGCCGCAAGGCTCCACGGCCACGCGCGGGTCATCCCCCGTGAAGGCCGCGACATCTCCGAGATCATGAAGGCCACGAGCGCCGATGCGGACCTGGCCATCGTCGGCTTCCGAGTCCCCGGCGAGGGTTCGTCCGTCACCCCCTTCTTCGCCCGCATGAACGCCATGCTCGACAGCCTCCCGACGACCATCCTCGTCCACTCGGCTCGGAGCTTCGAGGGCGAGCCCGTCCTTTTCGATACCGCCAAGCTCCCGGCGCGAAGGTCGCAGCCGCCTCCCTCACCGCCGCCATCACGGTCGGTAGGCGCGACCTCCGAAGGACAGCTCCCCGAGGGCGAGCCCCTGCCGCGCTCCTCCCACGCGGGGCCTCCGTCGATCCCAGGGTTGGGCGACGATCTCGACCAAGGAGACGAAAGCGAAGAGAACGCGCACGAAGAGAACGGGCGCGAACAACACGCGCACGAAGAGACCGGACACGAAGAGACCGGACACGAAGAGCACGCGCACGAAGAGCACGCGCATGAAGAGAGCGGGCGCTGAGGCTCAGCTCGCGGCGCGCCCGCGACGCGGATAGCCGACCATCCGGCCGGCGTCCGGGTCCCACAGCTTGCAACGGAAGCACTTGGCGATCTCTCGTGGAGAGAGGCTGGTCTTGCCCGGGTTCTGCAGCTCGGGGATCGCCGCCATCGCCTCGGGGAGCCGATAGAAAGGGATGCGCGGGTTGAGGTGGTGGACGTGGTGGTAGCCGATGTTGCCCGTGAACCATCGGAGGATCGGCCCGAGCTCCATGTAACTCGAACATTCGAGGGCCGCCTTGGTGAAGCTCCAGGTGTGGCGCGGCTGCACGTGCATGCCCTCGAAGTTGTGCTGCGCGTAGAAAAGATAGCCGCCGAGCATGCAGGCAACGACCAGCGGCAAGATCAAGCCGAAGAAGGCCACGTCCCAGCCAAAGGCAAACCCCAGAGTGAAGACCAGCGCGACGTGCACGACGAGAGCGAAGGCCGAGTCCCAATTGCCCCTGGGTCGCCTCAGGAAGGGCGAGACGCACATGCCGTAGGCGAAGACCGTGAAGTACGCCAGGGCGATGTTCAGGGGGTGGCGCGTGAAGCGATACATCGCGCGCTGCGCGGGGGTCGCCTTCTCGTACATCTCCACCGTCAAGATGGGGTACGAGCCGACGTGCGAGCCCACGATCTTCGAGTTGTGCGCGTGGTGGTAGTTGTGGGTCTGGCGCCACACCTTGGGAGGCGTCAGCACGAGGATGCCGTACCACCAGAACAGGGCGCGGGCGAGACGCGAGCGGCGCAGCAGCGCGTTGTGCATGTGGTCGTGGTAAAGGATGAACCCGCGCACGATCGCCAGTCCCGCGAGCACGCTGAAGATCGCCCGCGCCCACCACGGCCGCAGGGCGACCGCGCCGGCAAGGAACCCGGCGAGCACGGCCAAGGTCACGAACGTCTCCGCCCAGCTCCGGGCGACGTTCTCCTCGGTGAACGGACGGGTACGGTCGATCAGCTCCTTCTCGGCGGCCCTCGCCGCCTTGGCGGCCTCTCGGGCCTGCGCGACACGGCGCGCCTTTTCGGCGGCCTCGCCCTCCGCCGCCCCATCCCTCGGCAGGGAGGACCGGGCGGCGCGCTCGTCGATTGCTGCATGCGTCACTGCGCTCAGGTATTGCCACCGCCGCAGCCCTCGGTCCAACGCTCGGGCCTGCTTTCGCCCGGCCAATCGGCCGAAAAACGCCGTCGCCGATCCGTCGCGGGCGACGCCATGGAGTGGAGCAAGAGCCTGCTCCTCGATGCACTGCTCGTCTATGGCTCCGAGCGATCGAAGGCCGGATCGCGACAGGCCGGAGGCTGCGGGCAAGGCGCTCCGAGGACACGCTGCGGGCACTTCGCCCGAGCCCCTCCCCTGCGATGGAGCACGCACTCCCGCGGCAGAGGCCGTGCGCAGGCCGCACAGCGGCGACGATGAGGGGTCTTGAGACGGGCTCTAGGCCGTCGCCTCGGTTTTCTGCCACACTCGCGCCCGACGAAGGGACCCACATGAGCGCTCTGCAGAGAAACCCCGGAACGCACCTCGACTTCGACTGGCTCGACTCCATCCAGGTGAACCGCAGCGCCATCGAGCGGCGCTGCGCCACCCTCCCCAAGCGCCGCAGCGTGAAGAAGGAATGGCAGGCCGCGTGGCTCCTCAGGGCGGTCACGCTGATGGACCTCACCACGCTCTCCGGCGACGACACTCCGGGCAAGGTCCGTCGGCTTTGCGCCAAGGCGCGGCAACCAATCCGCCAGGACCTCCTCGAGCGCTTGGGGGTGGCCGACAAGCGCATCACCACCGGCGCGGTGTGCGTCTACCACGCGCTCGTTCCAGAAGCGGTCCGAGACCTGGACGGCACCGGCATCCCGGTCGCGGCCGTGTCTGCGGGTTTCCCGGCAGGACTCACTCCCCTCGAGCAACGCCTCGACGAGATCCGGGCGTCCGTCGCTGCCGGCGCCCAAGAAATCGACGTCGTCATCCGCCGACAGCTCGCCCTCACCCACGACTGGAAGACGCTCTACGAAGAACTGAGCGCGATGCGTCAGGCGTGCGGCGACGCCCACATGAAAACGATCCTGGCCACCGGCGAGCTCGGAACCCTCCGCAACGTCGCGATGGCCAGCTGGGTGGCGATGATGGCCGGCTCGGACTTCATCAAGACCTCGACGGGCAAGGAGCCCGTCAACGCCACACTCCCCGTGGGTCTCGTGATGGTCCGGGCCATCCGCCAGTACCGCGAGAAGACCGGCCACTGGGTCGGCTTCAAGCCCGCCGGCGGCATCCGCAAGGCAAAGCAAGCCCTCGCGTGGCTCGTCCTGATGAAGGAGGAGCTCGGCGATCGCTACCTGCAACCCGACCTTTTCCGTTTCGGCGCCAGCTCGCTGCTGGCCGACATCGAGCGTCAGCTCGAACACTTCGTGACCGGTCGCTACGCGGCCCACCACCACCACCCGATGGCGTGACGATGGCGAACCGAAAGACCCGCAAACGCAAGACGACGAAGGCCGCCAAGGCGACGAAGGCCGCCAAAGCGATAGCCAAGAAGCGAACCACGGCCCCGGCAAAAAACCGCCAAGGCGCGCGCAAGAGGCGAGCTTCGGCCCCCGCCACGAAAGCCGGCAGGCTGCCCGCCAAACGCCTCGAGGCCGCCAAGACCGCCCGAACGCAACGCCCCACCGTCGCGGAGATCTTCGAGACCATGGAGTACGGCCCCGCCCCCGAGAGCGACGCCCTCGCCAACGAGTGGCTCGACCGACACGGCCGCGAGTTCGGCCACTACATTGGCGGCGGCTGGGTCGCCGCCAAGGAACACTTCGACGTGCGTGATCCGGCCCGGCTGATCGACCTCGCACGGGTCGGCCAGGGGACTGCCGAGGACGTGGACGCCGCCGTCGAAGCCGCCGAGAGAGCGCAGCCAGGCTGGGAAGCGCTCGGAGGCCACGGCCGGGCGCGCTTCCTCTACGCGATCGCACGGCACATCCAGAAACACCACCGCCTGCTCGCAGTGCTCGAGTCCATTGACAACGGCAAGCCCATCCGCGAGAGCCGGGACATCGACGTGCCGCTCGTCGCGCGACACTTCTACCACCATGCGGGCTGGGCCCAGCTCATGGAGGACGAGCTGGCGGACTTCGCGCCGCTCGGTGTCGTCGGGCAGATCATCCCGTGGAACTTCCCTCTGCTGATGCTCGCCTGGAAGATCGCGCCGGCGCTGGCCATGGGCAACTGCGTCGTCCTCAAGCCGGCCGAGTACACGCCACTGACAGCACTGCTCTTCGCCGAAATCTGCGAGGAGATCGGCCTGCCGCCGGGCGTCGTCAACATCGTCACCGGCGACGGACGGACCGGCGCCGCCATCGTCGAGCACCCGCGCATCGCCAAGATCGCGTTCACCGGCTCGACGGGCGTGGGACGCATCATCCGCGAGGCGACGGCGGGGACGGGCAAGACTCTCTCCCTCGAGCTCGGCGGCAAGTCCCCATTCATCGTCTTCGACGACGCCGACCTCGACAGCGTGGTCGAGGGCGTCGTCGACGCGATCTGGTTCAACCAGGGCCAGGTCTGCTGCGCCGGCTCACGCATCCTCGCGCAAGAGTCGATCGCCGACAAGCTTCTGACGAAGCTGCGCGAGCGCATGGAGAAGCTGCGCATCGGTCCGCCGCTGGACAAGGCCGTCGACATGGGCGCCATCGTCGCCCCCGTGCAACTCGATCAGATCCGCGCGCTCGTGCAGCAGGGTGCCGACGAGGGCGCCACTCTCTGGCAGCCAAGCTGGTCTTGCCCAGCGGAGGGGCTCTTCTACCCACCCACGTTGCTGAGCGACGTGGCGCCCGCCTCGACCGTCGCGCAGGTCGAGATCTTCGGCCCGGTCGTCGTCTTCATGACCTTCCGCACGCCGAGCGAGGCGGTGCAGCTCGCCAACAACACGCGCTACGGCCTGGCCGCGAGCGTCTGGTCCGAGAACGTAAACCTCTGCCTCGACATCGCCCCGAAGATCAAAGCGGGCACGATCTGGGTGAACTGCACCAACGTCTTCGACGCCGCGAGCGGGTTCGGAGGCTACCGGGAAAGCGGCTACGGGCGTGAGGGCGGCAAGGAGGGCTTGTACGAGTACTGCAAGCCGCGCTGGCTCGCACAAGCCAAGGCGCGCAAGACCCGAGCCCCCAAGGCGGCGACGAAGAAGAGCATCGGCAAGGCGCCTCCGGCTGCGGTCGAGCTCATCGACCGCACGCCCAAGCTCTACATCGGAGGCCGGCAGAGGCGGCCCGACGGCGGTTACAGCCTCGTCGTCCAGGACGCCTGGGGCCGGCGTCTGGGCGAAGTTGGCCGCGGCAACCGCAAGGACGTCCGCGACGCTGTCGAAGCGGCGCACCAGGCTCGCGGCTGGGGCGCCGGCACCGCCCACCTGCGTGCCCAGGTCCTCTACTACCTGGCCGAGAACCTGGCAGCTCGCCGGGACGAGATGGTCACCCGCCTCCACCTCATGCTCGGCTCGGACGACGCCGCGCGGCAGGAAGTCGACCTTTCTCTCGACCGGCTCTTCACCTACGCGGCCTGGGCCGACAAGTACGACGGCCTCGTCCACGCCACGCCCTTCCGCAACGTCACCGTCGCCATGAACGAGGCCATCGGCGCGATGGGCATCGTCTGCCCCGACGAGGCGCCGCTCCTGGCCCTGATCTCGACCGTCGCCCCGGCGATCGCCATGGGCAACAGCGTCGTGGTCGTCCCCTCGGAGCGCCACCCCTTGGCGGCCACCGACTTCTACCAAGTGCTCGAGACGAGCGACGTGCCCGGCGGGGTCGTGAACATCGTCACCGGCCTGCGCGACGAGCTCGTGCCGACCCTCGCCGGACACGACGATCTCGAACAGCTCTGGTACTTCGGTCCCGAGAGCGGCTGCGCGGAGGTCGAGCGCCTCTCGGTGGGGAACATGAAGCGCACCTGGTGCCACTACGGCCCGCCCCGCGATTGGACCGACCGAGTCCAGGGCGCCGGCCGGGAATTCCTGCGGCAGGCGACCCACGTGAAGAACATCTGGATCCCCTACGGCGAGTGAGCGAAGCCGCGGGCAAGCGGCGGTCTGGGTCCTCCCGAGCGACCCGGCCACCACCTGCTCTTCCACGCGACGGGTGCCGGCGCATCCTCGCTCCACTCCGCGCCGCCCCTGGGTCGGGAGGCGGCAGCGATGCTCGGCGCTGGCTTTCTCGGCGTCGGCGACAAGAGCCGCCGCCCGCGTTGACAGCCCGAGGGCCCCTCCGTAGCTTGCGCCTCGGTGCGTGGTCGGCCCCCCACGCACTCCGCGCCCTCGACGACGAAGCGGACCGCACCCGCGGGCTCTCACCCAGCGCCTCATGCACCGCCGCACCAAGTTTATTTTCGTGACGGGTGGAGTGGTCAGCTCCATCGGCAAGGGCCTGACCGCCGCCTCGATGGCGGCGCTCATGGAAGCCCGCGGCCTTCGAGTCACGAACCTCAAGCTCGACCCTTACATCAACGTCGACCCGGGCACGATGTCGCCCTACCAGCATGGCGAGGTCTTCGTCACCGACGACGGCGCCGAGACGGACCTCGACCTCGGGCACTACGAGCGGTTCACGTCGACGACCATGAGCCGCGCGAACAACTTCACGACCGGCCGGATCTACGACGCGGTCATCTCGAAGGAGCGCCGCGGAGAGTACCTCGGCGCGACGATCCAGGTCATCCCGCACATCACCGACGAGATCAAAGCGCGAGTCTACGAGGCGACCCGCAAAGCGGACGTCGCCATCGTGGAGATCGGCGGCACCGTGGGCGACATCGAGTCGCTCCCCTTCCTCGAAGCCGTACGCCAAATGAAGGGAGAGCTCGGGCCTCAGAACGCCTGCAACGTACACGTCACCCTCGTCCCCCACATCAAGGCCGCCGGCGAGCTCAAAACAAAGCCCACGCAGCACTCCGTCAAGGAACTGCTCGGCCTGGGCATCCAGCCCGACATGTTGATCTGCCGCGTCGACCAGGACCTCCCCCTGGAGCTGCGCAAGAAGATCGCCCACTTCTGCAACGTTCCGGTCGAACGAGTCATCGCCGCGCCGGACGTCAGCGTCATCTACGAGCTCCCGATCGTCCTGCGGCGGCAGCAGCTCGACACCCGACTGGTGGAGCTCCTCAACATCTGGTCGCGCGAACCCGACCTCTCACGGTGGGAGCGGGTCACCTCGACCTTCAAGGCTCCAAAGCGCGGCTCGGTCTCGATCGCCCTCGTGGGCAAGTACGTCCACCTCCGTGACAGCTACAAGTCGCTGCACGAAGCGCTGGTCCATGGCGGCATCGCCAACGACGTCCGCGTCGAGCTCACCTACATCGACAGCGAGGCCCTCGAGAGCGACGATCTCGACGCCGCCCTTGCCCCTCACAACGCGATCCTCGTCCCCGGGGGCTTCGGTGACCGCGGCACCGAGGGCAAGATCCGCGCGATCCGATGGGCTCGCGAGCATGGGGTGCCGTTCTTCGGGATTTGCCTCGGGATGCAGATGGCGGTGGTCGAGTACGCCCGCAACGTCTGCGGGCTCGAGGGCGCCAACAGCGCGGAGTTCGCGCCCGACGCGCCCTACCTGGTCGTCGATCTCATGCCGGACCAGCGCGGCGTCAAGGACAAGGGCGCCACGATGCGCCTGGGGGCCTACCCCTGCGTGCTGAAGCCGGGCTCCCTCGCGGCGGACATCTACGGCGTCACCGAGATCAGCGAGCGGCACCGCCACCGCTACGAAGTCAACAACCAGCACCGCCAAGCCCTCGAAGCGGGCGGTCTCGTCCTCAGCGGGCTTTCCCCCGACGAAACCCTCGTCGAGATGATCGAGCTGCCGGAGCACCCGTTCTTCATCGGCTGCCAGGGTCACCCTGAGTTCAAGAGCAAGCCCCACGCAGCGCACCCGCTCTTCACCCGCTTCGTCCGCGCGGGCCTCGAACACCGGAAGGCCCGGGAACGGAGCGAGGCTGCGGAGGACGCAGCCGCGTCCGCCAACTGACGAAGCCTCGCCAACCTGCTCACGAGGCGAGCTCGCTGCGTGTACGCGCGCCTTGACTAGCGACCCCCTCCAAGCCACGCCTCCCGCTCGGGCGCTTGCCCGCAGACCACGCAAAGGAGGGACGATGCGCTTGCTTCGATGGATTCTTGCAGCCAGCCTCGCGACGGCTGTCGGCTGTGGCGACGACGACGGGGGCATGGACAGCGGCACCCGCGACGCGGGCGTGACGCCCGACGCAGGCCGCTCGGACAGCGGCGGGACGATGGACGCGGGCACCATGGACGGGAGCACCATGGACGCCGGTGACCCCGTCACAGCCGCGGACTTCGTAGCAGCCCTCCAGCGCGGGCTCACAGAAGAGTGCGCCTGCTTCTTTTCGGACGATGGGTATACGACGGCCGAAGAGTGCGTGGCGGACCAATCACCGTCCACCACCGAGAAGGCCTGCTTCATGGCCGCCTTCGACGCCGCCGATGCGCAGGAGACCTTCGCCTGCTTGACCACGGTCGCGAACGACTACGCGGACTGCCTCGCCGCCGCCGCCTGCGACAGCACGACCGCGATGAGCTGCGGCATGACGCAAGAGGACGCCGCGGATGCCTGCCCGGGAATGACGACGGAGCAGCAGGACGCCTTCGATGCGGCGTTCGACGCCTGCGCCAGCGAGATGGTGGTCGGTCCGGCAGGCACCTGTCCCGACAGCTCCGCGACCTCCATGATGACGGGAGCCGAGGTCTTCGCGGGCAGCACCCTGCTCAAGGGCGACGACGCCCACGGGAGCTGCAGCGAGGGAACGGGCGCGCCCGACCTCCAATTCCAGTGGACCGCGCCGACCACGGGCACCTACGTCATCGACACCTTCGGCTCCAGCTTCGACACCGTCCTCTACGTCCTGGACGGTTGCGGCGGAACGGAGCTGAGCTGCAACGACGACGCGGACGGGGACGACACCAACCTGCAGTCGCAGCTGATGCTCGAGGCCACCGAGGGGACCGAGTACATCCTGGTCGTGGACGGCTACAGCTCCACCGACGCCGGTGACTTCGTGGTGAACATCACCCCGCCGGCCGGCTGACGAAGCGCGACCTTTCTGCGCAGCTCCTCGAAAAGGCGTTCCCACGAGGGGACGCCTTTTCGATTTTCTGCACTGGCCACCGAAACCCCACGGAAAACGGCCGGCCAGGGAGCCCTGACCGGCCGTCCTCATAGAGCGGGCGACCGGATTCGAACCGGCGACATTCAGCTTGGGAAGCTGACGCTCTACCAACTGAGCTACGCCCGCGAAGCGGCGTAGACGTAGGCCACCGAACCGGGTACGTCAAGTCCCAGGGGAAGTGAGCGCTGCCGGCCGCCAGCCCCCGCTCCGCGGGAGCCGGGCTCGACATCACGAAGAGCCGGCGCCGGGCAAGGAGCGCGGCATCCCGCTCCACGGAGAGTGTGCTCGGCATCACGGACAGGCGCCCCGGGCAGGGACAAGCTCTGCGGCCTGAACGGCCCCCACTGCCCCCCGACGCAATGAACACCGACGAACGACAAAGGGAGCGCGCGGCAATGGTCGAAAGGCAGCTCGCGGCCCGGGGCATCGACGACCCCGCGGTGCTCGCCGCGATGGCGGCCGTGGCGCGACACGAGTTCGTCCCCGAGCCAGTGCGGGCGTTCGCCTACGCGGACCGACCGCTCCCCATCGGCTTCGGCCAGACCATCAGCCAGCCCTACATCGTCGCGTTGATGGTCGAGCTCGCCGGCGTCAGCGGACGGCCGGACGCGAAGGTGCTCGAGGTGGGCACCGGCTGCGGCTACCAGGCGGCGGTGCTCGCCGAGCTTGGAGCCGAGGTGTGGACCGTCGAGATCGTCGAGCCCCTCGCGCGCCGCGCCGCCGCGACCCTGGCCCGCCTCGGCTACGACCGCGTGCATGTCCGCGCCGGCGACGGGTACGGCGGTTGGCCCGAGCACGCCCCCTTCGACGCCATCCTCGTCGCCGCGGCGCCTCCGCGCGTCCCCGAGCCCCTCCTCGATCAGCTCCGCCCCGGCGGCCGCCTCGTGCTCCCCGTGGGTGTCGAGCAACAGATGCTGCGGGTCGTCGCCAAGAACGCCGACGGCAGCACCCAGGCCCGGGACGTCGCGCCCGTCCGTTTCGTCCCCATGACCGGCGACGTTCAGCAGCCGCGCTGAGCGCTCGGAGCGCCCCAGCGAAGAGATCAGCTCTCCTCGCCGCCCACTGCGCGGAGACGACGGGCGAGCTCGGCGGCCAGCGCTTCCACGTCGAGCCGCTCGCGGAGCCGATCGCGACGCCGATCGCGACGCGAGGCGTCCCGAAGGTCCTCGCGCAGAGCGCGGGCGATGGCATCGACGAGGGACCTCTCCGACGGCCCTTCCTCCCGAAGCAGCCGGCCGACGTGCTCCGTGGCCAGGCCCACCGCCCGGTCGATGACACGCTTCTCTCGAGCTGCGAGGCGATCGAGCTTCGCCTCGAGGACCTCCAGCCGACGGAGGATCTTGCGCAGCTGCTTCTTCTTCACGGCGCCGTTCCCCGCTGTGCTTCGGCATTCGGAGATGCCGCAGGCTCCGGAGCAGGGTCCACGGGCTCGGCGGCGGCAGGCTCCTCGGGCGGCCCCGCCTCGCGCAGCGCACGAAGCTCGCGTTCGGTCGCGTGGCGCGCCTCGAGAGCCTGGTCGAGCTCGCGCTGAAGGCTCGTGGCCCGCGCCTCGGCGGCCGCCTTCTCGGCCCGCAGACGCCCCAGGAGCCCTTCCTGCGCCTCCACACGGTGAACGAGGCGATCCCGCTGCGCTTCGAGGCTCGTCAGGCGATCGAGCGCCTGCTCGAGCTGCGTCTCGACCTGCCCGAGCCGCCCCATGACGGTGTCCCGCTCCTGCGCGAGCCCCCTCGCCCGCACGCGTTCGGCGTCGAGGGCCGCGTCGCTCTGCTCGAGCCCGGCGCGCAGAGCAGCGAGCTCGGCGCCTCGTTCGCGCAACTGCTCCTGCAGGGTCTGGCTGCGGAGGCGCTCGGCGTCGAGAGTCGCGTGGGTCGTCGCCAGTCGCCGCTCCAAGGCCGCGCGCCCAAGGCGGGCGTGCTCGAGAGAGGCCCGGATCCGCTCGGCGTCCGCGGCGATACGGCGGCGCTCGGCGTCGGTCTGCTCGAGGTCTTCTCGCACCTCGGCGAGCGCGGCCGCCGCGCGCGCCCGAGTTGCTTCCGCACGCAGCTGGAAGTAGTGGTACGCGCCCGCAAAGACGGCGCCCAGGGTCACGACGATGGGCAGCGCCCAGCGGAGCAGCCGCAGCCGGCGCGCACGGCGCTCCTCGGGCGAAGTCAGCACCGCCAGCTCCTCGGCCAGCTCCTCGGCGGTTGGGCGCTCCCACGGGTCGGGGTTCAACCAGCGTTCGAAGGAGGGCCGGAGAAACCGGAGGCTGCGGCTCGTGGGCAAAGGAGGCACACCGCGCGCGCGCTCCTCGATGAACGCCTCGATGGCGCCGGCAGGCACATCCTGCTGCGTGTCGGGCTCCAGGCTGTTTCGCAGAGCAAGGGCGAGGGAGAACACGTCAGCGCGGGAAGTCACCCGTGGCTTGTCTTCGACGGAGGAAAACTGAGCCGCGACCTCCGGAGCGAAATAGGTCGGGGTGCCCGCCACGACCATCTCCGCCTCCGTCGCCGCGACCCCAAAGTCGATGAGCACCGGCAGCGGCTCCTCGTCCCCGGGCATCTCGGCCAGGAAGATGTTCTCCGGCTTGACGTCCTGGTGCCGCAACCCCGCGGCGTGGACGG
>Ga0256832_1001707_pt1 | contig 15010 bp, 14 predicted proteins | sample 134614metaG_FD_190534 | JGI IMG/M metagenome (GOLD analysis project Ga0256832, IMG submission 190534) | Hydrothermal vent microbial communities from Lau Basin, Pacific Ocean - 134-614 | ecosystem: Environmental > Aquatic > Marine > Hydrothermal vents | place: Pacific Ocean: Lau Basin | collected...
TTCAGAAGTCGCAATACCCTTAGTCAGCGGGTTAAATGCAAGTGGTAATTATTTATTTGAAAAATCTAAATTTTTCAGAAGTCGCAATACCCTTAGTCAGCGGGTTAAATGCAAGAAAGGTTTTCGGATATTCCCTTTCATAACTATCTGGAAGTCGCAATACCCTTAGTCAGCGGGTTAAATGCAAGTGTCAACAGTTGGATAGGCATTGAAGATGGATTTGTCGGGTCGCAATACCCTTAGTCAGCGGGTTAAATGCAAGAGACCCCCTTGCGACCGTTGAAAATCAACATATTCAATTGCCAAATATCCGTTATTTAGGACAAGCCTATACTTAATATACTGAAAAATAATAATTTTGTCAAATTATCAATCTCAATTCTGTCTCAATTATGAAATATTTATTTTTCAATCACTTGCAGATTTCACACCCTCAAAAATACCCCGCTATTCTGTACAAATTACGTACCTTGCAAATTATTGATAAATCTTTTTTATTTTTAAGAACCGTTTTCTTGAAATTGTAACTCAATTGATTTTTAAATAAAACCAATGTCTCAATTATGAAACTTTAATTGAGACTAACCGTTAGTTTATAGTAAATTTAATTTTTCTTTTATCATTTCAAATTCAAATACTGAATTCTTTAAAATCTTTTTTGCTTTTTGTGTATAATCCTGTAATTTATCTATCGATTGGTTCAGTTTTGATTCACTTGAATCTTTACCGATAAATCCGTGATTGGCTTTGTTTCTAAGGTCTCTTATTTGATTTAGAAGTCCTATAAACTCTTTTGGGAATAGTTCAGGCTCTTCAGCAAATAGTTTTCCTAATCCTTTTGTTTCTCTTAAATCTGCATCTTCCCAGTCCAGCTCTGCTTTTTCCAAAATGAAAGTAATCATGCTTTCTCTAAGTGCAGTTAAAGACTGGGCATATCTGTTTTTCTCAAAATAAATCTCTGCAAGTTTTAGCTGTTTTTCCCAGTTTTTTGAAATATTTTGGAAAATTTCTGATGATTTTTCTATATCATTTATTAAAAATTCCATTGCTTTTAAGTTTGAAGGTATCGGCTCTAAATTTTTTGACACATTTATTACATCGTTTAAAGATTTTATATAAAAATCAAGTGCCGTAAATCCAAAAGCTTTTGACGATTTTTCTAAAACTTTTGGAAGTTTTCCGAGATTATGGTAATTTCTTTTTTCCTCATTTGGAATTTGTTTGTATTTTTCTTGAATAAGATCTCCCATTTTTCTGCTGTCTCCGTATTCTTGGTAAAGTGTATAACCTTCAATCCAGTTATTCATTTCTAAAATGGGAAGCATATCTATTATTGGCTTTACATCTCCCTGAACTTCAAACATTCCGTAATAAACACCTTTGATTTTTGCGTTTTTAACTTTTTCAAAGAAATTCATAACAGTTGATATGAAAAGAGGAATAGAACGGAATCCATGCGTTAAATCCATGTATATATCTTTATTTTCAACATCTAAACCTGAAAGTATTTCAAACATCTGCCAGAATTCTTGATGGTTTGTTCCAAACGGGATGACTACTTTTTCATATTCTCCGATTAGTTCATCTGCCAGATTCCAACGGGATTGTTCCGTTCCAACAATATAAATTTTATCTGGACTAATTACTTTTTTTATCACACTAAGTACGTAGTTGGTTTTTTCCTCTAAATCTCCAAACTTATAAATAGTTTCTCTGTAATTTCCAGCACCTAAAATAGAAATAAGTATTTTCATTTTACTACCTCTGCTTTTTTAATTTTTCCAAATGTTTCTATTTTTAGATTTATTTTTTCTAAAAGATTTTTTGTTGTGTGGACTTTTTTAATGGCATTATTTAGATGTTTTTCAAGGGTTTCATATTCACTAATTGCATTTTCGATATCGTTTCGTAAAGCACTTATTTCATTTATTACTATCTCCACATCTTGTTCTATTTCGAATGCTTTTAGACCTTCTGAAATTATCTGAAAATATGTAAAAATTGTGTTTGGAGATACTGGAAAAACTCTTTTTGCTACTGCGTATTTATAAACATCTGGCTCATTAACAAACAGTTCATACCATATTGATTCTGAAGGGATATACATCAATGCAAAGTTTGTTGTTCCCTGGTCTGGTTTTATGTATTTTTTAGAAATGTCATCTATCATTTTTTTGATGTCGTTTATTAACGATTTTTTGCTTCCGTTGCCTTGAGTGAATTTTTTGAAGTTATCTAAAGGAAATTTTGAATCAATAGGTAAAACTTTTCCATCTAACTTGATAATTGCGTCAACTTGGTCAGTTCCAATTGAATACTGAAAATCATATCTGTCTTTTGGGAATGTATCTTTGATTAGGTTTTCTAAAAGAATTTCTCCGAATGTTCCTCTTGATTTTGGTGGTTTTAAAATTTCCTGTAATTCTTGTATTTCTGAAGATATTTTTTCTACATTTTGAAGTTGCTGGTCTATTTTTCCAATTTTTTCTGAAAGATGTTTTGTGCTGTCTGTGAATTCTTTATTTACATTTTGGATTGTGTTTTTTATGTCTTTAACGAGATTTGTGCTGTTTTCTGAGAGTTTTTGAGATATTTCAGCTATTGTTTTGTTTATTTCTTTTTCTATTTCTGTTAATTTTTGCTTTGTTTCACTTGTGCTGTTGTCCGTTTTTGAACTGATTTCCGATGATGTTTTTTGAACTTCTTCTTTTAGATTAGATAACTGCTCAATTAGTTTTAATTTTGTCTGGTCTAAGCTGGTGTTCACATCTTTAACTAACTTATTTTCAAGCTCTGTATCTAATATCTGGACTTTTTGCTGAACGGTTTCTAATGTTCTTCGGATTTCTTCGTTGTCGTGTATGAGTTTTGATTCTAATTCGCTTAGTTTTAATTCTGATGTTTGTGATTTTAATTGTCTGTAAATCATTATCCCGATGGTTAATACTAATAAAAGAACTGCTAAAATTGAAACTTGAATAAAGATTGGTGTCATTTTTCTAACCTCCCCAAATGGTTTTAAATATATAAACGGGTTTTATGTTGGTTTTCTGACAGGGGTTATTTTTTTTCTGTTAAAACACACCAGCCTAAAAGTTCATTGTCTATTGTTAGTTTTCTGGATTTATTTGGGAAATCTGGATACCCTCTATGAACTAAATATTCATAAGCTTCTGCATATAATTTGGGGTCAAACTCTTTTACTAAAAGATTTATGGTAGTGCTTAAAAATCCTTGATGTTTGCCGAGTCTGAGAATTATATATTTTCTATCAGGTGAGATTTTTGCAAGATTTTTTCTTTTTTCAAGTTTTTCTAAAATTTTTGATTTTTGCTCCTCTTTAATTTCTTTTGTTTTATTAAAATACTCTATATCTGATTCAATTATACTTAACGCAAATTCAGAACAAGCCTCTCTGATTTTTTTCATTCCTAAGTATATAAAAGTCTCGGGGAATATTTTTTTATACTCACTATTAAATGGAACTCTTAAATCAACCACAAAATTAGAACCTGATTTTAATAATTCGTGTAATTCTTCAAAATGTCTTGAAACTCCTAATGCTGTAATGTCTTTTATATTTAGAACATCGTTTGGATTTTTTAAATCAGAATCAGAAATCAACAAAATTTTGAGAATATCTCTTTTTGCGTCTGCAAATCTGAAATCTTTTTCAAAAACTTTTTCAAAACCAGCTCTGAAAACTATACTTTCCCATCTTTGTTCTAAAAATGAGAAGCTTTTCTTAATTTGTTTTTCCTTTAAACAATTTCTATACTCTTTTAAAAATTGATTTTTTATTTTTTCATCTTCATTAAATTTATCTTTTAAGATTTTGTAGAAAAGAGCTGTTCTGATTGCCCCTTTTATTTCTGTTCCTGGGATGTAAACTTTTCCATTCTCTTTTATAAATTCCCAGATGTGTTTGTATTCTACAATGTTTTGATTTTGTTTTTTATTCCAAAACTGTTTTTTTATTTCCCCTTTAAGTTCAACCTCATATTCAGGATTTATATTTATTTTGTAAGACTGTAAAATTTCTCCTAAACTTTTTGTTAAAGAATTTCTTTCTATTGTTGCTGTAAGATTCATCAGTCTTTTGGGACTGTCTTTTAAAGCTCTGACAACTTTTTCAAAGTCATAAATTTTAATTTTTCCATTTTGGATTGCATAAGACCAGTTGCTTATCTGGTCTCCGCTTCCGATATGAACTGGTGAAAGTGTGGTTAACACATATTTCATTTTTAGTTTCCCCCTTGAATAAATAAAGGAAATGCAAGTCCGTATTGGTATATAACTTTTTTATTCTTATCTTTTTCATCTATAGTTTTTGCACTGTAAAACTGTCCGTAAATATCCTTTTCATTTTTAATTTTTAAAGTAGAACCTTCTTTGAGATAAATGACTTTGTCTTTCCAAATATCAACATCTTTAAAATCGTAGTTATTATCAATAGCACCTCTAAATGTAAAATAGTCGTAGTAGCTATTGGATAGATCGTAAGTTTCTTTTTCAGGTATAACTGGGGCAAGTGTTATGAATTTATCAGTCTTATTTTTAAAATATTTTTCTATTTCAGGGAACGGTTCAAACTTGCCGAATACAACTCTCCCATATCCCACGGAGCGATTACCACCGAGTCCAATGTCCTGTAAAAGATTAAATACTGTTTCAAGTTCTTTTTTTATATTTTCATTTTTTATAGCAATTAGAATATATCCCTCACTCATAGCCACAACTTCTTCAAAAAACAGCTGACCGCCACCTTCTGTTGTTCCGTAAAGTCTATCAATTGAAGCATGAGGAATAGCGTCTTTACTTGCCAGCCTTCCTTTACTTTCTTCTATTCTATTTTTAAGCTGTTCATTTAGCTCAAACTCATTTTTTATTTTATTTTCTAAAACTTGTTTCATAAGTTCGAAGTCTATATATGAAATCTTTTTTAATTTTTTATAGTCATCATCTGAATTTTCTACTCTTTTTGCTTTTAAGTTTGGTTTTGGAAAGTAATATCTGTCTTTTTCCCGTGGTAGTATAGAGCTTAAAATAAAAGGAGTTTCTCCATTTTTATATTTATTTAGTAAATTGTTTAATTTTTCTTCTCCATACAAAAGGGAATATGCCCAGCTAATAGCTCCAAATATAGTGTAAGAAGACGGAAAATCTTTAAATAATGAAGTTGGTGTTATATCTATTTTGTATAAATTCATTTTAAGCACCTTTTAAATAGAGTTTAATGCTTCATCTACGGTTTCAAAACTTCCTTTTTGTTCCGCTTCTTTTTTTCCTTCATAAGATTCTTTGCTTTTGTAGATTAACTCTATATTTCCAAATTGAACTCTACCGTTTCCTCTGGAACCACCACCACCTAAATAGTTATCTTCGAGTCTTTTCATACCTTCAAAGATGATTCTTAATCTTTTATGGTCTTGCCCATCAAAAACTTCATAAACTATTTCCACTTCAAATTCTGAACCTGCTGGAACTCTTTCCTGCTGTCTTGGGTTTGCTGCTGAAGTTATTCTATCTATTGCGTTTTCTGTTTTTATTTCTGTGTATAGACCTGCTCCTAATTCTTCTTCCCATTTTTCTATGGTTTCTTTCGTCGGATAGGCATCATAAACTTTTATTCTAACGGGACCAGCTGGAATTTTCTTAGAATCTGTAGCTCCTATTCCAAAAATAACGGCAACATCTGCTGGTGTATTTTCATTTACAACATATTTAATTTCAGATTCTATTTCACCACGGTTATTTGTTTTTGCTCCTACTAATCCATACTGCCATTCTAATAATCCTCTCATTTTCCCTTTTAAAGAAGAACCGGGAATATACGGCATACCTTCTTTTATTTGTCTGTCTTCAAGATTTATAGATGTTGCCGTTTTTATAACTGGGTTGTCTATTCCACCAATTTCAAAACTCTCTTTTGAACCTCCAATATGAAGTCCTGTTAAACATTTTAATTTTGCTTTTATTACATAAGTTCCTTGAAAATTGAAATTTAATGTCATTATTATTCCCTCCTGATTATTCGTATTGTTTGTTATATGCAACAATTGCTGTCATAAATTCTTCAAACATTTTAAAATCTTCTTTATCTGCATTATCTTTTAGCTTATCCAAACAGGCTACTAAGAGATGATAAAAATTCTTAGGCATTAAATCTCTTCCTTGGGCATAAGCTAATTTTGGATATAAAAGATAAAGTTCTGTTTCATCTTGGGTTATATCTTTAATTCTTTTTTCACAAATATCTTTTACTTCTGCAAATATTTTTCTGAGTTGTGAAGTTTTTAATTTAGTTCCACCTCTTCTACCTTTCAGACTTTGAACAACTTGGTCTGCCCATCCTCCTGGTGGTGCAAAAACTTTTGGTTTAAGAATTTCTGAAAGTTTTTTGGCTTTCTTTATTTCTTGTGTGATTTTATTGATTGGGTCATCATGTTGATGGTGCTGTCCATTCATCTTGTATTCCCTCCTAAAAATTTTTCCATATTTATATAAACAATTAGATTTATAAAAATCTGACTTTATTTTCCTCTTGTTTTCAATGAAGCATAATTCACAACAAAAGTTAATTTATTAAAATTCTCTTTGTGTAATAAAAAATTTGCTATTTTTTCTTTAATATTGTTATCTTTAATATTCCTTGCTATGTAATACTGGGCGTAAGGATAGAACATTGGATTTTCTTCTTTTTTGTATGGAAATATCAGCTTGTCTTTTTTTGTATTGTCTTTTAAGAATTGCTCTTTTAGTCTATGAACTGCATAGATAAATCCTCTTTGAAAATCGCCCTTTTTTATTTCCTTGACCCATTCATCCGCAATTTTCTTTACTTTTTCAATTTCATTCCATTCAAAAATATCACCTAAAACACAAATTCTGTTTTTATCGGTATTGGAATTCTTTGCTATTTCTTCAGCTTGTCCTGCCAAATCTGCCGATACTCTAATTGGAAATTTTGGTTTTGTTTGAAGATAGCCTGAAGATATAGTTACATTTGGATTATTACAAGTATATCTTTCAAATTCTTTTTGGATAGACTCTGCAGCTTCTATTCCTTTATCCCACGGGGCTACTAAGAAAACATCATCTCCACCAGAGTATAAAATGTAGAAGAGGTTATTTATTTTTGATTCTTTGGTTATATGGTTTTTTGATAAATTTTCACAAATTTTATTTAGATAACCTGCAAAGAATAAATCTAATGAGCGGCTGAGTGTTGCAATTCTTGAAATTGAAATTTTATCACCTAAACCTTTACTGAATAATTTTCCTAAATTATCAACATCCATTCTGACAATTCCGATTCTGTCATCTCCATCAGAATATTGAGCTAAAACTGTAAATGGTGCGATTTGTCCTTTATATATGTCCTCATCTTCTCCAGATTCTTCTTTAGGTATGGTTTTAGTAACTTCTGGAACTGTTTTTCCCATAAATTTGAAGCCAGTGATATATTTATCTAATTTTGTGTCATTTATATCTAATATTTCTGTGGTTTCTTCATCATTGAAAATTGGTGGTAAGTCAGAATAATTATCTTTTGTTAAAAGATAAACAATTCCAAAATCCTCAAAATCTATAATTTTATCGTCGTCTATAAAATTTTGTGTTCGACTTTTTGCAAAAACTAATGTTTCAGTTCTTGGTAAATTATGACCTATATTTTTGAATGTATCACAAACATCACAAATCTCTTCTTCATCAGTTAGATTCTCATCTATTAAATAAGTTTGGCAAACAGGACATTTCTTTTTGTTCCCTTCTATTTTATTTGCTCTTTCATTTAGAAGCTCAAATATTTCTCCACTATCAATTAGTTTTTCAAACTTTTCTTTTTTTGCATTATCAAGGTTCTGATTTAAACATCTTAAAACATCTTTATAATTTTCCATCATTTCTACAGGAGAATATTCATAAGTTCCAAGAGATAGCCCTAAATCTGCTTCAAATTCGGATGATAAAAACTCATTTATTTCTTTTCTGATTTCTTCTAATTTTTTTCTATTTTCTTCTGTATTGGCAACTAATATTTCAAAAATCCCACCGCCACTGTAAAGCAGATTAGATATAGGATATTCAAGCTCATTTAAAATGTAGCGGGATAAAATTTCAGGAAGTAAAGCAACGTAAAAACTTCTTCCTCTTAATATCTTTGCAACTCCACCTTTACCTTGATATACATTGTAAATAAACTTTTGAATCCCGCTAATATCGGCTTTTACATGTAAGAAAACTTTTTTATCTTTTAATTCATTCTTAAAAGTGTCTATAGATTTTTGAGTAAACCCATTTTTATCGTAATCTGCAAAACAACAGGCTACCGCCGATAAAACCCTTGAATGGTCAAAAAGTGAAATATCTGGGTAATGATTTGAATAGTTCTCTCTATCATAGGTTGATGCTGGAATACACCATAGATATTTATAAAGTAAATGATAAATTAGGCTAAAAACTTTTTCCTGTGAACTTTCAAACTTTAACCCTGAATCTTTTAATTTTTCATTAAATTCGTTTTTAAACTCTTCCCACTGTTTAGAGTAAGAACCAAGAAGATCTTCTTCTGTTTTTTCTTTTCTTTCATATATGTCTGCATATGCTTCTTCTAATACAATCGGAAAAATATCCTCTGATAAATTTAGAGGTGATATTTTATAAAAATAGTTTCTTGGATTTGTTTTTTTGTTAAGTTCTAAATTTTCAAAAATACTTCTTAATCTTGGATTGTTTTCTGCAAATTTTTGAAGTTTATCTTTTTTATCTTCGGGTAAAATTTCTAAATTAAAAATATTTCTTTCTTTTGCCCTCTCTGAAGATGATACCCAGTCTGCTTTTTGCATTAAAAATTCTATTTCATTTTTAGGTTTGTGGTGATAGACGCCTTCTATAATTAGATTAATTTCATCTTCAGAAAATACAGCTTTTAATCCTTCGTTTAGTTCTTCTTTTAGTGCATTGAAAGATAAAACAGCATGAGCATAACCAAATTCGCTTTTTTCTTCATCTGAGGTTCTGATATTGGTAGCTCTTTGATAAAACTTCCCAATATCGTGAAAAAGACCAGCTAAGGCTATTAGATATTTTTCTTTTTTATTGTTCATCGTATCCCCCTATGGATGATTTTAAATTAAATACTAAAAGTATCAATATGTCAAACAATTTTATAGTTTTTATAATTAGATACATTTTAGTTATAAATTTCATTATTTAACTTTTCTATTCCGTAAAGAAAATACTCACCTGTTGGTGTTTTCTTTATTAACACTAATAAGTTATCTCCAGACTTAAGGGTTTCTATAAAAGGGATTATATTTTGAGGAACTTTTACTGAACAAATATTTCCGTAAAGATTTAATAGAACTAAGGCATATTCTTTTTTAGTTTCTGGATTTTTCTGAATCGAAACAATATCTACAAAAGTCGCTAAGTGCATGTTTTTTGAAATTAAAGTTTTCAAAACAAAACCCTCCTAAAAGCTGTTTTATTTTATAAACGATTCAAATTGTAATTTTTTGACATTTTCATTTAATTTACCAATCATTTTGATCGTCCCAGTCAAAACTATCATCAAATAAACTGTTCTCTTCATAGTAGTAATCTTCAAAAGAGTTATCGTGAAAACAATCTTCATAAAAAATATTATAAGGAAGATAGCAGTATATAGGATTTGTTATTTCTTCAAAAAATTTGTTGTGATTATAATTAAAAAAATTAGAATCTGTATCGTAATCAAATGAAGAGAAATAAGATTGTTCATTTATATTGTTTTCAGTATCTAAAAAAGATGGAATTTGTAAATTTTCAGATGAATTAGTGGAATTAGAGAATAATTTGGAAATAGATAAAATGAGTAACTTAATTAAATAGAAAAAGATTAATGAAAGAAAAATTATTCCAATAATTTTCATGAGATAACCTCCATTTTAGAAAATGTTTATTTATATAAACGAGGTTATCTCCAAATATCTGACATTTTTCTTTGTTAAATGGAAAGATTATGAGTGTTTATGTTTTTAACTGTTTTCTGTAATGCCTTAGAAAATCTGGATAGTTTGATTATTAGATTTTAATACAAAAATCCAAACAGCCATAAAGGTATTTTCTGCTCAAATCCGATTTCTATATCATCTACTGCCAGATAAGAGTTCGTTAAACTTTTTATTTGAGAAAAATCTTTATTTTTTCCTCCAATCTCAAAAACGTATTTCTCATCTACTAAGAAATCCCCTTTGTCCACATAGTTAAGTCTATGACTGTAAGATAAAAGCGAAGCAAAGAAAGTTTCTCTTATAGTTCCTTTATCTTTTTCTAAACATAGTGCATTAAATAAATTAGGATTTGCTAAATACAATTTATCAGGTTTTCTTAAAGCTTTAAACCTTTTTGCCTCGTGTGAAATGTGGATAATTAGCTGAGCTTTTGAAAGATAATCTATGTACTTGTATAAAGTGCTTTTTGTTATCCCTGATATATTTGCAAGTTTTTCAACGGAAAGTTCTAACGGTTTAGATACGCATATTGTTGAAAGAAGTTTTTTTAAAGAGTGTATTTTTTCGGGACTCACATTATAAATCTCTCCAATATCATAATAAAGCGAAGCATTTATTGTGTCTGTTAGTCTGTCTGTATATTTATCTGGGTCTTCAAAATAAAACGGATATACTCCAAAATTTACGTATTCATCATAAAGTTTTAAGATTTTTTGGTTTAATGAAGTTAGTATATTTTGGGCTATTGTTTCGTGATTTTTTAAAATCTCTTCAAGTGAGTGAGATTTAAGTCTTGTATTATAGGCTATCTCAATATATTCTCTGAGAGAAAGTATCGGAAGTTTATACATTGAAAATCTTCTTGAAAAATCTGGGTCAGTTATAGAAATGGCAGATGAGCCTGAGAAATATATTTTTAAATCCAAAAAATCATAAGCTGATTTTATATGTTTTTGAAAGTTTTTAATTTTATGAATTTCATCTATAAAAATGTATTTCCCGCCCTTTTTAGAAAACATATCTAAAAACTCAAAAAGGTTTATATCTGTAAACAAAGGATGGTCGCAGGAGATATAAATTGCCTCTCTTACGTTGAGATTTAATTCTCTCAGAATTTGAATCATTAAAGTGGTTTTTCCTACGCCTCTTGCTCCGTATATTCCAATTATTTTTGATTTGCTGTTTTTGAGAATTTTGTAGAGAAATCTTTTATAAGATGGGACTTTCTGGTTAAGTTTTAATACAGATAGTTGCCGAGCTCTTTCTAAAATATCTTCCATTAGTATAATCCATTAAGCTAAATTTATATAAATAAGTATAATGCATTAGACTTTATGTTGCAAGGTGAAAACTTGAAGATTCACAATACCAATGCCCTCAGAAAGTCGGGACAGTTCGAGGAATGGATGCAGCAAAGATCCATTTCGGAGTTTATATGTCGCAATGCCCTTAGAAAGTCGGGACAATTCGAGTTATTGTAGGACTATAAGAGGTAATATCATTCTTGTTGTCGCAATGCCCTTAGAAAGTCGGGACAATTCGAGAAAAAGAACTTGCTGATTACCTGAAAAAAATCGCTGAAGTCGCAATGCCCTTAGAAAGTCGGGACAATTCGAGTAAAAATTACATCCAAAACATTTAGAACCTTTTTAAACCTATAGTCGCAATGCCCTTAGAAAGTCGGGACAATTCGAGAGACCCCTGCAAGTCCTTGAAAATAGCCATATTCACAATGCCAAGTAGCCTATATTCTTATACAAATCAACTTTGATTTCTTTTAAAATAGCATAAATAAACCCTCCGGTCAACAAAAAGTTGTAATCTTTATTTTATGCGGTGTAGAGAGGAATTTACCCCATAAAAATGCCAAAAAACCCCTCTATATTCTTATACAAATTGAACTTCAAAATCGGCAAACCGTTGATATAAAACCCTCCCAAAGATTTTTTATTTTGTTGAAAATTTGATAATAGGTTTGTTAGATTTTTTCTATTGAATTTTTCTTAAGGATTGTATAACTTAAATAAAACATAAATAATAAAAGAAAATAGAAAAATGAAATATTTAATCGCTTATGACATTTCAGATAATAAAAGAAGAAGAAAACTTTTCAAACTTTTAAAAGGTTATGGATATAATATTCAAAAAAGCGTCTTTGAAGTTCCTTTAAATGATCAAAAAATAATACAAAAATTACAAGAACAAATAGAAGATATAATAGAGAAAGAACAAGATTTAGTTTATATTTTTCCTTATTATGAAGAACCAATAACGAATGAAGAATATAAAAATTTCTTTAATAGGGGATTTTCATTTTGAGACAAAACTATTTCATTTCTACTCAGGGGGCTACTGTAAAAAGGAAAGATAACCAGATAGTTATTTATTTGAAAAATGAAAAACTTGGTGAAATTCCTGTAAATTTGATTGATAATCTTTTTGTATTTGGAAATATCCATTTATCAATTAATGCTATTAATTTTATGTTAGCACATGATATAGATATATTTTTATCTACTTTAGGAGGAAAACTAAGAGGATTAATTACAAAATTTTACTTAAAAAGCGACTATAAAGTTAGACTAAAACAATACAGTACTTTTAACAACAGTCAGAAAAAATCAAAAATTACCAAATTTATAGTTTTTAATAAAATTCAGCAGATTGAAAAATACAGTGATTTAGATATAACTTCTTTGAAAGAAAAATTGTTAAAAGTATCAACCTATAATGAGGTTTTAGGTATAGAAGGAAGAGCTTCAGCTTTGTTTTTTGAATATTTCAGACAAAAGCTTATAAATAAATATGGATTTAAAGAAAGAAAATATTATCCTTCTCCTGATCCTGTTAATGCTATTTTGAGTCTAGTTTATACCCTTTATCATAATGTTTTGTTTTCAATAATAACCTCAAAAGGATTTGATCCTTATATAGGATTTTTACATAGGAAAAGAGGCTCTCATTCTGCTTTTGTTTCAGACATTATTGAGTATTCAAGACCTGCATTAACTATTTATGTTTTAGATCTATTTAATAATGGATTTTTTAAATGGGAAGATTTTAAAAAAGGAAAAGGTTATTCTTTAAAATCAGAAAAATCAAAACAATTTTTTCAAAAAATTAATGATGATATTTTAAAGAACTCTAAATACTTAAATGATACTCAAATATTTTTAAATCAATTGGAAAGTATGTTATGAGATTTGTTATATGTTATGACATTTCAAGTCCTAAAGTTTGGAGAAAAGTTTACAAAATATTAAAACTATATGGAATAAGAACACAATTTAGCGTTTTTGAAACAACTTTGCCTGAAAAAACCGTGAAAGAAATAGTTCAGGAAACAGAAAAAGTTTTAGAAAAAGGAGATAAAGTTTTTGCCTTTTATGTGAAAGATTATACAGAAATAATTAGAATAGGTGGAGAAGATTTACTAAAAAATAATGTATTTTAGTCAGCTATCTCCACACTTCCCAGCCCAAAACTCACAGATTTTCCTAAATTTATATTTTCTATCAGTTTTAGATAAGGATAAATCTCATTTATTTCACCTTTTAGCTCCATTTCTCCCTCAAATGCAGGAATAGTCATATGCTTTTTCTTTCTGTTTGACCATCTTTTCATAGGTGAAGGCTTAAAATTTTGATAATCAACATCTATTTTTTCTTTGTCTATAAATAGTCTGTCTGTTCTTTCTCCATAATTTTGGGCTATTACTGAAACTCTTGAAAGAATAGATTTAATCAAAATATCCTTGTTAAATTCGTCAAACCTTACCATCTGACTTTTACTTTTTAATGAAGTTGGATTGAATTTAATATTCAACTTCTGTTTATCTGTTTTAAGTTTTAAAAACTTTTTTGCTTCAAATTTTGGAATAAAACTTTTAATTGGATAGTATTTTTCCTCAAAAGGATGATAAAAATAAATATTTTGGAGTTTTAGATACCTTTCTTTTCCAATGTGTAAAACTTCTGAATAAGAATTTATAATAAATTCCCAGTAGTTGGCACTATTACCTAAAAGAGTAATATCTAAATTCATAGTTTCATTTTCTTTTAACTCCTGAACTTTAAAAGGTGGTTTCATTATGTATTTTGAAGGCTGGTTTAACATAGCTTCTGTTTCAAATATTGTGGTGTAGGGACAGGTGGTTTTAAATTCGCAGCTTTCACAGGAAGGTTCAAAAGGTTTTATGCAGACCATTTTTTTTAATTTTCTTCCCATTATTCCTCTAAAAGTAGAACCTAAAAAGTAAGGCGTTTTAAAGCTGTTTAATGCTTTAAACTCTAATCTGATTCTTGAAAATTCAAAGTTAAACATTATTCTTCCTCATAATATCTGACATCAAAAGATTTTACAGTATAGTCAGAAGTTGAAACATATTCAAACTCTCTGTCTTTTATTAACGTTTGCATTGCCCCAATTATGCTAACTAATTTTTGTCCGCCTGTTATGTCTATTATTATTTCTTTATCTTTTGCTTTGTATTCTTTTTTTATTAAATCATAAGTTTGTTCTATTATGTTTTTGAGTTCTTCTACATTTTCAAAATCTATATCTTTATCAATTCCTATTGGGATTAGATTTAAATTTTTGTCTGGGAATAATCTTTTTATTAAAGATTCAAACTCTTTGAACTGACTTTTACTTTTTGAGGACAGGATGACAAAAACATTTTCTAATTTTGGAAGATGATATTTTATAGCTATTGCAGGCATTTGCCATGGAGTTCTTACATTTTTAAAATCTTCAAAGGAGTTTATTTGAGAAACATCTCCAGAAGGGCTTAGAAATAGGATAAGGTTTTTTCTTTTGGTTGGCGGTTCTGAAATGATTTCTAAATTTGATAACTGTTTTTTTACAAAATAATTGCCTACTAAAAATAATGCAATCAATATAACAAAACCAGTTCCTACTTGAATGTAAGGAAAATATTTTTCTGAGAAAAATTGGGAGAGGATAGAAGATAATCCGTCTGGTATCCATGAGATAGCAACTGCAAACACTGT
>Ga0256832_1001708_pt1 | contig 15005 bp, 14 predicted proteins | sample 134614metaG_FD_190534 | JGI IMG/M metagenome (GOLD analysis project Ga0256832, IMG submission 190534) | Hydrothermal vent microbial communities from Lau Basin, Pacific Ocean - 134-614 | ecosystem: Environmental > Aquatic > Marine > Hydrothermal vents | place: Pacific Ocean: Lau Basin | collected...
CTCCCTCTTAGAACGCTGGGAGCTCTCTTTTTCCTGAGCCATATACCTTCCTCCTCAAAAGTTCTCGGCTCGAGGTAGGTCTATAAGAACGATAAGAATATTTATCGGCCCTAGGGGAGAGAAAAAATTCTCTCCCCCGGCCGAGAAGACATAATTAGTGTTTAAAAACACGTTGTCCGGTAAAGACCATCGCCACGGGGGGATCTGCTTCGTTACAAGCCTCTATGGATTCCCAATCCCTCAAGGAACCGCCAGGTTGAATAATGGCGGAGATCCCTTCTTTGATCGCCACATCTACTGCATCTCGAAACGGGAAAAAGGCGTCGGATACCATGACGGAACCCGGAAGCCCCGCCCTAGCGGCCTTTGTTTCCTCGTCGATTTCGATCTTTTGGGCCTCAGGTCTCTCCCCCTTACGAATCTCTAATTCTAGTTGTTTGTAGGGGATACCGTAGCGGTCAAAACATAGGAGGTCTGCGTATTTGACATAAGCCTTAAAGATAGCGATCTCCGTTACCCCCACCCTATCTTGCTCTCCCGTACCGATAGCCACGGTGCAGAGGTCTTTCACAAAGAGCACGGAATTTGAGGTAACCCCTATTTCTACAGCCCAGCCAAAGATCATGTCTTCTATTTCGCGTTCTGTGGGTTCACGCTTGCATCTCACTTCTGAACCATCTGGCTTTTTCCCCACCGCCGGCTTTAAGTCGTCTTTAGAGCGGACTTTATTTACCTGAGACTGTTGAACGATAATTCCGCCGTCCATGAGACTCTTAAATTCTACCACCCGTTTGCCCCAATATTCCTCAAGCTTATCGATACGTTTGATGCGGATAATGCGTAGATTTTTCCGCTTTCGTAGAATTTCCACCGCCCCTTCTTCGTATTCAGGGGCCGCTACCACCTCAAAATATTCTTTGCTGATGGCCTCAGCACAGGCCTTATCTACAGGACGGTTCAAGGCAATCGCACCACCAAAGGCGGCAATCCGGTCGGCCCGAAAGGCCCTAATGAAGGCCTCTTCGATACTCTTTCCCTGGGCTACCCCGCAAGGGTTATTGTGCTTCACGATGACACAAGACGGTCGGTGCGCTAAATAACGCAACACGTTCAAAGAATTGTCTACATCGGTCAAATTGGTCTTACTTGGGTGTTTGCCAAATTGCAGCATGTCTTCTTCGCTTAAGGACGAAACCAAGCCCAAGCCCGGAGAAATAAATTCACATTCCCCCAAAACAAGATTTCCGTTAACCAGTTCATAAAGCGCCGCTTCTTGGTCTGGATTCTCTCCGTAACGTAAGCCCCTTTCTTCAATAACCCCTGGTTCTACCTCAATCTTCCAGGTTTTCTTATGGTAGACTAAGGTTTGGTCGCCAAAGGTGATCTTTATTTCCGGGGGAAAATGATCCCCAACAATAGTACGGTACATCTTCTTGAGATCTTCACTCACGGCCGCCCTCCTTTTATTGCGTTTTATTCTCCAAGAGGTAGCTTAGCTTTTGAGATTTTTTTAGGCAAACTAAAAATTTGCCCTTATTTATGTTTAAGCGTCTTTTTTACGTTAAAATGGAGACCCAAAATATCCAGGAGGCTTAAATGAGCGTGAACAAAGTCATCTTGATCGGGCGTCTGGGGGCAGATCCTGAAATTCGCTACACCGCTGATGGGCAAGCCGTAGCCACCTTTCGCCTGGCCACCTCTGAACGCTGGACCGACAAAAACGGCCAGCGTCAGGAACGTACCGAATGGCACCGCATCGTCGCCTTTGGGAAATTAGCAGAAATATGCAGCAATTATCTTTCTAAGGGGCGTCAGGTGTATATAGAAGGCCGCCTTCAAACACGCTCCTATGAAGATCGGGAGGGGATCAAACGTTTTATCACGGAAATAGTCGCTCAAAACATGCAAATGTTGGGGCGCAGAGATGATGTCTCTCCGGCCTCCCCAGAGGAAATCTCCGCCGCCCCCTCTGCAGAAGAAGATGACTTGCCCCCAGAAGAGGATTTACCCTTTTAATTCCGTCAATCGGGTTGTTGAAAGCGCTTCTTTTTCGGCGCTTTTCCTGTAAGGATCTGGACTAATTTTTTCTCCCTTGTTCAGAAATAAGCTTAGAATTTTACATTGCTAGGAAGTTGCACGTTGCTATAATCTGCTTCGGAGATGTCCGAAATCCTACGTTTAGAAAATGTTACCAAGATTTATAAGCCCAATATTCGCGCCTTAAATGGCGTTTCTTTTTCCGTTCAAAAAGGCGAATTTATCTTTCTTACCGGCCCTAGCGGGGCAGGAAAGAGCACCCTCCTCAACCTGATCTTTCGTGCCGAACGCCCCACTTCAGGAGAGATATATTTTGACGGCCGACCCCTTTCTTCCTACTCAAAAAGGGAAATCCCTTTACTCCGGCGCCAAATAGGTTTTGTCTTCCAGGATTTTAAGCTTTTACCCCACCGAACCATCTTCGAAAACGTGGCTATTCCTTTGGAAGTTCTGGGGATGGCCGAAGGAGAGATCAGACGCCGGGTACTAATAGTCTTGGAACAAGTGGGCCTGGCCGGAAAGGAACAACAGCTTGTTGACCAACTTTCCGGAGGAGAAAAACAACGGGTCTGTCTGGCTCGAGCCGTAATCAACCACCCCCCTATCCTTTTGGCCGACGAACCAACAGGCAACCTTGATTCGAAAAGGACAGAAGAAGTCATGGAAATCTTTGAAAATTTAAACGCCCAGGGAACAACGATCCTCCTGGCCACCCACGATGAATCCCTTTTTATAGATCGTCAACGTCGTATCCTGGTCTTGGATGAAGGGAGGATTATCAATCTATGAAGCTTTTGAAGCGCACGTTTGCCGAATTTAAAGTAGCCCCTGGGCTCTACGTAGGTTCGACGCTAGTAATCACCCTTTGTTTGACCATCTTTGCCTTTTTCGGGCTTATATATTTGAACCTCATCCATTTTACGAAGGAAGTGGCGAAAGAGCTGGTTTTAAACGTTTACCTGAACCCCAACATTACAGAAGAACAAGTAAAAAAACTTTCTGAATACATTCAAAAAGACCCCTTAGTGGCAGGAGTACGTTTTATCCCTTCGGAAGAGGTCTTAAAGGAGCTTAAAGAGTTGTTTGAAGACCCTACCCTTCTCGAAGGGGTGAAGGCCTCCTTTTTGCCTCCGGTGCTTGTAGTCTCCTTTAAGGACCCTTTTAAGGCCGGTGAATCCCTCCCCATCTTGGCCGGAACCTTAGAAAGGCGCCCGGAAACGGAAAAGGTCCAATACGCCCACAGTTGGCTCTTGCGTCTTAAACGTCTCAAACGGTTCCTTGAACTCATTTCTCTTTCTGGGCTTTTTCTCCTCGGAACCGCAACGATTTTTATCGTAGCCCTTACCGTACATTTTTCCCTTTCTGAACGGCGTGAAGAGATAGAAATCCTCTCTTTAGTAGGAGCCACACCAGGGTTTATCCAGGCCCCTTTGCTTACGTTGGCCTTCATAGAAGGCTTAATAGCTTCGGCCAGTGCTTTGTTCCTCCTTTTTACCCTCAAATTCTACTTGGAATACCTTTCACGAGGTTTGTTACCAAGCCTAAAGGAAGGCTGGGTATTCTTTAGCCAAATAGAAATAGCAATCTTGATAATAGGGGTGGTTGCGCTTTGTCTTACCGGTTCTTATTGGGCCTCACGGCGTTTCTTGCGTTACTAATCAGCCTTTCTTGGGCTAATCTAAAGCAAGAACTTTCCCGTCAAAAGGCGGTTATTTCGACCTTAGAGGGCAAAGAAAGATCCATTCTGGAAGAATTAGAAATCTTGACGGAAAAGATAAGAAGCAAACGGGAAAAAATTGAATTTCTACAAGATGAAATCGCCAAGAGAGAAATCCTTTTACGCCAATTAAAAAAGGATATTCAGAAGAAGGATCAAGAATTAAGCTCTTTAGAAGAAATTTTCCGCAAACGGCTTAAAGCTTTGGCTATGACCGGGCGATTGGGATGGTTAAATGTCCTCTTTTCCCCCGCGGAGGTCTCTTCTTTTCTAAGACGTCAGGAATACAGTTACCTCATCCTCCAGCACGACTACATCCTTGCGGAAAAGATCTCTTCGGATAGAGACATCCTTTTGATGAAAAGAAACCTCCTTAGGGCCGAAAAGAAGCGTTTATTCCTCCTTCGAGAAGAATATGAGAGAGAATTAAAGACCTTAGAGATGTTACGCAAAGAAAAAGAGGCCCTTTTAGGAGAAGTCCGTCGGAATAAGAGACTTTATCGCGAAACCCTCCGGAGTCTCCAGGCCGCTTACGCCGCCATTGAAAAAATGGCCCAGGAACTTGAAGAAACCAAAGAAAACCTAAGAGCAAAAGAAATGGAAGCCAAGGCCAAGGCCTCGGTAAAAACCGAAGAACCTTTGCCTTTTCCGCCTTTGCTGGAAGTAAAGGGCCATCTTCTCCCCCCGGTAGAAGGAGAGGTAACCCGGTTATTCGGGGTGGAGATAGACCCGGTAACAGGGGAGAAGATCCGCCATAAAGGTATCACCATAGCCGTCCCCCCCGGCAGCCCGGTCAAGGCCCCTTACGGGGGAAAAATTGTCCGGATCAAGAGCTTACCCGGGGAAGGTTTGGTCGTTTTTATCGACCACGGACGCAATTTCTTGTCTGTTATCGGCGGTTTAGGTAAAGTGAACGCTATCCTTGGCGCTGTGGTTAGGCCTGGAGAAATTATCGGGGAAGTAGGGGATCTACCCTTTGGCCACGAGGGCGTATATTACGAATTACGTTATAAAAATCGACCTCTTAACCCTTTAGATTGGCTAGATGTGCGTAAACTTAAATTTTTGAGGTGAAGGAAGATGAAACGCAAACCTGCCTACATTTTAATCATGAGTCTGGTATTTTTTTCCTTTATCCTAGGTTTTTCCTTTAACCGAGCCTTAGTCTCTGCTGCTCCCTCCAAAAACAAAGACATTTACGAACAACTACGTCTTTTTTCACAAGTCTTGGATCTAGTCCAAAGGAGTTACGTAAAGGAAGTGGACCCTCAAGAACTAATTTACGGCGCTATTCAAGGGATGCTTTCTAATTTAGATCCCCATTCTTCTTTTCTGAAGCCGGATGACTACAAGGAACTCCAAATCGAAACCAAAGGGAGTTTCACCGGCATAGGGATAGAAATCACCATCAGAGACGGGGTCCTCACGGTAGTGGCCCCTATTGAGGGAACCCCAGCGTGGAAAGCAGGCCTTAAACCCGGGGACAAGATTCTCAAAATAAACGGCAAACCCACCAAGAACATGAGCCTCCTTGAGGCGGTAAAACTCCTCCGCGGGCCCAAAGGGACCAAGGTTACCATTTCTATTTTGCGTAAAGGGTGGACCGAACTTAAAGACATTACCCTTGTGCGGGACGTAATTCCTATCAAGAGTGTGCGTTACCGTACGGTAGAACCTGGTTACGGCTACGTGAGGATCTCTAATTTCCAAGAAAAAACGCCTTCTGAATTAGTTAAAGCGTTAAATAAATTAGAAAAGACCAACAAACCCATGAAAGGGCTGATCATTGATTTGCGTAACAACCCCGGGGGCCTTTTGGATGCGGCGGTAAAAGTGGCGGACGAGTTCATTGACGAGGGCCTTATCGTTTATACCGAAGGGCGTATTAAACAACAAAACATGCGTTTTGAAGCCACCCCTAATCCGAGACAGCATCCATACCCCATCGCCGTTTTGGTGAACGAAGGTAGTGCTTCCGCCTCGGAGATCGTCGCCGGAGCCCTTCAAGACCACCGCCGGGCCATAATCGTCGGCATGCCTACCTTTGGAAAAGGTTCCGTCCAAACCATTATCCCTCTACCCGATGGTTCTGCGGTAAGGATTACCACCGCCCAATACTTCACCCCTAACGGACGCTCCATTCAGGCTAAGGGTATCGAGCCGGACGTAATGGTCCCCTTACTAGACCCCAAGTGCCTTAAAAAGGTCTCCCAACGACATATCATTCGAGAAAAAGATTTAGAAGGACACTTAGAAAATCATCAAGGAAATACGGAAAAAGAAGATAAGAAATCCCCTGCATCCCAAAAGAAAGACAGCGAGAGCAAAGAACAAAAGGACAAAGAGCAGAAGACCAAAGAACAAAAAGAGTCTGAAGAAGAACGCTTCAAATATGACAGTCAATTTCAAGAAGCCTTAAGGCTCCTCAAAAGTTGGGACATCCTTACCCAAATACGTGTAGATAAGTAAGATGCCCAAACGCCGCAGAAAGAGGCCTGCTCCAGGGCTTTTGGGGTGGGCCTCTTTGCTTTTGTTGATCTTGATCACTTTTCTAGGCGTATTTTGGTTCTTACGCCCCTTGAAAGAGAATTCCCTTTCCCCCCTCAAACGTCCTACTATCTATATTCCGCCTCTACGTTATAAGAAGATCCCTGCGCGTAAAAAATCTTCTCCATCTTCTCGTGCTTCTCGGGCTGCGGCTCCTCGGCCTAGCAAACCGTTGGCGGCGATCATTATCGACGATATGGGGCTTAACCCCCGTATTGAAAGACGTTTTTTCAAGCTAGGCCTGACCTTAAACTTTTCGTTTTTACCCTTTAACCCTTACACTAAGCCCTTGGCCCGGGAAGCACACCGTCTCGGTTTCGAAGTCCTTGTCCACATACCCTTGGTTTCCAAGAATGGAACCCACCCCCGGGGATTGATCACCATGGACATGGGTATCCGGGAGGTAAAAAGGAGAGTCCGTGAAGATATATTAGCTGTACCTTACGCGATAGGCGCCAACCACCACGAAGGTTCGTGGTTTACTACGGATCCCCGAAGGACCCGTTGGGTATTAGAAGAGGTAAAAGCCCTAGGCCTTTTTTACGTAGACAGCCGCACCACTCCAGACACCGTGGTGCCTAAAGTGGCGCGTGCAATAGGACTTCCTTATGCAGAAAGACGTGTTTTTTTAGACCATACGTTTGATGCGGCTTCTATAAAAAAAGAAATTAACCGCTTCATCTCCAGGGCCAAAAGGACTCCTACGGTGGCCATTGGACATCCACATGAAATAACATTAAAAGTCCTCCGCCAGGAAAAGACTAGACTCCTTAGAGAATTAGATTTGGTACCTATTAGCGTCTTCATCGAAAGAACAAGGGGGAAGAAATGATCAAGCCGTATTTATACGCATTGGAGCCCTATCCTCCAGGAAAACCTATAGAAGAATTGCGTCGCGAGCTAAAGATCACCGGCCGGATTATAAAATTGGCTTCCAATGAAAACCCTTTGGGCGTACCTCCCTCTGCCGTTTCCGCAATGGAAAAGCGTCTTTCTGATCTCCATCGCTACCCCGATGGAAGTGCCTACGCCCTACGGCGGGCCTTGGCCGAGCACTGGCAGGTCTCCCCTGAGGAGATCGTCTTGGGAAACGGATCCAACGAAATAATAGATCTTCTAGTTAAGGCCTGTGTACGTGAGGGAGAAGAAGTCCTTATGAGTAACCCTTCCTTCCTCATGTACGAAAAGTTTGTGGCCGCAGCCGGAGGGAAAATCAAAAAAATCCCTCTCCAAAACCTCCAGCATGACCTTGAAGCCTTGGCCCAAGCGGTCACGCCCAAGACCAAAATTATCTTTCTTGACCATCCGCACAACCCTACAGGCTCTATCTTGGAGCACGAGACCTTCGCCTCTTGGCTCAAAAAGCTCCCCGAAGATCTACTTGTCATTCTGGACGAAGCTTACGGTGAATTCATACGCTCTCCTTCTGCCGTGAAGGCCTTGGTCTTTAAAGAAGCGTCTCCTCCTGTAGTTATGTTACGCACCTTTTCTAAGGCTTACGGATTGGCAGGGCTGCGCGTGGGATACGGCATCATGAAAAGGGAACTAGCGGACATCCTCAACACTATTAGACAACCCTTTAACGTCAACACCTTGGGGCAGATAGCCGCCAAGGCCGTCCTGGAAGACAAAGGCTATCTGGCACGGGTTCAAGAAACTATATGGCAAGGCATAGATTTCTTATATACCGCCCTCCGAAAATTGGGGCTTTCACCTTATCCCAGCCAAGCCAATTTCATCTTGGTAGATTTAAAACGCCCGGCTCGTCCGGTTTACGAAGCTTTGTTACGCAAAGGGATCATCGTCCGGAGTATGGAGGCTTATGGTTTTCCAAATTGCTTGCGCATAAGTATCGGGCTTCCTCAAGAAAACGCATCTTTCATCCAAGCGCTGGAGGAGGTCTTAAATGAAAGATAAACTTCTAATCACCATCGACGGGCCGGCAGGATCAGGAAAGAGCACCCTCGCCAAGCTTCTAGCCCAGAAACTGGGTTATTTATATTTGGATACCGGGGCTATGTACCGCGCGGTAGCCCTGGCCGCGTACAAAAATAAAATTCCCCTCCAAGATGAACAGGCCCTCACCCTTCTCTGTGAGGGTTTAGACCTCGAACTTAAACCTAGTGAAGGGGGTTTAAAAATCCTGTTAGAGGGAGAGGATGTCTCGCAAGAAATCCGCACCCCCCTTATAGATCGTCTCTCTTCTCTAGTAGCCCGCGTCCCTGGGGTAAGGGCCTGTTTAAAGAAAAGGCAACGTCGGCTAGGTGAACAAGGGGGAGTAGTGGCGGAAGGAAGAGATATGGGAAGCCACGTCTTCCCCGAGGCCCACGTCAAATTTTTCCTCACCGCCACGCCCGAAATAAGGGCCCAAAGACGTTACGAAGAGTTAATTCGCAAAGGACTTCAGGTCTCTTACGAAGAGACCCTTCGTGAGGTCCTTGAGCGGGACCAAAGGGACCAAGAACGTGAAATAGCCCCGCTTAAGATCCCCCAAGGAGCCATAGTTATTGATTCTTCTCGGCTTTCACCAAGCGCCATCTTACAAAAGATGCTTCACGAAATAGAAAAATACCGCTAAGAAGCTAGCGGCCTTGCAAAAACCATTCTAGTAAAGCCATATGGAGCCACATTTTATTTTCAGCCTGTTCCCAAACCACAGATTGGGGCCCTTCCAACACCTCCTCGGTAATTTCTTCTCCACGATGAGCCGGCAAACAATGGAGGACGATCGCGTCTGGTTTGGCGTGTGCTAAAAGGGCCTTGTTGACTTGATAAGGCGCAAATACCCGGCGCCTTTCTACGGCCTCATCTTCTTGGCCCATGCTTGCCCATACGTCGGTATTGATAACGTCGGCCCCCTGTACTGCTTCAAGGGGATCATGAACGACATGAAGAGGCCGTTTAGCTTCTTTTTGGACTTCCTCTAAAATTTGCGGGTCAGGTTCGTAGTCAGGGGGACAGGCCAGCCACAGCTCGAAGTTCAGGCGAGCGGCCATCTCCATCCAGGAATGAGCAACGTTGTTTCCGTCTCCTACCCAGGCTATTTTTAAATTGCGCAGGTCACCTTTCTTTTCGAGCACAGTCATCACGTCCGAAAGACCTTGACAAGGATGATGTAAATCGGAAAGGCCATTGATTACAGGAATGTCTGCGTAACGGGCCAATTCTTCCACTACCTGTTGACCAAAAGTCCGCACCACAAGTACGTCTATATAGCGGGAAAGGACCCGTGCGGTATCAGAAAGGGGCTCCCCCCTGGCAAGCTGGAGATCCTGGCGGGAAAGAAAGATCGTACTCCCTCCCAGGCGTTGCATCCCTGCTTCAAAGGATACACGGGTACGTGTAGAAGGCTTTTCAAAGATAAGTCCTAAAACTTTCCCTACCAAGGGGCGATGCGGAACCCCTTTTTTGAACCTCCGTTTGATTTCTCGAGCACGAGTGATTAAGGCCTCGATTTCCGAAGCGGAAAGATCGAATACGCGCCTAAGATGTCGCATACAGTCCTCCTTAAATAAAGCTGGAAAGAATTTTAAATTAACGGAAAAATCTACCGTTACAAGATAAAAGCCCCCCTTTTCTGGCCAAGAGGTAGCGAGAAAAAGGTGATAAAAAACTTAGACATAAAGGAGGAAAAAATCCCTTTTGAGACCAGGGTCAACGACTCCTCAAGACAAGAAGTATTGAATCCCCTTTTTAGGATGCTAACTTAGGGCCGATGTCAAAAAAATCTACTTCTCCACGATCTATCACCCTTTCGTATATCCATGTCTCTATCATCCTCTTTTTTGCCGCCGCCGTGGCCCTCCTCCTCATCATCTTGGGTATTTATTTTTATCTTTCCTTGGGGCTTCCCAACATCTCGAAACTCGTCCATTATCAGCCCCCTGCGGCCACAGAAGTATTGGACAGAAACGGAGAAACCCTTACTTATTGGTATAAGGAAAAACGGCTGCCCGTCCCCCTCACGCAGGTCCCAGATTATCTTATCCAGGCCTTTGTGGCGGCAGAAGACGCCCGCTTTTATGAACATCGCGGGATCGATTTTCTAGGGATCATGCGTGCGGCCATTCAAGACCTCAAAGCGCGACGCATTATCCAAGGAGGTAGTACCATCACTCAACAAGTGGCCCGTGCTCTACTCCTTTCTCCCCGACGGAGTTTTATCCGCAAGCTTAAAGAGGCCATCCTCGCCTGGGAGATAGACTCCGCCCTTACTAAGGACGAAATTTTGACCATTTATCTCAACCAAATTTACTTAGGGGCGGGTGCTTACGGGGTAGAAGCCGCCGCGAGGACTTATTTTGGCAAACACGTCTGGGAACTTACTTTACCAGAAGCCGCCCTTATTGCCGGGCTCACCCCGGCCCCTAGCCGATATAATCCGCTTCGGAACCCCCAACTTGCCCTTAAGCGTCGCTCTTACGTGCTCAAACGCATGGTAGAAGAAGGGTATCTCTCCGCCGAGGAGGCCCGTAAAGCTGAAAATACCCCTTTAGAGTTACATCCTGAACGTTTTAGGCCACGTTTAGAGGCCGGCTATTTTCTGGATTTTTTACGGGAAAGATTAGAAAAAGAATGGGGTAAAGCACTCTACACCGGTGGATTCACCATTTATACCACCCTCGACCTCACGTGGCAGCAGGAAGCCCAGAAATCCCTTGAGGAACATCTCCGCCAAATCGCTAAAAGGCACCATCATAAAAAAGAACCCCAAGGGGCCGTTGTTTGCATAGATAACCAAACCGGTGGCGTGCGGGTCCTTTTAGGGGGAAGAAACTATAAAGAAAGTCAATACAACCGTGCTATCCAGGCCCGGCGGCAACCAGGTTCGGCCTTTAAACCCATTATTTGGGCCACCGTCTTGGAAAAGGGCTTGGCTTCTGTTTCAAGCCCGGTGGTGGATGAACCCGTAATCTTGCCGGGCGCTAAGCCTGGAGAATACTGGCAACCTAAAAATTTTGACCACGGTTATCTAGGCCCCATCAGCTTGCGTACCGCTCTGGTGCACTCTCGGAATACCATAGCGGTAAAACTAGTCCGGGCCGTGGGCCTATCAGACCTCTTAGAAACCGCAAAGGCCTTTGGTATCCAAAGCCCTCTGCCCCGGAATTACTCCCTTTCTTTGGGTAGCGCCGGGGTCTCTCTCTTAGAGATGACCAGAGCTTACACGGTCTTCCCTAACGGAGGTCTATACAAAGGCTTACGTTATATAGAAACTATTTTCGATCGTTACGGGAAGGACAGATCATTAGAAGACCCGAAAGATCGCCCCGTGCTTTCTCAAGAATCCGCTTATCTTATGACCTACCTTCTGGAAGAAGTGGTTCGGAGGGGCACAGGTCGTTGTGCAAGGGCCTTGGGAATCCCTGTAGGAGGGAAAACCGGCACCACGGATAATTATCAAGACGCCTGGTTTATAGGATTTAGCCACGAAGTCACCTGTGGAGTGTGGATCGGGTACGACAACGTAAAGAGTTTGGGCCGCTTAGAAACAGGCGGAAGGGCGGCTTGTCCTCTATGGCTTGAAGTGATGAAGAGTTTTCCTGAAGATTTTTCTAACCAAGATTTTGAACCTCCGGAGGGCATCCTTTGGGCCCAAATCAAAGATTTTGACCCCTTGCGAGGAGGAGAGACCCTTTGGATGCCCTTCCGTCAAGGGGAAATTCCCGAGTTAAAAAATACGTTACCCCGTTCCCGCTGGCCCAAATTTATAAGAGAACTTCTGCGCCCTCGCTTTTTTTGGTAGCCCCGCCTTTTTTGGGAAGACGGGAAAGATCATCTTTGACCCAATAAAGCACCTGAAATTTCTGTTTAAGGTCTTTTAAGAGGGCTTCAAAGGTCTCTGGAGATAAATCGGCTAAACGAATATAAACACGCCGCTTATCAGGTTCCATCCCTTCATAGGAAGTAAGGATACTGATAATACGCCCCCCGTGTTCCCTGATCTCATTGACCAAGCGGTTAATTGACCCTGGCTGGGTGTCAATCTCAAAGGCGATCTGGAGGGAACCGTAGTAGATCCCTGTAATGTTGATGAGGACTTTAAAAATGTCGGTCTGCGTGATGATACCCACCACATGCCCTTCATCATCAACCACAGGTAGGCCAGAAATACGGTTTTCTAACATGATTACGGCGGCATATTCTACGGTTTCGTCGGGATGAATGGTAATAGGATTCGGGGTCATGATGTCTTTAATCTTGATTTCAGAAAGGAGATAATAGAGTTCGTGTACATCTAGGGCCGTAGCTTTAGAGGGAGTGGCCTCGCGAATATCACGGTCGGTTACGATGCCTATTAGCTTTTTTTGGCGCACGATGGGGATCCGCCGCAACTTATGCTCCTTCATGATTTGAACGGCCTTCATAATGGAGGCGTTTTCATCCAACACAATAGGATCTTCTGTCATCCACTCTTTGACCAGCATAGGTCCCCCTTCTTTGAGCTTTTTTCTAGTTGGGGACTTTTATAACATTATCTTAGAAAATCGGCCAAGAAAAAGCTGATTCAAGAATTAGGAGTCTAAAAAGGTTAAATGCTTCGGACCGAAAGAAAAAATGATATTGGGCACCGCGTGACTTTCAAAAACTCCACTTTTCTTTTTTCCTTCCCCACAATTTTGGCTCTGACCTATTTTCAATTGCTAGGATTAACCCCTCCTAATATACTTAAACTTAACAGTTCAGAAAAGCCGATAAAATTACTGATCTAAACCAAACGAAAAAGTATCGAAATATTTCTTTGGAGGTTTAAATGTGGTTTATATTTTATATCTTAGGTCTACTTTTAATTCCTCATCATCTTTTTGCAGGAGATAGCATATATTTAACTCTAGAAGATGATTCGTCCTATTATGAACGAGAAACTCAAGAACTTTATTCTCAAAAAGAGATACGTTTAAGGCCATACTACAGATATTGTCACAATATAAATGGATTCTGTCTCACATGGCAAAAAGATGAAGTACCTGTCTTTTTAGCAGCTGATGCTTCTGAAGAATTTGAACATTCTCTCAAGACCTCTATCTTTGCTTGGAATGCAGCTATGGGTATAAAACTTGTTTATAAAGGTCGCAAAGATTTTTACCGTAATCTATTTTTTTGTTCTTCTTTTAGGAGCGCCCCTACTAAAGGTATATATGTAATTCCTACTTATAATGGACATCGTAAATTTTATTGTCTAGACAATAGCGCAGGTATTACATGGACAACCAGAAATCGTTTTAAACTTTCTTATGCTATCGTATACATAGACTTAACAAATACAAATAGTATATCACAATATCTTCCTACTATCATGCATGAACTTGGACACGCCTTAGGATTAGACCATCCTTTTGACCATAAAGAAGATAATACATTATCCATTATGAACTATGGGCGTTTTCATAGTACAACTCTTACTATAAATGATGTTGATGTTATCAAATACATTTATGGCCCCTCACAAAATACCGGGCCTTTTGAAGTGAGGGCAGTATGGTCTCTCAATTATTTTGATCTCTCTAGTGGTTATCCCAACCACGTATGTATTTTTGGTGGGCTTCCTAACTATGTTGTCAAAGGTGAATCCATCACTTGGGACAACAAAATGCCTTATTGTTTCTTCCTTTATGATGAGGCTAATATTGTTACCGTCACAGATGCTAATGGATATTCATGCAGCTTTGATGCTTCAATATTGCCAAACAAAGAAGACTTTGAATTACTGTGCCGTACTGACCAAGAAGATCATCCCCATTCAGACTATACTTATAAAACTATCTTGTCTCCTCCCCCAAGCAAGCGGATTCTATATTTCACACTCTATGATCAAATTTCTCCTGTAAATTTATTAAAACGCTACTTTAATGGAGGTTTCTTTAGTATAAGCTTAGCCTATCAAAAACCTGTATATATAGTTTTTGCTCTATTTGATTTCAATTTCGATAATATTAAATGGTTAAAACATAATTGTACTTATGGATTTGAAATTAATCGCCATTTTACCGCCATAAAATGCAAGCTCTTCGTACCCGAACCTTATGCTTCAGGATGGTTAGCCTGGCTAGCATCAAGTAAAGATTTTACAGATCCAGACTTCGACTGGGATCATGAGGCCTATGATATAGGTATTGTCAAACTATCTCCTTGGTAAAAAACTAGCGCTATATAAAACCTAAGACGATGTAAAAGAAGAACGGAAAAGTTCTTCTATAGCTTGCCGACCTTCATCCGTAAGATAACGTGTTCCTGTACCTACAAAGGTAGGATATTCAATTTTTGGCATATCTTGTTGCCAACGGTTATCTTTCCAAGTAAACCAAGATTTACGCTCTTGGTCGAAAACATGAAGAGGCCGATTAAATAACTTAGCCAATTCTGCTGCCCATCCTGTTCCACCTTTAACAGTATTGTCGTCCAATATGTGGCCAATTACAAAAACTTGGTAACCATTGTTTAACATGTGAAATATAACCTGAAGAACTTTGCGAATCTTTTCTGCTTTTGCATAGTTACGGTGCATCATCTTAGAGACGAGCTCCATAGATATATCCCCACGTTTGAGTTCCTCTTCTGATAAAACAACTAAATTTTTGGCTCGATCAGGGGTATGTCCTTCATAGGTATATACGATCTCTTGCACACCCCATTTTTCTGCGTTTTCTCCAAAACAGGCTTCTGCCCCTTTGAGGCCGCTATGATACAAAGTACACTCTTCTGG
>Ga0256832_1001709_pt1 | contig 15005 bp, 11 predicted proteins | sample 134614metaG_FD_190534 | JGI IMG/M metagenome (GOLD analysis project Ga0256832, IMG submission 190534) | Hydrothermal vent microbial communities from Lau Basin, Pacific Ocean - 134-614 | ecosystem: Environmental > Aquatic > Marine > Hydrothermal vents | place: Pacific Ocean: Lau Basin | collected...
TTCTCGTTTTGAGGTAAATAATCTAATTCACTGTCAGGATGATTGTAATCATAAGGCCATCTGTAAACCATAGGATACAACTTGAAATTTCCATGTCCCGGAGGTGATTCTGCCTGCCATTCAAGTGTATTTGACTTCCATGGGTTCTTTTCAGCAACTTTTCCTTTTTTCAATGACCATATAAAATTGAATAAAAAGACAAATTGCGTAATCAATAAGAATATCAGACTGACTGTAGCCACCTGCCTTGCCATTATATGTTCAGGTTGCATAAGCAATTCGTTCCAACTGCTGTAGTCAAAGATCCTTCTGTGCTGACCTTGTAGCCCTAACCAGAAAAGAGGTAGAAAAATAGTGTTGAAGAATATAAAAGTCCCCCAGAAATGTATTTTTCCCATCAAAGTATTCATCTGTCTTCCTGTAAATTTTGGATACCAGTAATAGATAGCAGCAAAGCCACCTAAAAAGACTGTAGGGAATAATGTATAATGAAAATGTGCAATAACAAAATATGTATCATGTGCATAGATATCAAAAACATTGGAGCCAAGATGCAATCCTGTAAAACCACCGAATAATGTAAATGTTGCCAACATTCCCAATGCCCACATCATAGGCAGAGTCAGTTTAATATCACCTCTCCATAAAGTGCCTAGGTACGACAATACCATACCTGCAAAAGGGATCGAAATAATAATGGTAAGCAGACTGAAAATATTTGCTGCTCCAGGATCTATTCCCGATACAAATTGATGATGAGCCCAGACAACCAGTGAAAGTACTGCTGCTGCAAGCACCAGGATAATTACCATGCGATAACCAAAAAACGGTTTTCTGGAAAAAGTAGGTAGTATTTCGCCTACAACTCCCAAGGCTGGAAGCAATAAAACATATACTTCAGGATGACCGAAAAACCAGAATAGATGCTGCCATAAAATAGGATCTCCTCCTCTGTATGCATCAAAGAAGCCTGTTCCGACCAGAATATCCATCAAAAGCATAAAAGCTCCTGCGATAAGTGGACCTACCGAAAACATAAAAAGCAGGTTTGCTATGTTTATCATCCACACTACGATAGGCATTTTCATCAATGACATCCCCTTAGCTCTCTTGTTGAGTGTGGTAACTAAAAAATTAATTCCCCCCATCAACATTGAGATAAATTCCAAAGCAACTGCTAACAGGAAAAATGTATTCCCTGTAAAGAAATTTGCCTTAAAAGTTGTATTCGGATTATTATACCCAAAATCCGAAACCGAAAGGGGAGGGTACATCGTCCATCCTCCACCGAATGCTCCTGTTGGCATTAGGAATCCTGCAAGAAGAACGATACAACTCAGTAAAAAAGTCCAGTAAGATATTTTATTCAATACCGGAAATGCCATATCATCCGTACCAATCATTATAGGTATCAGAAAATTTCCCAATACAGCCAGCAACATTGGCATTCCTACCCAAAATATCATTATGGCACCGTGATTAGTCACCAATTGATTGTAAGTTTTGGCTGATAATGAGCCGTACAAAGGTATATCTTCTGGTCCAAATGCCAGATTGTAACGGAAAACATATACAAAAAAGCCACCGAATGCTGCCATGAACATCGCAGTCAGTAAATATTGCAGTCCTATATCCTTATGATCAAGCGAAAAGAAAAATCTTTTCCAAAATCCCTTTTTCTTATGTTCAGTCATATTAAAAGTCAGTTTTTAATTTTATTTATTTTTTAATACCATATATTTTATCCATTGTCTCTTTCCATTTTGTTTCACTTTCAACATAGAGATCGCCTTTCATAGCAGAGTGACCGATTCCGCAAATCTCAGCACAGGTAATTGGGAACTTGCCTTCTTTATTGAGTTTTATCCACCTTGTAATTGTTCTGCCGGGTAAAACATCCTGCTTAAATCTTGAATTTGGTAAAAATACACTATGGACGACATCCAATGCTTTTAGATCCATGTGCACAACTTTATTAACGGGTAAATGTAGTTCATTTACTGCGGAGACATCATCATCTGTATATAATTCACCGTCAGGACCGGGATAAATAATACTCCACATCCATTGTTTTCCCACAATAGCTATTTTAAAATCAGGCTCCGGTAATGTTTGCTCAACACTATGCCATATTGGATGTTCGGTAAATAAGATATACAGATCCCCCATTAACAATAAGAACATACCGGCATATATCCACATTCTTTTTTTATGTGAAGTATCGATCATATATCTTTCTTTTTTTGTCCATTTCCTTTTTCGTGTTATTATAGGGTAAATGAATAAAAAGACCGTTATTACAAATGCTATTCCCACAACTGCGGTAATAACCCAAAAAAGATGATCTATCTCAAGTCCTGTTTGACTATTACTTTCAGGAAATATTTTCATAGTTTATTATTTGAAAAGTTAATTTGTTTTTTGTTTATTTTTTTTATTTCCAAAATGCCATTACAAAAATTATCTGTACCAATGGTAAATAGATAACTGAACTAAGCATTAATTTTTTTGCATAATTAACATCAGGATTTTTATAAAATGAATAAGCTTTTATATTGAACCAAAAAGTCAGCATAATTATAAGCAGAAAATAAAAAATGTTAATATGAATATTACTGTAAAACAGCATTAATACAGGTATTAAAGTCAAGGATGAAATAAATGTCAGATATGCATTTTTAATAGTCCTGCCTTTTTTTGCAGGCAAAAGGTCATATCCGGCTTTAGAATATTCATCGTTCCATATCCAGGCAATGGACCAAAAATGGGGAAATTGCCATAAAAATTGAAATAAAAATAAAAATATTGCTATATTATCAATATATCCTGTAAAAGCAATATAACCAATAGTTGGTGGCAATGCTCCGGGTATTGCTCCGATTACAACAGCAATTGGAGATTTTCTTTTCAACGGAGTATATATATATGAATAAATTAAAAGGGAAGATAAGCCGATGATCAATGTTAATGTGTTGTTTAACAAAGCAAATGATAGTGCTCCCATAATAGTCATTATCAAGGCATATAATCTCACCTGATTTACAGACATTCGTTTTGCCGGCAATGGACGGTCTTTTGTTCTGTCCATTACCGCATCAAAATCCTTTTCGTAAAGTTGGTTGATAGCATGCGCTGCTCCCGTTGTAAAAAATCCCCCGAACATCAAACCGATGATCTCGCTTAATTGAATATTATTTCCATTAGCTGCAATCAGATATCCAATTATCGACGAAAAAACTACAACTACATTTACCCTGAATTTGATCAGCCTCCCAAAATCCTTAATTATTTGCACAGTTAGTAATCCTTTGTTTATTTAGAGCAAATATAAATTAACTAATCATTTCTCAAAACATATTTAGATTAAATATAAATAAAGTGTCGCCAATTGACAAAAATTTAATGTAACTACTCAGGTAGGGTGCTTTTAGAATGAAAAAAATCTATTTTTTTGCCAGATGAAGCTGATTTTTTGAAGGCATAACTTGTCCCGCAAAAAGGCAGGAGTGGAGCTACGTTAAAAAAAATAGCTGAAATATGGCGAAAAAAGAGGTTTTTTCAACCAAAATGACTCTACGTGAGTAGTTACAATTTAATAAAAATTATGCTTCTAACCCGGGTAATAAGGTAATATAATAAGATAAACTGTCACTCCTGTAATAGCAACATATAACCATATAGGGAAAGCATATTTTGCAATTTTTTTATGTCTTTCAAAATCCTTTTTGGAAGCATAATAATATGCTCTCAAAACCAAAGGTATAGCAAATACAGACATTAGGATATGTGAAGCTAATACGAAATAATAAAAGTACTTAATAAATCCTTGTCCCGGAAAAACAGTTTCCTCTGTTGTCGCATGATACATTATATACATTATTAGAAATAAGATCGATAAAAGGATTGAGATCCTGATAAGTGTTTTGTGCAATGTTACCTTTTTACTTTTAATCGCAAAATAAGCAGATACCAACAAAACAGCTACAACGCCATTCACGGGTGCATAAATATGAGGAAAATAAGAAAAATTTCCTTCCACTTTAACCTGAAACAGCAATAAGACAATTACCGGTAATATGATTGAAATAATGTTAATAGTTTTAATACCCATATCTTAATATTATCTTGAGCCCAAAACGATATCAATAAATATCTCTTTACCGTCCCTTAAAATTTTGAATTTAACTTTATCACCGGGTTTGTATTTTTTCAATTCATCTGAATATTTTTTCAATGAATCAATTTCCGTATCATTTAATCCGGTGATAATATCATTTGTTTTTAATCCGGCTTTTGCTCCAGCTGATCCGTCGATAACAGATGCTATTTTAACGCCTTTGCCTGTAAAAGCAAAATCGGGAATAGATCCTGTAGCAACTTTTCTTTCTCCTCTCGATTTGGTTTTAGGCTGTGGTGCTTTTTTAGTGTTATCACCTGTGAAATTCATAGGATCAACCCTGTCGGCAAGATATTCAAGCACTTCTTTTGCTACAGTTGCCACCTTGACCAATCCGGGTCCGTCAATTTTATCAGCTGTATCGGCAGGCCTGTGATAATCCTGATGTGCTCCCGTAAACAATTGAACTGCAGGAATTCCTTTTTCGATAAATGCAAACTGATCACTGGAATCCAACTCTTTCAATATTACTTCACTTTTAACTCCGGTGGTATAATCCGTTCCCATGAATATGAATTTCCATTCACGGGCTGTATTTCCATTCAAGACCATTAGCTTTTTGTCAAATAATCTGCCGTCAGTATCCAAATTAATATTTGCAAATGGCGGATTGAGAAAATCCGAATTGAAATTATTCACAAAATACCTCGAACCTATCAAACCGGCTTCTTCTCCTGTAAAAGCAACGAAAATTACGGTTCTTTTAGGCTTCATTGTCTTACCAAGTGTTTTAGCTAATTCCAATAAGATGGAAACTCCACTGGCATTGTCATCCGCACCATGATGTATCTTTCCCTCATCATCTTTATGTACATCAGGCCATCCAAGTCCCAGATGATCATAATGCGCCGAGATAACTACCGGACTTTCTTTAAGGTCAGGATCAGAACCCGGAATTATACCGATCACATTTTTTAATTTCAATTTTCCTTTGTCCTTGAATTTATGATAAAACTCCTGAAAATATGAATCATTCAACGGTTGTAATCCATATTTTCTAAAATGCTCTGCAATATAATCTGCTGCCTGATCCAGTTCAACTGTACCAAGACATCTTCCTTTCAATTCATCGGAAGATAAATATTTGATATGTTGCATCATTCTATCTTGAGAAAATACTGGTTTTAGATATCCCAATGCTTTTCTTTCTTCAGTTATCTTAATGCTTTTACCGGTTTTGCTCAAAACTTTCTTTAGGGGAGAATTCAAAACAGGCCACTGTCCTTTAATGATATTGGTTGGTTCATCACCTTCAAATCCAAGGTAACTGTATTTGCCGTAATGAGGCAATTTTCTCACAAAACCATCTATTGCATCAGGATTTCCAATTGAGAAGAAAGCGATTTGTTTCTTGAAATTATCAGGACTGAAAGTTGTAATAGCAAAGGATTTTCCTGCAAGATCAGAATGTTTTCCATCCAAAGTAATAGAATCTTTGGAAAATCCGCTTGAATATTTTTTCAATTGATCGTTGAATATATTTGCAAATTTATTTTCAAATCCCAGTATCCAAGGAGTTTTGTCTTCAGGTAATCCGGCAAGATCGCTGTCATAGACTATTTTAAAATTATCATTATCGTTTTCTATCCATTTTTTTGCAAAATCATTGTAGACCTTTTTCTGCTCATCCGTAGCTTTTGACGGGAGAATAAACACATTGTCTTTACTTGCCCATATCTTTGATAAAGCTGGAGGAACTTCCTTGGGATTTAGTTTGCGGAATACATCATAAAACGGGTCAATCTCAATACTGAGTATTTTCTCGTCCACTTTGAAAGATTTTCCCTCTTTCTTTTTTGACATAGTGAAAATTTCTTTTTGTTCCCCCTTATCAGTAATGATATAAACAGGAATATCAAGTATAAATGGTTTTCCTTCCTGTTTTTGTTCCAATATTACATACAATTCTTTTTTACCACCTTTAATTTTTACATCAGAACCTATCAAAGCGATTTCAGGAGCTCCTTTTCTATAAACCCATTGATTGAAAAAAGTACTTAGCGTAGTATTTGATGCTTTTTCCATTTCTGATTCGATATCAAAAAAAGATGCTTTTTTGAATTTAAAGTCTTTATAAAAATTGCTTATACCTTTTAGGAAAATATCATCACCCAATTTCATCCTGAGCATATGAAACATCATAAGAGATTTGCCATAACCGATAGCTTCACTAGGCCCGTCATAGCGGGATAAAAATTGACTCAGAGGAAAATCATTTTCACTATTGACAAAATCGGTAAATTTCTGCAAGGTCGATCTTCTGTAATTTTCACCTTGTCCTCTTTGTTCCTTGATAAGATGATCAGCCATATATGCAGTCAGGCCTTCGCACCAGTTTCCTTTTTCAAAATCAACATAGACGCTGTTTCCCCACCAGTTGTGCAATAATTCATGAGGATATGACGAATGAAGGATAAACGGGAATCTGATTATTTTTTCGCCAAGTAATGTAAAAGAAGGCATTCCGTAGCCTGTTTCCCAAAAATTTTCAACAAGTGCAAATTTGGAATAAGGATATTTACCTATCATCTCTTCATCCATTATCATATATTGCTCGGTAACTTCCAGATATTTATTTGCCAGACTTTCATCTGGAGTTCTGAGAAAAGCCATTGCCATCACACCATTGTTCATCGTATGAGAATACTCTGTGAATTTGGCAGCTATCAGAAATATTTCTTCCTGTGGCATATCACAAGCCCAGTGGTCAAGATGAGTTTTTTCCTTATCTTTATTTAATGTTCTTGTACCTTGCGAAACGGTTTTCCATTTTAGCGGTAATTCAGTATTCAAATCAAATGTATAATAATTATCCTTAAATGTAGTTATCCAGTATGTTGATCCTGCAAGATAGACACCTTTTGAACTGATTATTCCGGGAGATTCACTAAATCCGCGTTGATAATTTGCATGACTTTGTTCCAATACCGATTCTATTTTACCTTTATATTTGATGGAGCATTTTTTTGAATTGTCTTTAAATTCAATTCTCCACTTATTCAGTTTTAATGATGATTTATTACCTGTATCATCGCGGTCCATACCGATATCTTTAGCTTCATCATCTGCTGATACTTGGGTTAGAGTTATATTCTTGCTTGAAGAATATGGTTTAAGTGATGAATTCAATTCAAATTCTATGGATTTTACATCATATTTAAAAGTCAATATATCATTAACTTGTAAAAATGATTGGTCAGGCTCAATTGTTACATTCAGATTTTGGTGTATAAATTTTTCCTGTGCAAAAATTCTTTCCGGCATCAAAATGCCAATGAGCAAAACGGCAATTATTATTATTTTTTTCATTTTTATGTTTAGTTTTTTCAATCAAAATAATTCTATATGAGTATTTTTATTTTTTTATTTGGGCGATTGCCGGGCAACCCGCCATTGCAAACGCAGCCGTCACCAGGCTGTTCGTGGGTTCCGTCCCGTCTTCGTACGCATTATTCAGCCTCACGCATATTATCAACCCTGTGAATAATCCGTTCTCCGCCAGAGACAGCCTCCTGACGTCGGCTCCACTACCATCCCTATCGCAATGTACGGAGCTTTAGCGAAGTACATTCGCAATCGTACGCTGCCGCTAAAGCTTTAGCGCAGATACCCGGAGCTTTAGCGAAGGCGATTCGCAATCCCAAATCTAACCGGCTTCAAAATCACTCTCTTCGGTCGTGCTTTTGAGTCCTAAGTTCTCCCTTTTTTATATACCCCCTGATAAGCAGTGTCTCCGACCTCGCTTTACCTAAAACGCCTAATAAGTTTTAGTCATATCTTCCGGTATTACCAATATATAATCCGCCAGTTTTTTATATTCATCTTTAAAATTAAGATCTTTTGATTCCTGTGTCGAAAGGGTAACTATCTTCAATCCGGGCATGTATTTATTTAGATACCAGGAAATAGCACCGTGATTTTTAGAGTGAAAATCCCCTTGATAATGCAAGAAAGTAAATCCGGGTTTTAAATTTTTGCTGATGAAATAAGCCATTGTAGCATCCTTTATTGCCTGAGCTTGTACAAAGTTCACATTGATTCCCATCCCATGCCCTGTATCCATGGTCATCATCTCATCATAATTTGGTGCCAGCGTATCAAACGGAACGGGTAGGGGAGCAAAGTATTTTTTTGCTTCATCAGAAAGTGCTTCCAGGCCCTCAAAACCTTTTTTTGCAACTACCCCGGCATATCTTCTCGGAATATTAGTGGCATAAAATCCTATATTGTTGGCTTTCGCAAATTCCAGAACCGGTTTATAATCGGTTTTATAATTTTTCCACAATCTCATTTCGTCTTCAAAATAATTTTTTTTGATATAGCCTCCCATATATTCATCGAGAATAAGCTGATTGTCCGATTCATACATTTCAGCTCCAATCTGAAGAAGAGAATCTTTTTGAAATAAACTTTTTGCAACCTGAAATTCCATCCAGTGATCAACTGAATTATTGTGCAATTCACCGAAAAGAACAATATCAGCAACGGCCATTTCATTTATCATCGAATTATAATCAACCTTTTCTCCTTTTGAATTATAAAGCTCATAAGTTTGGGGATTTTGAGCTATCAAAATATTAGTAAACAATATGGTCAGGAAAATAAATAAAAATTTCATAAGTTTTATGGTTTTAATAATTTAACAAAATAAAATACTACTATGTTTTATTTAATTGGAATTGATCAAATCCAATTAAAAATCAAAAATAGCAATAAAACCTGTGTTTTTTATTAACAATAGAATAAAATAGCCTTATTTTGCATTTCTTTTGTATAATATTGAAAAATTTAGATTTGAAAAATAATAAATATAATATCGCTCAACCTTTATTGTTGTCAATAATTCTCGCTGCAGGAATGTTGATCGGATACAATATTAACGAAAAGCATAATAAACCTTTAATTTCAGGGATAAAGGAAGAAAATGCAGGTAAAACAGGAAAAATAGAAGAAATAATCAGGTTTATAGATGCCAAATATTTATATAAAACAAATCAGGATAAATTTACTGAAAAGGCTTTAAAATCAATATTTGAAGAACTTGATCCTTTTTCCGCATATATTCCTCCCTCAAAATTAAGTTCCGTTAATGACAAACTTGATGGAAATTTCAGAGGAATAGGAATATCAAGTTACATTATTGACGATACATTGATAGTCTTGAATGTTTTGAAAGATACCCCTGCAGAAAAAGCGGGTTTGAAGCCATTGTACAAGATAATACAGATAGGCAATCATTATATTACAGGTGATTCGATCAATCATTCCGTTATCAAAAAAATAATTTCTTCTTATGGTGAGGAGCCTTTTGATATAGTAATATTGGACAGGAATAATAGAAAGAAAGTAGTCACAATTAATGCAGAGAAAATAGAAAATAACTCCGTTAGTTCTGCTTATATGCTTCCCGATTCTACTCTGTATATGAAGATAGAGCAATTCACCAATCATACTTACAGGGAATTTATGGAAGATATCGAGAAGTATGTAGTGGATGACAAAATATCCAAACTGATCATTGATCTAAGAGGTAATCCGGGGGGATATCTTCAGGAAGTAACCAAAATGCTTGATCAGTTTTTTGACAAATCCAAACTTGACCTTGTAACTACCGTATATCATGACGGTCGAAAAGATAAGATCAAATCCAGTGGAAGAAATTTTTATAAAATATCCAGGATCGCCGTTCTGATCAATGGGCACAGTGCATCGGGAAGTGAGGTTTTAGCAGGAGTATTGCAGGATTATGACAGGGGTATTATCGTTGGAAATCCTTCTTATGGTAAGGGTCTGGTGCAGGAACAATATGAACTTAGCAACGGTGGAGCATTGAGATTAACTATTGCCAATTATTATTTACCTACAGGTAGATCTATACAGAAATCCCTTGATCTGGATTCCAATTTTGTAAATACAAATTCATCACACTATGAGAGACAGGATACTTTTTACAGTATCAATGAACGCAGACCATTGATATCAGGCAGAGGGATATATCCCGATTATTTTGTCAATGATACCATGTATTACAAATTGCAAAATATCTTATACAGGTATGATAGTTTATTGTTTTCCCAAGCTATTGATTATATAAAAAAGAATAAAAATTTATATAATATATCCGAAAAGGATTTTGTAAATAGTTATGATATCTCGCTTGATTCGATTCCCAATATTAAAGATTCCGAATTTTCACTGGAAGGTATTGAAGCATACAAATATTTGATCAAGTCAAAAATAGCATTTATCCTGTTTGGAAAAAATACCGAAGAAAAGATACTCAACAGGATCGATCCGTATATTGAGGAGGCACAGAAGCACCTTAGAGATATAAAATGATATTGCAGGCATTAAAATCAGTGCTTATCTGCCAAATCCGTGTTATCCATGTTAAAAAAAATTATAAAAAACCATTAAGAAATTAGGAATAGCAAAGAGTATAATTCGGGTTTGTATTCTTTAGCCATCATGTTAATCCCATACAAATTTCCATTTTCCATTTTTTTGCTTTTTCCAAATAGTATGAAAAATACCATCGGCTTTTATTGATTGTCCACCGGGTTTAATTCCTGAAAAAGTAAAATGACCATAAGTATAAGCTAAATCACCTGAATTTGCAACATCAACATAATCCGGTTTCCATTCTATTTTGATATCCTTTAATGTTTGCTTTTCAAAATAATCTTTTATCGCCTTTTTCCCCTTTATTACTGTATTATTTCTAAATAATACCGCATCATCAGCAGCATAATACAGAAATGCTTCAGCAACACCTTTTTGTTTTGCCATTTCAGCGAACTCCTTTTCAGTCTGTATTATTATGGCTTTTGTATCTTTATTGTTTTTTCCCATACTATTCATTGAACAAGAATTAATAATAAATGACAAACCCCATAATAATACAATTGTAGTCATATTAATTTTCATAATCTTATTTTTTATTTGAAATATTCCAATAATCGCATTTTCCGCCGAAACTTATATTTTCCACTTCCAATTGTTTGTTTATCCAATCTGAAATGTTAATTTGCTCATAATTCTAATATTTAAAATATTTATCATTTTGATTTTGATGCTTTCATGGTATTTCCAAAAGCTCCGATATTTATTCTGTTTCCGTTTGGTGTTGGTTCATTTGAATAATCTGATGCCGGGTCACCTGCATCAATGCAAGGACTTGTATTAGCATCATTAATCCTTTGTGTTCCGTTCCAACGTCCTTTTTTTGATTTTAAATGATAAATCTGCCAAGCTTTACTTGCTCCCAGATTCGTTTTGCAAACAGAATTTTCACTATCTTCCAAGCCATCGGCATTTTCCCAGATCGAGCTAAAAATATTATAACTTGTTGCATTATAATATCTACCATTGTGTAACTCATATTCGCAAGGAAGCAAAGGGTCTGAGTAAATATCGCTTGAAGATGTTACATTGTGGTAATTCCCGCTTATATTTCCGTTTATACAATTGTAGTCTGAAACAAAAGTATGGATTGACGGTTGTTGATTGTCAATTCCGTAAGTGGCATTTCTTACTATGATATTGTTTTTAATATATGTAGTAAATCCTGATAAAGAAGGGTTTACAGGGTCTCCCTGATAAAAAGTAATTCCTGCATCTTCGGCACTTATTTCAATGACATTATTTTCAATGCGTGTATTGTTAAAACCGTAAATTCCAATTCCGGCTAATTTGCACTGAGAAATAACATTATGATGAATGTACACATCTGTATGAGTATTTAATGTTCCTGCACCGCCATCAGTTAGTTGTTCTAACCAGATGCCGTGCCAAACTTGATTACCATAAAAGAAATTGTCATAAATTTCTATATCATCAGCAACAACATCTCCTCGATTCATAACATGAACAGCGGCTGAGCCTGCCATTTGTCTGTCGGGTGCAAGTCCTGCAATGTTATTATAAATTTTAAAATTATTGCAATTTTGCACTCTTATACTTGCATCTGTTCTGGTGTTCGTGATGTCGTTGTTGTAAATTTCAAAATTTGTAGCCTGTCCTACATATATCCCATCATGTCCATCATAGTGAATTCGATTGTTGTAAAATTTAGAATTAATATCATAAATATTTTCATTTTTGTTTGTATCCACTCCAAATTCCAATATTATGCCATCAGCAAGTCCATTGTGAATGTACATATCATTTATTGTAACATTATAACAATTCTGCAATTGAATCATACGGTAATAGCTATGCCCAGATGGTTCAGATTGATTTGCCCTGTTTCCGTTCAGTTCAAACCCCCTGATCGTTATATTCCCGGTTGTAACACTTTGGTCAGGCATTATCTCTTCCAATACAGTCCCTTTTTGCCCGATAAGCGGTTTGAATTGTGTTTTCCAGTTTGCATGATCAACAAGTTTTACTATTGCATTTTCATCCCCTTCCAATATTGTGTTGGCCGAAATATAAATTGGTTCATCAATCCAAAATGTATTTGTTCCTTTCAAATATACAGTTGTATATTCGGGATGTTCAGCCACATAATCTAATGCTGCATTTATTTCAATCTGGTCGCTTTCCCCGTCGCAATTATAATTCCCGTTTCCATTACCTGAAACATAGATAATAGGTGGAGTGAGATTGATCGGTATTGGTGTATCTAAGGTTGCAATATCTTTCTTACATGATGATACTAAAATCCCAATCACTACTGATAAAGTTATTAGTACTAATTTAATGTTCTTTGTTTTTCCAATTTTTTTATACATTTTTATTATCTATTTCTCGACGTATTTTTTCAGCTAATTCAAAATTAATTTTTTTATCTAGTTTATTGTTTCCTAATGTAAATATTTTTCTTGGTAAATCATAAATACCGGGAAATAAAGCAATAAACCTGTCTATAATTGACTTACAAGGTAAAACGTGAATATGACTGTGAAAAATTGATTGTCCAGCTTCTTTATTTACGGCAGTCCATATTCTTATTCCGTTGCAATTATATGCTCTTTGCATAGATTTACTTATTATATCAATAACTTCAAGAAGTTCATTTCCATTTTCTTTGGGTATTTCTAATAAGTTCTTAAAATGATTTTTAGGTATGATTAAACATATTGCTCCAACACTTGTCCTTCTATATTTATCTGTCAAAACAATAAAATTATCAGTTTCAAAAACAATTTCATCATCATTTCTATTATTTATTAGTTGACAAAATTTACATTCACTCATTAGCTTATTTTTTTTCGTCAGCTTGCAGGTAACGGTCAAGTGTATAAGTAGTGGCGGGATTTTCCGCACTTTTGTTTATTATTGCACTATTGTTGATTTTATTCATATTATTCATTTTTAGCACTTTGCCCGCCATTACTTATACACAATTGTGCAGTGTTGTCATTTTATTGAATAATTTGTTCCTGCTCCAATTCCATATTTTTCGATTAAATTTTCATTTAATAATTTCGTTAATATTCGTTTTGCAGTTGGATTAGGTATGTGCAATTTTTTTGCAATTTCCCCTGATTTACTTCCCGGATTGGTTTCAATATATGTAAGTATTGACTTTTCTTTTGGTGATAATTTTGCTTTAACACCTTTAACTTCCAATTTTTTCATTAGTTGCTTTTGAATATTCAAAAGTGCTGAAAAAAAGAAGTTAATCCATTCGGTAATATCTTCATTTGGTCTTTGAGCTTGACAATGTCGCAATTTTAAATAATATTCACTTTTTCGGCTTTCAATCTCGTGTTCAAAACTTACATATTGTATCCATTTATATCCATTCTTTAGTAATAACAATGTTGCTAATAACCTGCTTAATCTTCCGTTTCCATCTTGAAAAGGATGAATACTAACAAATTCATAAGAAAATATAGCTGATTTAACCAAAGGGTGTATTTCCGTATCGGAATTATACCATTCAATTAATTTTCGCATTGAATCTTCTGTTTCAAATCCTGCATTTGTTGTTTGAAAAACAATTTGTTTTGTTCCGTTTGGTAATGTAGCTTCAACGGCGTTTGAATGATGTTTGTAATCGCCTTTATGCCATTGGTCTTTATCACTATGTTTCAATAAAAGATTATGCAGATTTTTTATGTTGCTTTCTGTTATTTCAATTTCATTATAATTTTCTGATATGAGTTCTAAAACTTCAAAATATCCAACAACTTCTTGTGCATCTCGTTCTTCAATCTTTGTAATTTCAAGATTGTCTAATAACGCTTTAACTTCTTCATTACTCATTTTAGAGCCTTCTATTCTTGTTGAAGCTCCAACACTTCTAACTGTTGCTATATTTTTAAGCTGTTTTAAACTTTGTCCTTCACGTTTCTCAATATTTGACCAAGAAGCATCAAATCTATCAATTTTACTAACTGTTTTTAGTAAATCCCAGTCTAAATTTAATCTGAATATGTAAACTTTATCAATCATATTGCAAATATACCAAATTTAATTAAACTTGATACGATATGATACGGAAATATTCGATTATGATACGATTTTTTCTAATACTGCACAACGGTTTGGCTATGCGTAGTGCGGGATTTTGAAACACCACACTTTCAATTTACCAAATAATTTATTTATTGCTATAATGTTCATTTTTAGCACTTTGCCCGCCATTGCGTATATACAATGTTGAACTAAATCCGCCAAGGCGGATAGCTCTATTAGGTACAAATATAGTATTTTATGTAGAAAATTCATATAATTATAATTTTTAACTTCAAAAAATTATAATTATGCGAAAAAAAACAAGTTTTACCATTGTGGAACGAGCGATTATAGCTGTTCCCGGATTTGAAAAAGTTGCTAAAAAATTATCACAGCAAGTTACACTTAGGGGTCAAAGTAA
>Ga0256832_1001710_pt1 | contig 15001 bp, 15 predicted proteins | sample 134614metaG_FD_190534 | JGI IMG/M metagenome (GOLD analysis project Ga0256832, IMG submission 190534) | Hydrothermal vent microbial communities from Lau Basin, Pacific Ocean - 134-614 | ecosystem: Environmental > Aquatic > Marine > Hydrothermal vents | place: Pacific Ocean: Lau Basin | collected...
ACGACGAACTCGAACGCCTGCGCGCACTGGCGCGCCGCAACCCCAACATTCGAGAACGCGACATCCAGGCGCTGCGCGCCGAAGCCGACGAACTGGCCGCCTCCCTCGCCGGGGCCAGAATCCGGCTGGACGCCGCGCGCCTGATCGTGGTGGGTGAATAGTGGATACCTTGGCTCTGGCAGACGGAGAAAACCAGGACAGCGTAATAGTCTCGGGCTGAACCATACTGCTATTCCCGGGCCGGTTCGTATAGAATGATGGTCATCGATTTCTGATCCATGATAACCGGGAAGTTCCGATGCGTGTTCCACTGTTTTTCACCCTTGCTCTCTCCGCGCTGGCATCGCCGGCCCCGGCCGCGCCGAATGCCGCGCAGTTGCACCAGCAAAGCTGCACCTCGTGCCACGGCAGCGAGGTCTATACCCGCCCCAATCATCGTATTCGCAGCAAGCCTCAGTTGCTCAAGCAAGTGAGACGTTGCACCATGGCGGCGGGCGCGAAGTGGTTCGATGATGAGATCGCGGCGGTCGCCGAGTACCTCGACGCCAATTATTACCACTTCCCGCGCTAGTTTCCCCACGGGCTTCCGGCAGCGCATGTCGCGTCGACGCCTGACGGATCGCCAGAAAGCGCGTATCCAGCGCATCCAGCGGCTGCGCCGTGAAAACGGCGCGCGCCGCGCCGACGCGCTGTTGGAGCAGGCTGCCGATGCCCCCCGCCCCGGCCTGGTCGTCACCCGCCATGGGAATCATCTGGCCGTCGAAGACGAATCCGGCGCGCTGTTCCACTGCCTGTTCCGCCAGAATATCGGCCATGTGGTGTGCGGCGACTCGGTGATCTGGCAGCCGACCGGCAAGCATGAGGGTGTGGTCACCGCGTTGCAAGCGCGTCGTTCGCTGCTCACGCGCCCGGATTTCAACGGCCACGAGAAGCCGCTCGCGGCGAATATCGATCAGCTGGTGGTGGTGATCGCGCCGCGCCCGCGTCCGCTCGCCTATCTGCTGGACCAATACCTCGTGGCCGCCGAGACCATCGGCGTGCGCGCACTCATCGCGCTGAACAAGAGCGATCTGCTCGAGGAGGCCGAAAGCGACGCCGAGCTGGCCTATATCCGCGACCTCTATCCGGCGATCGGCTACCCGTTGATCGAGATCAGCGCCAAGCGCAACGATGGGCTGCAACCGCTGTTCGATCGTCTGAAAGATCAGACCAGCATCCTCGTCGGCCAGTCCGGGGTCGGCAAATCATCGCTGGTGAACGCCGCGTTACCGGATCGCGAGGTCCAGACCGACCGGTTGGCGAGCACCGGGCATGGTCGTCACACCACCTCGAGCACCACCCTCTATCACCTGCCCTTCGGCGGCCGCCTGATCGACTCCCCCGGGGTACGCAGCTTTCGCCTCGGGCGGCTCGAACGCGCCACGCTGGAACGCGGTTTCATCGAGATGGGAGATTACCTCGGCGCTTGTCGATTCAGTGACTGCACGCACACCCACGAGCCCGGCTGCGCCTTGCGCAAGGCGGTTGCGGAAGGCAGGATTCATCCCAGGCGTTTGGAAAATCTCATTCACATGGCGGAATCGCGATGAACTATTGGCTGATGAAATCCGAACCAGAGGTGTTCGGCATCGAGCATCTGAAGCGGATGCCAGACCAGACCGAGCACTGGGATGGAGTGCGCAACTACCAGGCGCGCAACATGATGCGCGACCAGATGAAGATGGGCGACCAGGTCTTCTTCTATCACTCCAACTGCGACGAGCCCGGCATCGTCGGCATCATGGAGGTGGTCCGGGAAGGCTATCCCGATTTCACCGCCTTCGACCCGGAGCAGAAATACTATGATCCGAAGAGCGATCCGGACAACCCGCGCTGGTACATGGTCGATGTACGTTTCGTGCGCGATCTGAAACGCACCATCACGCTGAAGGAGTTGAAGGAATACGCCGATGGCCCGCTCGCCGATTCCCCGCTGGTCCGCAAGGGCAACCGGCTATCGATCGTGCCTTTGACCGCCGGGCAGTGGGATTTCATCCTCAGCCTGGAATGAGGTGAATGGCGATGGACGAAACCCCGCCGGCGGCCGATCCATTGGAACGCATCGCCTTGGCGCTGGAGCGCATCGCCGACCGCCTGGCGCCGCCCGCCGCGCCGACCGATTGGAGCCACAGTGCCTATCGGTGGCGCGCGGCCACGCCCGACCGACCGCGCGGGGAGCTGGAGACGATCGCGCATCCCCAGGCGGTCGAGCTCGACGATCTGCTGTGCATCGATCGTCAAAAGGCCGAGATCGACCGCAACACCTGCCAGTTTCTCGACGGTCGCGGCGCCAACAACCTGTTGCTGTGGGGCTCGCGCGGCACCGGAAAATCCACCCTCATCAAGGCCCTGCTGCACCGCTACGCCGACAGCGGATTGCGCATGATCGAGATCGATAAAGACGGATTGCACGAGCTGCCCGCGGTCATCGCGCTGGTCCGCGCGCGCCCCGAGCGTTTTCTGCTGTACTGCGACGACCTCTCGTTCGAGGCCGACGACAGCGGCTACAAGGCGCTCAAATCGGTCCTCGAGGGCGGCCTCGAAGCCGCTCCGGAGAACCTGCTGATCTACGCCACCTCAAACCGCCGCCACCTGCTGCCGGAATACCAGTCCGAGAACCAGGCCGGCCGGATCGTCGACGGCGAGCTGCATCCCGGCGAAGCGGTCGAGGAGAAAATCTCGCTGTCCGAGCGCTTCGGCCTGTGGCTGTCGTTCTACCCGTTCAGCCAGGAAGAATACCTGCGCATCGTCCACCACTGGCTGAAAAAGAGCGGACGGCCCTTCGACGCCGCCGAAACCCGCCGCGCGGCGCTGCAATGGGCCTTGCATCGCGGCTCGCGCAGCGGTCGCGTGGCGCGCCAGTTCGCCATCGACTGGAGCGCGCGCTCCGCCTGAGTCCTCACAACACCGGCGCGAACAGGCGCGCGAGCCGCGCGCCGAAGCGGAACAGTGCGCCCTGGCGGTCGATCTCCTCGCGCCGGAATTCCACCGCGCGATGGAAGTCGCGCCGCAGCATCCGTTCCACCGCGCCGGTCATCCCGCCATCGGCAAACAACAGGGTGATCTCGAAATTCAGCCGGAACGAGCGATTGTCCAGGTTCGCGGTGCCGACCGCGGCGTAACGATCGTCGATCAGCGCGACCTTTTGATGAAGGAAACCATCGAGATAACGGAACACCCGGATACCCTGACCGACGGTTTCCTCCAGATAGGCGAAGGCGGCGAGCCAGACCAGCCGGTGATCGGGCCGGCGCGGCAGCAGGATGCGCACATCGACACCGCGGAACACCGCCAGCTGCAACGCCGCAATCACCGCTTCGTCCGGCACGAAGTAGGGGCTGACGATCCAGATCCGCTCGCGCGCGGCGTCGATCAGCTGAATGAACATCAGGCTACAGGTCTCGACATCGTCGGCGGGACCGCTCGGCAGCACCAGCACACGCTGGTCGCCGACGGCCTCGCTGGGTTCGAACTCCCAGCGCAGCGAGGGCACCTCGCCGGTCATCCAGTACCAATCTTCCAGGAACGACAACTGGGCACCGAGCGCCGCCGGACCGCGCACCATCACATGGGTATCGCGCCAGGGCCGCAGCGACGGGTCCTTGCCAAGATACTCATCGCCGACGTTGTGCCCACCGACGAAGGTGGTATGACCGTCGATCACCACGACCTTGCGGTGATTGCGGAAGTTGACCTGAAAACGCCACGATTTTCGCTTGCGCTCCGGCGCGCCGCCGAAGGCACTGAGCTTCACTCCGGCATCGCGCAGGTCATGCAGATAGGCCGACGGGAGCGCATGACTGCCGATCGCGTCATACAGCAGACGCACGCTCACGCCGCGACGGACACAGGCGATCAGCGCCGCCGCGAAGCGCCGGCCGAGCGCGTCGTCACGCACGATGTAGAACTGGGCCAGCACATAGGAGCGCGCCTGCTCCAGGGCCGCGAACAGCGCTGAGAAGGTGGCTTCTCCGTCGATCAACAGCTCGCAGTGGTTGAAGCGCGCGAACGGCAGGCGCACCAGCCGTTCGAAGGTATGGTATTCGGGGTGACGGCTGTCGAACGGCGCGCGCACGCGGGACACCAGCTCGTGGTCGATGCGGCGGGTCAGGCGTCGCACACGCGCATCATCGACCCGCCGCGCGTTGGTATAGCCCTGGAACTTGCGCGTGCCGAACAGCAGGTAGGCCGGCAGCGACAACAGCGGGAGCAACAACAGCGCCAGCAGCCAGGCGATGGCGCCCTGCGCGGTACGCGCCTTGAACAAGGCGTCGACCGCGGCGAACAGGCCGAGCAGATGCAGCGCGGAAAGCAGCCACGCGCTGATCTCGAGCACCGCCAGGTCACTCATCGAGTTGGCCCGGGCGGAAGAAAACGACCCGCTCTACGCCGACGCCTTGCTCGATTGCGGCTTGCCCTGCGCGGAAGGCTTCGACAGCTGCTCGAGCCGGTAGCCGTGCTGATAAACCGCCTTCAGCAGCCATCCGTGCTCCGGCGTCAGACCCAGCTTCTGGCGCAGCCGGCTGACATGGGTGTCGACGGTGCGGGTGGCGATGTTCGGTTGCTTGCCCCACACCGTTTTCAGCAGATATTCGCGCGACAACACGCGGCCGATGTTGGACAACAGCATATAGGCGAGACGGAACTCGCGTTCGGTCATCGTTACCGGCTCGCCGAAGCGCGTCAGCACGCCTTCGGATTGGTTGACGCGGAACTCGGCGACCTCGATCGTGCGGGTGAGATCCTCCGAGAGCTTCGCGCGGCGCGCCAGGGCATGCAGACGCGCCAGCACCACCGCGCGCGAGACCGGCTTGGCCATGTAGTCGTCGGCGCCGGCCTCCAGCGCCTGGACCACGTCGGTTTCGGCATCGCGCCGGGTCAGGAACAATACCGGGATACGCCATTCCACGGTTTGCCGCACCCAGCGCAAGACCTGCAGGCCGGAGGATTTCGGCAGGATCCAGTCCAGAATCAGCAGGTCGAAGGCCTGCTGCGAGAACTTGGCCTGGAAATCGTCCGCGGTAAAAAAAACCGAGGTCGAATGACCATCTTCCTCAATCCAGGCGGCCAGCAGCTCTGCCTGTGCCTCGTCGTCTTCAAGTATCGCTATACGCACTGATTTGCATCCAGATCCTGTAGTACCGGGCTATCCTGGGAATTTGAAGCTCGCGGCAGGCCACGGCTTCTCCCGTTGGACAGACCGGCTCCCGAAGATATCATACCGCTGCTCCGGGGCGAAACAATGCCCTGGGCTCTATCAGGATTGAACCATATGCCAAGGCCACAGGCAAACGCTTGCGAGCCACCCCTCCCCTGTTGAGAACCAAGTCTTGTTTCTCGTTTTTCTTTAAAATACAAAGGGATAACGTGAGATGCCCCGGATGGAATTCTCTTTTCATTCGCAAAATGAAACAGTTGTTTACATGGATGGCGATGAATGGCGCGGCCTAGCAGAACCAACTTCCTCTTGCAACCCTGGCTTTTCCGTTCGGTCGACAGGGGCATTCGGCATGCCATGGGTCCGCGGCAACGGTCGCGCGGCACGCCTCCGTCACCGCGGCGAGCGTCAACCGGCTTGCGCGCGCTCGCCATGCAGCATCGAGATCAGCTGCGCCTCGCCCTCGGTGAGCTGGAACTCCTTGATCAGGCGGCGCGGGTCTCCACCCTTGCGCACCATCTCGATGGCCTCGCGGTACGCTCGTTCCGAAGAAAGCTGTCCTTCCAGCTTTTGGATGCGGGTCTGGAGATCCCGCCAGCGCACATCGGCGCCATGCAGGCGTTGATCCATGCCGCCACCGGCAAGGATCAGGGATTGGAGATCGCCTTGCAGCGCCTCGATGCGCCCATCCAGATCGGCGGCGCGGCGCTCCAACCGGTTCAGACGCCGCCACAGCCACGCGCAGCCCCCCGCGAGCGCCAGTACGACCACGGCGAGTCCAAGAGCGAGTTCAGACGAACTCATCGATCCCACCGGGAGCACCGTCTTCGTCGTCATTCGGCGCGGGTCGGGACAGCGCCGGCCGATCGTTCGGCCCGGGCTCGTCGCCGCGAGCCGGCACGCGCGGCACCGGCGTAACCGGGGGCGGGAGTCCGCGTGGCGCTTTCATCGCGATCAGAACAGCGCATCCCCGCCGCCGGCGGGGTTTTCGTCGAGCATCTTGTTGACGTCGACGACGATCAGCAGATCCTCCTCGCGCGAAGCGACGCCGAGGATATAGCGCGAGGCGTCATCGTTGCTGACCGCCGGCGCGGTATCCAGCTCCGACTCCGGCAGCTCGACGACCTCGGCCACGCTGTCGACCAGAATGCCCATCGCCTGGGCGTTGGCGTCGATGATGACGATGCGGCTGCTGTCGCTGGTCTCGGCCATCGGCAGGCCGAAGCGCAGCCGGGTGTCGATCACGGTGACCACGTTGCCGCGCAGGTTGATGATGCCGAGCACCCAGGATTCGCTGCCCGGCACCGGGGCGATCTCGGACACTCGCAGCACCTCCTGCACGTGCATGACGTTGATGCCGTAGGTTTCATCGTCCAGCCGGAAGGTGACCAGCTGCATGACCGGTTCGTTGACTATCTCTTCTGCCACGGCGCTCGACATGGCGGTTCTCCCCTGGTGGTGCGTCAAGAAATCGTCTCGACCACGCATTTCGCGTGGAGACGATCCCTGTCAAGCAATTGCCGTGCCAGGCGCTTTCCGGAAGCCGATCACTTGCGCCGCCAGCGGCCGTCGGCGGTCTGGTACCACCAACCCGGCCCGGCCTTCTCGATCCATTTGCGCGCGAACACCGCGCGCACGTCGGATTCCCATTCCGGATGGCCGTTGGCACGCGCGATTGCGCGGTACAGCGCCACGCGGTCGGCATTCTCGTCGCGGATCAACTGTTTCAGGCGGTTGCGTTCACGCAGGGAGACGGCCTTGGCGTCATGCATCGCGACCCGCCCGTCGGCGGTGAAACCGATCGCGCCGCTGGCGTAGTAACGGCGCAACTCGGCGTTGCGCTGCTTCATGCGCGCTTTCAGGCGACGGATCTCCGGCGTGTCGACCGAGAAGTTCGGCGCCGCCCGGGCGGCTGGTATCAGCAGGTCGAGCAGACGCACGGCCAACGATGGCGCGGGCGCGTCCAACGGGAGCCGCAAGGCGCCCTTGTCGCCTTTCAGCCCGGGTTTCTGGGTCGCTTTTTTGTCATCCGTCTTCGATTTCGGTTCGCCGAGAATCTCACCGACGATGCGATCGGCGGCCTTTTCGGCCTGCGCCGCCGGAAAGTAGATGTTGATGGTCACGCAGGCGGTAAGCAGCCACAAAGCGGCCGGAAACAACAGGATCTTCTTCATGTTCGGTTTTCCTCGCGAGATTACTGGATGACGGGCGCGCCACCGCTGTTGCTGATTTCGACGAGTTTGCGCACCAGCAGTTCCCAGTCGGCATGGCGGTTGAATCCCTTGATGTCGATGCGCGGGATGCCGGCGCCCTCGACCAGATAATACCCCTGGGGCGTGTTCTCGACACCGCGCATCTCGCAGATTCCATGACGCAGGCGGCAACCGATGCCGAGCCTGGCGTAGCCGAAGTCCTCGAACACGCGCAGAAAGGAGCGCGACAGCGCGCCGGAAACCCCGGCGCCGCCAAGATCGGAGAGGTTCTCGACCGCGCGCTGGCTGATGCGATGGCGACGGCGGTCGTTCTTCGGCGTGCGGAACCAGGCATCGAAGGCGACCGGCTTCCAGCCTTCCAGGCGCAACCCGCGGATATCGCCATCGAGGGTGCCGGTGATCTTGCCGAACTGAAAGGTATCGGTCAGTTCTTCCAGATTCAGTCCACGCAGTTCGATATCGGCCTGCAACACCGGCAGCGCGCCGAAGGGATCTTGCAGGCGCAGGTGGCGGATCAGCAGGCGACCGCCGAAGGCGCGCACCAGCCAGGTGCCGGCCACCTCCAGCCGGCCGTCGCGCAGGCGCACCCCGGGGATCACCGCCGACAGGCGACCGTTCAATGGCGGCCAGTCGAGGGCCTGGCTGATGGCGCGCAAATCGATCGGGGTGAGCACCGCGTCGAAAGCGATCTCCGGCACCGGCTTGTCGAGGCCGGTGACCGCGAGGTCGTCGAGCACCAATTCGCCGTCGAACACCGGCACGCGGAGGCTGTCGCGGGCGCGGACGGCGTCATGCGTCAGCGCCAGGCGCAGCCGTGACGGACCGATCGGCACGCGCTCGTAGAGCTTGCCGGAGCGCCATCGCAGATCCGCCTCCCCACCCTGGCCCCGTGTCCAGGACAGGACGCCGGCGAGCCCGTCGAGCCGATAGCCGTCATGCGCCTCGCGCAGCCGGCCGTCGTCGAGCCGCAGGTTCAACGCGCGCGGACCGCGTGCATCGAGATCCAGTTCGAAGCCGAGCCGCCCGCCGGGACGCACCGGCAGATCCGGAAACACCGGCGTCAGCACCGCCTCGAACAGGCGCTCCAGCGGCAGCGCGTGGCCTTGCACATGCAGCGCGCGCAGCGGCCGGGTGGCGCGCGCGTCGAATCTCGCCTCCCAGGCGAGGCGCGCGCCGGCATGCTCAAGACGGCCGTGGTCCAGGCGCAGACGCGCCCGCGCCGGGGTCAACGTGACTTCGGCGCGCGCGCTCAGCGGCTGCTGCGTGGCGCCGATATAGGCCCAGGGGGTCAACAGCTCGCCCTGCTTCAGGTCCAGCCGCAAGGAACCGCGCAGCTGCTTGCCACCCTTCAGGCGCAAGCGCATCACGCCGCCCAGGCCCTCGCCGAGGAGACCGTCATCGCGCTCGAAGCCGAGCCCGCGCCAGCCCAGAACCAGGGTCAGCGCCTGCGTCGGTCCCCGCTGGCGGTAGTCCAGCCCGAGGTCGACGCGCCCATCGCCGGGCCGTGTCCCCGGTAGCGGAAACCAGGCAGCAAGACGTCGCGCCGACAACCCACGCAGATGAAGATGCGCGTTCAAGGGCTGGGCGGACCCGCCGTCGACGCGCGCCTCGAGCCGCCCGCCGGCCAGGCGCGGCAGTTTCAGTTCCGCGCGCCAACGCCGGCTGTCGCCGGCGTAGCGAAACGAGAGCTTGCCGCGCAACGCGCCGAGACGCGATTCACGCAGGCGCAAGACGCCGTCGTCACAGGCAAGCAGGCGTTCTTCGAGACGCGCCTTGGGACAATCGAGGAGCAGATCGCGGACATGCCAGGCACCGACATCGAGAGCGGCCAGCGTGGCGCGCAGGTGGCCATCGGCAAGGCTCAAGGACAACGCCAGATCGCGCGCCACGAAGCCATCGCCGATTACTTTGGCGATAGCGAACGTCAGCTGTTGCGCGCCCTCGACCGGGACCAGCAGCAGGGAGGCCGCCAGCAGTCCGCCGCGCAGCCGGCGACGCGCGGCGCAAAAGCGAGGTTCAGGCAGGAAAGACACCCGTCGACAGGTAGCGGTCGCCACGATCGCAGATGATGGTGACGAGGGTCGCGTTCTCGAGCTCGCCGGCCAGGCGCAGCGCGGCGGCCACCGCGCCACCCGAGGAGATGCCGCAGAAGATGCCCTCGTGCGCGGCCAGCGCGCGCGCGGTCTCCTCGGCCTCGCGCTGGCTGACGTCCATCTCGAGATCGACCAGCGAGGAGTCGAAGATCGCCGGCAGGTACTCCGGCGGCCAGCGCCGGATGCCGGGGATGCTGGCGCCCTCGGCCGGCTGCACGCCGATCACGCGCACCGCGTCATTGCGTTCCTTCAGGTAGCGCGCAACCCCCATGATGGTGCCGGTGGTGCCCATCGCGCTGACGAAGTGGGTGACCGCGCCCTTGGTATCGCGCCAGATCTCGGGACCGGTGCCCTCGTAATGGGCGCGCGGGTTGTCCGGGTTGCTGAACTGGTCGAGCAGCAGGCCCCGGCCCTCGCGTTGCAGACGTTCGGCGAGATCGCGAGCGCCTTCCATGCCGGCCTCCTCGGAGACCAGCACGATCTCGGCGCCGTAGGCCTTCATCGATGCGAGGCGCTCGGCGCTCATGTTCTCCGGCATGATCAATACCATGTGGTAGCCGCGGATCGCCGCGACCATCGCGAGCGCGATGCCGGTGTTGCCGCTGGTGGCCTCGATCAGGGTATCGCCGGGACGGATGTCGCCGCGCGCCTCGGCATGCCGGATCATCGACAAGGCCGGACGATCCTTCACCGATCCGGCCGGGTTGTTGCCCTCCAGCTTGACCAGCACGCGGTTGCCGTTGTCCGGCGCCAGGCGTTGCAGGCGCGCCAGCGGGGTATTGCCGATGTAGTGTTCGATCGTGGGCTGGCTCATGGGGTTTGTTCTCCTGGATCGTCCGCTCCGGCGTTGAAGGCGATCGACAATCGGCGCGCGCCGGAGCGGTTCGGCTCGACCTCGTGCGGCAGGTCGGGGGGGAAAAGTAGCAGGCTGCCCTCTTCCGGCTCGATCGCAAGGCGTTGGTCATCATCGTACAACACCAGGCGACCGCTGTTGGCCGGCGCGCGTACATAATAGACCGCCGAGAGCCATTCGTCGTCATCATCGTGGGTATGCCGCGTGGTGAGCTGCCCTGGCCCCATGTCATTGAACCAAAAGCCCATGCGCAGGTCGTCCCGGCCCAGAATGGCGGCCATGGAATGCGCGACGAAATCATACACCGGACGCAGTTCCGGGATAAGTTCCAACGGCACATAGAGGTTCTCGTAGCGCCCGTGGAAGAGATGGCTGCGAGCGACCCCGGGACGCTCACGCACCGACTCGAAACGCGCCAGGATGGCGGCGTTGCGCGCGGCCGCCGGAGCGAAACGCCGCCGCCAGAGCGGACGACGGCCGACACGCAAGGATTCGATCACATCCATCCTAACGCTCATGACGGGGAGTGACATCAGCCCAGACCATGAAAAAGCAACGACTTGGCATGTCCGCGCATTTCCATACTCGTCGCCCTCGCCCGTTTCTTGTGAAAACCATCCCCCGCGCGATCATCACATGAATCCATGAAATTTCCAGGTTATGGCAGCATCTCGACCAACGTCTTGATCAGCAGATCGCTGTCAAGGGGCTTGGTCATGAAGCGATCCATGCCCACGGCAAGGCATTGATCGCGTATCACGTTGTCAGTGCGCACGGTCAGGGCGATGATCGGCATGTGCCCGCCATCCGACTCGCTGGCGCGGAAACGTCGGGTGAACTCCAGCCCATCCATCACCGGCATGTGAATATCGATGAAGGCCAGGTCGAACGACTGCTCCCGCGTGGCCTCCAGCGCCGCCTCGCCGTTCTCGACCACCACCACCGTACAACCCCGCTGGCTCAGCAAGGTATTCATCAGTCGCGCGCTGATCAGATCGTCCTCGGCGACCAGTATCCTCCGCCCTTCGCAATAGCCCTGCTCGGGCGGTATCACGCCGCGCGGCTCGCCCACCGGCTTGCGCCGCATGGAGATCCTGTGCAGAACCTCCGCCAGCGCGCTGAAGGAGATCGGTTTCACCAACACCGGAATCCGGCCTTCTTCGCCCTCGAAGCGCCGGCGCCGGGCATATCCGGCGATGACGATGGGCAGATCGCCCGCGCAGACCCGCCCGACCTCCCGCGCCAGCCGCTCCACCTCGAGCCCGGCGATGGAATCGCACAACAACAAGGCATCGGCGTGGCAATCCAGCGCGCTCGACGGATCGCGGCGCAAGGCATCGTACTCGACGAGGTGGACATCCACGCCCAGGTCGAGACAGTACTGCACCAGATTCTCGCGCGCCGTCGCGTGGCCTTCCATCACCATGATCTTGTGCAAGCCCTGCACGCTGGCGGCGCGATGGATCAGACGCGCCGCCGATGCCGGCTTCAACGGCAGCCGAACGCTGAATACCGTGCCCCTCGGCCGATTGTGCGCCACCTCGATATCGCCGCCCATCAGGCGAACCAGGTCGCGGGCGATCGTGGTGCCCAGGCCGGTGCCTCCGAAGCGACGGGAGATCGAGCTGTCCTCCTGCCAGAAGCTGTCGAAGACATGAGGCAAGGCCTCGTCGGAGATTCCGATGCCGGTATCGGCCACGCGCAACAACAGCCAGCGTTGCTCGTTTTCGTCGAGCGCTTCCGCAACGCTGACATTCACCTCGCCTTCCTCGGTGAACTTGATGGCGTTGCTGATCAGGTTGTACAACACCTGCTGCAATCGCAACCGGTCGCCGATGATTTCCGCCGGCAGGCTGGAATCCACGGCCAGGGTCAACTCGATGCCTTTGTCATAGGTTTGCGTCGTCATCTCCCGGCAAACCGAATGCACCGTCGACTCCAGATCATAAGGGGTTTCCTCGAGATCGAGCCGGTTCGCGTCGATCTTCGAGAAATCCAGGATATCGCCGATCAACGCGCGCAGCATCTCCGCCGAAGAGATGACCGAATCCGCATACTCGCGCTGCGCCTCGTCGAGACGCGTCTCCTTCATCAGCTGCATCATCCCGAGAATCCCGGTCAGCGGCGTGCGGAACTCATGCGTCATCGTGGCCAGAAAATTGGCCTTGGCCCGGGCCGCCGCCTGCGCCTTCTGGCGCGCTTCATGCAACTGCTTCAACAGGCTGAGTTCATACATCGGCAACGCTACCAGGGAAAGCAGCAGGAAAAGGGTCTGATAACGGACCGCGGCGGAATCGCCGAACGACAACACCACGAGCGAATAGGCGAACAGGCTGCCGAGCGAGGCCGCGATCAGGTACTTGCGCCCGTAACGCGTGCCATAGGAGACGAAGATCCAGATATAGAGCAGGAAGAACGGGCTGTTGGCGACGCCGGTGAACCAGATCGTCAGGGTCGTCGCGCTGATATCCAGCACCATCGTCAGATAACGTCGCCAGTCGCGCAGCTCACGATCCCGCGCCACATGGAACAATACCGCGACGAAGACGACCAGATAAGCGCCGAACAGGATCGCGATCAGCTTCAGATCGACATGAAAGAAGCCCGCCTCGCGGCCAACGAGGATGTAGACCAGCGCCACCAGCCATACCGCCGAGCGCGCAAGACCGGACTGAAACTCCGGGTGCGCGCGCAGCTCGGGATCGATCAGGCGGTCGAGCAATCGGCTCATTGAGAACATCCTTGCGGAAGATGTCGCCGCCGGACGGCGACCGGATTTGGGGATACGCTGTCGCGGCGGTACCATGGGTCGCCGCGCCGACGATTAAAGCAGAACATGAACGCCGAGAAAAGACGAAAGATCTTCGAACGCCTGCGACAAGCCGATCCCAATCCGACCACGGAGTTGAACTACCGCTCCCCTTTCGAACTGTTGATTGCGGTGATACTCTCGGCGCAAGCCACCGACAAGAGCGTCAACAAAGCCACCGGGCAGCTGTTCCAGCTGGCGGACACGCCGGAAAAAATGCTCGCACTGGGAGAGGAAGGCCTGAAGAAGGTCATCCGGCATATCGGTCTCTACAACAGCAAGGCGAAAAACATCATCCAGACCTGCCGCATCCTGATCGAGAAACATCATGGCGAGGTGCCCCGCACCCGGGTCGAACTCGAAGCGCTGCCGGGTGTCGGAAGAAAGACCGCCAATGTCGTGCTCAACACCGCGTTCGGAGAGGAAACGATCGCCGTGGACACCCATATCTTCCGCGTCGCGAACCGCACGCGGCTGGCGCCCGGGAAAACCCCATTGGCGGTCGAAAAAAAGCTGCTGAAGGTGGTGCCCAAGCCCTTTCGACGCCATGCGCACCATTGGCTCATCCTGCTCGGTCGCTACACCTGCGTGGCGAGAAAACCCCGTTGCGGCGCCTGTCTGATCGAAGACCTGTGTGAATACCCGAACAAAACCCGTGATTGAACCCCATGCTCTACGGTAACGACCGCAAACGCATGCGTCAGGTCTTCTTCGAGGCCTGGCGCAAACATCGCCAGAACGAAATCCTGGAACCGTTGGAGCGACGAATTGTCGCAGTGATTCGGCAACATCCGGAATACCATGCCCTGCTCGAACGGCCGGAAGCCCACCTCGAGGAAGACTTCGCCCCGGAACAAGGCGTCACCAATCCCTTTCTGCACATGGGGATGCACCTGGGCATCGCGGAACAGCTCGCAGCCGACATGCCGCCGGGCATCCGCGATCTCTATCAACGACTGACGGCGCGACGGGGCGACGCGCACGCCGCGGAACATGAGATCATGGAATGCCTCGGAGAAACCCTGTGGCTGGCGCAACGCGCCGGCGCCGAACCCGATCCCGTCCATTACCTGACGTGCCTGCGCAAGCGACTCGGGCAATCCATGTGATGATCAGCCTGAAAGGAAAGCGCTTGACCCAGGGTCTTCTCCTCGCCAGCCGATGGTTGAGCTGACCGTCGGCAAGGGATGATCCACCTGGCTCCAATGGCAACGAGGTCCTGCCAACCACGATCTTGCGACTCGGATGGAACAAACTAAAGTCAGAGAAACCAGGAGGCATTGCCGAATGGCGCTGCCCACCCCTTTCCCTCTGTGCCGACGCACCGCGTCGGCTCGCCGCCTGCCCCCCGGACAGCGGCATATCGACCTATCCTTAACACATGACTCAGGAGACGCAAAACATGTCTAACGTAACGAATCCGACCCCCATTGCCGCCGCAATCGGCGCCACCTTGGCCGGCGCCCTGACGCTGGGCGCCGCGCAAGCCGCGGAAAACCCCTTCGGCCTTAGCGAACTCGACGGCGGCTACATGCAGGTCGCGATGGAAGGGAAATGTGGCGGCAACAGCAAATCCGCCGCGGAAGGCAAGTGCGGCGCCGGCAAATGCGGTGCCAACAAGGCCGCGAAGCGCGCGGTGGAAGGCAAGTGTGGCGCCGGCAAATGCGGTGCCAACAAGGCCGCGAAAGGCGCGATGGAAGGCAAGTGCGGCGCCGGCAAATGCGGTGCCAACAAGGCCGCGAAAGGCGCGATGGAAGGCAAGTGCGGCGCTGGCAAATGCGGTGCCAACAAGGCCGCGAAAGGCGCGATGGAAGGCAAGTGCGGCGCTGGCAAATG
>Ga0256832_1001711_pt1 | contig 15000 bp, 11 predicted proteins | sample 134614metaG_FD_190534 | JGI IMG/M metagenome (GOLD analysis project Ga0256832, IMG submission 190534) | Hydrothermal vent microbial communities from Lau Basin, Pacific Ocean - 134-614 | ecosystem: Environmental > Aquatic > Marine > Hydrothermal vents | place: Pacific Ocean: Lau Basin | collected...
TAGCTTGTAGAGAAGTGAGAAGTAGAGAGAGGATAATTAGTTTATTCAGTTTGTATAGTGTTTTTTTCATTTTCTGTTCCTTTTTTATAATTTATAATATTTTCTTTTAGCATCTGTAAATGCTCTGTAATATTCTCTTTTGTGACAAGTTGACCAAAATCATTGGGAACATTTACTGTTTTATCATTAAAGATTCGTGCTGCTATGAGCTTTCCAATGAAAGGTCTGTAGTGGCTACGTTCATAGTAGTTACAGTTATTTGTCGTGATGCTGTTGTAGCCTGAAAAATCATAAAAGTCTGTAATATTTGCAATATCTTTTAGATAAGCAAGATAGTCCTTCATAACAAAAGTGTCCATTAAAATTTTATTGTGAGGCACCATAAAGGTATAGAGTTTAATGTTGTTTGCTTTACAAAGAGCAACGATCTCTTTTAAGGCATGAATGGTCTCTTTTTGGGTTGTATATTTTAAAATAGGTCTGTTGTGTCTATGAAATGACTTTTGATTTTTAACATACTCTTCACAGTTTTTTTCAATCTTCTCTTCAGCTACAGGGTTTGCCCAAATACCTGTCTGTAAATCGTAGGTTACATCAAAGGTATAATTTAAATTTTGAGCTATTTTCTTTTTTATATTTAAGGGGAAAAAACCACTCAAGTAGTCAAAGTAGAAGAGGGCTAGAGATTCATCTTTTACATAGGGGTGCATTCTCCCTAGATAGTTAGACTCATCACTTCCATAATAGCTCATATTGATGCCATCGAGTTGCATATAGAGTGTTTTAATAGGATATTTTGCTTTTATCATATAGCGTATATGCATTAGGTTACTATAGAGGTTTGCTCCATTTAGGGTCATGTTGTATATTTTTGCATTTGGAATATACTGCTCAATTACTTGTGGATTGGTGGTTCCTATACGACTTGACCCAATCATGTAGCCATTATACTTTTCTTTATTCTTCTCTAGGTACTCAATCTTTATGTAACGTTGATTGATTTGAAAATCATGTTTAAGTATTTTACTCTGAAAAATATTGAAGGGGTCAACAATATAGTTTGTTAGCATAAGTAGAAAAAAACCTAAAAGGGTTGTAGCAGTAGAAATTTTAATCCATTTTTTGCTGTTTATTTTTTTACTATTGATGTTTTTTCTGTTCATCTGTTCTACCACCTAAAAATTAAAATATAAAAATTCGGATACTTTATTGAGGGAAATTAGACCTATAAGAAGGGTAATACCTGTAAAAATAGCCGTAGAGTAATTGAGTTTAAAATTTTCTAACTGTTCTGCTGAACTCTTAAAGAGTAGGGTAATTATAAATGCCGTAATAAGCCAAAGAACGCTCTCTATCTCTGCCCCTATATGGATACCAAAATAGCCAAAGTTCACAGAGAAATCTTTGAGAAATGCCAGATGACTCTCAAGAACTTTTGGAAGAACAACATTGTCTAGTGAGAACATTGAGCTTAAAACTTTAATGGCATCGTCCCACTCTTTGGCTCTAAAAAAAACCCAAGCGATGTTGATAAAGTTAAAGGTTATAAACCAAGCTACCCAGCCCCAAAGTTTGAACCCTAAGTTGCTCCAAGCTCTGTGAATAACTAAGGCTAAACCATGAAGAAAACCCCAAAAGACAAAAGTCCACCCAGCCCCATGCCAAAGCCCACCAATAATAAATGTAGTCATTAAGTTGGCATAAGTTCTAAAGGAGCCTTTTCTATTTCCTCCAAGAGGAATATAGATGTAGTCTCTTAGAAATCGACTTAAAGTTATATGCCATCTTCGCCAAAAATCTTGAATGTTTTTTGCTTTATAGGGGCTGTTAAAGTTAATGGGTAGCTTGATATTGAAAAGAAGTGCAGCTCCTATTGCCATATCGGTATAACCTGAAAAGTCAAAATAGAGCTGGAAAGTGTATGACAGAGAGGTTGCCCATGCTTCAAAGAGGTTTAATGTTGTTGCTACATCAAACCCAGCTGTTGCCCACGTTGCAAAGGTGTCAGCAATGATTACTTTTTTAAAGAGTCCTATCGCGAAAATAAAGAGTCCTAGAGCTATGTTGTTGTAGTTAATAATTTTATTTCTTGTTTTAGCAAACTGAGGCATCATCTCTTTATGGTGGACAATAGGTCCAGCTATAAGTTGAGGGAAAAAAGTTACAAAGAGTGCATAGTTTAAAAAATCATACTCTTTGGTCTCTTTTCTATAGCTATCAACTAAGTAAGATATTTGTTGAAAAGTAAAAAATGATATGGCAAGAGGCAAAGCAAGGTGAAGTAATGGGACATTATTGCTAAAAGCAAGATTGAAATTTTCTATTAGAAAATCTGCATATTTAAAGTAACCAAGCAAAGAGAGGTTAGCAACTATTCCTATTATTAGTGTACTTTTTTTTGAAAACTTACTGGTACCATTTGCTAAGATATTGCCTAAAAGGTAGTTAAATAGCATGGAGACCAAAATAATGGGTAAATAGGAAATATTCCACCAAGAGTAGAAAAAGAGAGAAGAGAAAACCAGTAGCCCTTTACTTGCTTGGGTTAATCTCTTATGGTTGAGATAAAAATATAATATAAATGTAATTGGTAAAAAAGCAAATATAAATTCGTAGCTATTGAATAACATAGGTCTCCTATAGTCTTTTTTTAAAATTGTAACAGAAAATACATTACAACATAATTTGTTTTAAAATGTTAATCAGTGAACATTTGCCAGTCTGTATTTAAACATTAGTAAAATATATAGAAAAAATAGAACATAGGTTCCTTGTTTATAATGTTTAGGTAGGTAACCAACTGAGATTATAATAAGAGGCATGGTTAGTGCAACAAATCGTTGAGCAAAGTTACCCATAAGGGATGAGAAGAAGAAAAAACTGGTCATCGTTATGGCATATCCTGCAATAATACGTTGCTTTTCATCTTCAAAAGTAGCAAAGGTTGCGACAATTAACCCTATTATAAACCAGACAATAGAGTAAGATATAGATGCACCTTCAATAATATTATCGTATCCTGCACGTCTATCCCCTAGAAAGGCAAGTAGTGCGTCTACTCCATAACGTATAAATAGTGCAACAAAAAATGCCACAAAAATAGTAATGAGATAATATTTTTTAGAGGCTACCATGTTATTTAACTTTTGAAGTAAAAAGTAGATAATGATAAAAAGAGGCATAGAGGTATGAATTAAAAAGGCGATAATTGAAATGATTATTTTCCATGTTTTTGAACGTAAATCATAGACCCATAGAAGCAGTGCAAAGGCGAAAGCACTTCGTATTTGAGCCATAACCAAATCAATGAACATAGGATTAAATAGAAAAATCATCCCTATATAGTAATCAACACGTTTAAAAAGAAAACGAGCATAAAGAAAAACAATAAGTATAGATACAAGATAGAGTGCTAAACGATAATCGTCAAAAAATAAGCCAATACCAATAATGACATATTTCCAAACAGGTTCACTTACTATCCATGAGAGACCAGTATGGACACCTTCATCTCCTCCTTCGTGAAGGTATTCGATACGATTGATGTAGTTGGTAATGTCTGCAAAATCTCCATGGTATATGATGTCCCATGGAATAATATAGGTAATCAAAATTGCATAAAAAAGTGAAATGAAATATAGGTTATATGTTTTATTTGTCATGTTTTCTCTTTTAGACCAATGAAATGATATATTTATTATAATTTTAACATGAAAAATAATTATTATGATAAAATTTTAATATATTTTTAAATTAGAAATAAAATAACAAAAATATATTAACATTTTAAAACATAAAGTATTATTAATATGGGTTGAGATATAATCGTCTAAAGGATAATTATGGGGCTTTTAGGTGATGAGATTGTGGCAAAAAATGCCGATTGGAAGTTTAGTGGTAACATGGTAGACAACTTTGAAAAGCATGTGAGAAAGTCTGTACCTTTTTATGAAGAGGGGCATGAGTTGGTTATGAAGCTTAGTGACTATTTTGTTAAAAATGATTCTATCTGTTATGAATTAGGTTCTTCAACGGGTAGACTTAGTTATAAGTTAGCCAAGCACCATGAGTTTAGAGATGCGAAATTTGTAGGAGTTGAGATAGAAGAAGATATGGTTGCTAAAGCAAATGAGCTTTATAAAAATCCAAATTTATCTTTTATTTGTGATGATATGAATACTATGGAGTTTGAAAAAAGTGATTTGATTGTCTCTTATTATACTATTCAGTTTATTCACCCCAAGTTACGACAGCAATTGATAGATAAAATATATGATAGTTTACATTGGGGTGGAGCTTTTATAATGTATGAAAAAGTACGGGCAAATGATGCACGTTTTCAAGATATTATCTCGAACCTCTATATGGAATATAAACTAGACCAAGGGTATGAAGCTCAAGAGATTATAGCCAAAGCCAAAAGCTTAAAAGGTGTGCTAGAGCCATTCTCTACAGAGGGTAATGTAGATATGTTAAAACGGGCAGGTTTTGTTGATATTTTAACGGTACAGAAATATATGAATTTTGAAGGGTTTTTAGTTATAAAATGAAAAAGAGTGAAGAACAAAGTACACTAAAGCGTTTAAGTGAGAACTTTATCTCTTTGGTAGTATTACAATTTATTAATATCGTTTTACCTTTATTGTTGATTCCCTATCTTATTCGAGTATTGGGTATAGAGGGGTTTGGAGTCTATAGTTTTGTACTGGCTATTATTTTATATGGGGTAAAATTAAGTGATTATGGCTTTACACTATCGGCAACCTACCATATATCATTAAATCAAAAGAACAAGTTAAAAAGAGATGAGGTCTTCTCTTCGGTTTTGACTATTAAAATTTTGATAGTTCTAGCCTATATCATTTTTTTAACTCCCTTGGTTTTTTTGATTGATAAACTCTATATCTATAAAGAGTTTATAGTTTTATCTTATGGGGTACTTTTTGGCTCTTTACTCTTTCCTACATGGTTTTTTCAAGGTATGGAGAAGATGAAGTACCTGATGTATTTAAATAGCTTCTTAAAGTTTATTTTTGTGGCTTCCGTATTTCTTTTTGTAAAAGAGAAGAGTGACTTGTATCTGCTATTTCTTCTTAATAGTACAGCTATTTTTATCACAGGTCTATTGGCACTTTATGTTGCTATTAGAAAGTTTGATGTTAAGCTTTCCATTCAGCCTTTAAGTAAGATAGTTTTCTATTTAAAAGATGGTTGGTATATCTTTACATCAAAGATTGCTGTTGAGTTTTACACTACGGTCAATATTATTATTTTAGGCTTTTTTGTCTCTCCTCTTGTTGTTGGGTATTATGCTATTGCTGAAAAAATTATTCATGCTATAGGAGGCTTACTTGACCCTTTAACCAGAACGGTATACCCTTATTTGGTCAATGTTTACCAAGATTCAAGTGACTCTTTTGTTCGACGAAACAAACAACTCGCTTTGGTTATTTTTCTAATCATGTTTCCTGTCTCTTTAATCGTAATGTTTTTTGCAAAACCAATACTTTTACTTGTTACAGGAGGCGAGGTAGCAGAGTTAAGTGTAAGTGCGTTAAAGATTCTCTCTTTGGCTTTAATGGTCTATCTGTATGGTAGTCAATTTACCAACATACTTGTTACCATTAAAGAGACAAAGTTTTTAAATAAAGTTCTTTTAAGTACAGCCCTTATCAATACAACCCTTGCACCAATTCTAATTCATTTTTATGGTGTCTTAGGCTTGGTATGGTTAAATGTATTTATCGTCTTTTTTATGGTAACCATTAAAGGTTATTTTATTATTAATTATAAAGAGGGTAACAGTAACGCATGAATAGTATAGATAAAACAGAAAAGAGACAACTCTTTTTAAACTTTTTTTCACTGCTCTCTTTGCAGGGAACGAACTATATTTTACCTCTTATAACCTTTCCTTACCTCATACAGGTTTTAGGTGTTGAATATTTTGGACTGTTGGCTTTTGCAACGGCTATGATAATGTACTTTAATGTTATTACAGATTATGGATTTAACCTCTCAGCAACACGTGAAATATCTGTTCATAGAGAGAACCAAGAGAAGATTATTGAGATATTTTCTGCTGTTATGACCATTAAAATAGTTTTGATGACAGTTAGTTTTATTGTACTCACGCTCATCGTATTTTCTTTTGAAAAATTCTCTTCTGATTGGGAGATATATTTTCTAACCTTTGGAACAGTTATTGGGCAGGTACTTTTTCCTGTATGGTTTTTCCAAGGTATGGAACGCATGAAATATATCTCCTATCTTAATATCTTTTCCAAACTTCTTTTTACTGCAGCCATATTTCTATTTGTAAAAGAAGAGAGTGATTACTATTTGGTTCCTCTGTTTACTTCAGTAGGTTTTATTGTTGCTGGTATATGGTCTCAGGTTTTAATTTATAGAGAGTTCAATGTACGGTTTAAACTACAAAGTATTTCGGTACTAAAAAAGTATCTGATAGATGGTTGGCATATTTTTGTCTCTAGGGTTTATGTCAATATCTATACAACTACAAACCTTATATTGTTAGGGTTGTTTACCAACAATACGGTTGTAGGGTACTATGCCATCGCCGAAAAGATTGTTGTGGCTATTGGAGGAGTATTTCAACCAGCCAATCAAGCCATATATCCCTATTTGGCTCGTAAATATAAAGAAAATTTTGAATTGTTTATAAACTTTGTTAAAAAAATAGCATTGGTTTTTTTAGCCATATCATTTGCTTTTTTTATCTTCGCTGAATACTTTAAAGATAGTATAGTTTTATTGGTTACAGGCTCCCAGACAACAGAAGTGAGCGTACTTTTAGCAATCTTTCTTTTAAGAGTTTTAACCTATCCTTTTGGTGCTCTGTTCTCTAATCTATTGGTTGTTATGGAAAGAAAAAAAGAGTTTATGAAGGTCATGAACTATACGGTGTTACTCAATTTACTGATTGTCCCCCCTTCTATCTACTTTTATCAAGAGGTGGGCTTGGTTATCTCCTTTGTCGTTGTCTCTTTTGTACATATATTACTACTGGTTTACTATTTTAAAAAGTCAATTGCTCAATAGGTGTTTTGTAAAAACTAGAAAAAAGAAGATGTTAAGTGGAGTTTTGAAATAAGTTTAAGAAGCTCTGTTTACTTTTTATGCAGAACAAAGAAAGGGACTCGAGGGTCACCTCTCTTGGAGCATAAGTGATTATTGTTTGGTTATAAATACCAAATAGTTTGTTGCTCTACGTCCATAAACACGTACATAAACGGTAGTATCACTATTTACCGTTACTGAACACTCTTCAATTTGTGTTCCCGAGTTGGTTGATTTACAATCATTTTTACTGCTTTTTGGTCTGTAGCCTACGCCTACATATAAGTCAGCATTATCATCTAGGTTAGATACTTTAGTGGTAATAGTGTCACCACTTGATACAGGTATTTCGTAGTATTTTGAATGACGTTTAGATACAGAAGTGTATTCGTTTACTAGTGTTTCTACATTTCCTGGAAAAAGTTTCTTTGGTTTGTTTTTCTCTTCCATTGCATTGGCTTCATAAAACATATTTCTAAAGTTGTTAATACTTGTAACATTCCACTTACTAATGTCTTGATTGAAACTACCTGCATTCTCAAACATAGAGTGCATGTCTGTAACGTTAGATACATCCCAGTTACCTATGTATTGATTAAATGAATTGGCATTCCAAAACATACGTTTCATGTTTGTAACATTAGAAACATCCCAGTTACTGATGTCTTGGTTAAAATCACGTTGACCTGAAAATAAAAAACTCATATCAGTAATACAAGAGGTATCAACTTGTGTAACATCTTCATGATTTTTTATTTTTCTTCTAAGTTCATTTTTTGTTAAACAAGCAGGTTTATCAATCCAGTTTGGTTCTATGTTATTATGGGTATGGTCAATATTAAAGAAGTTCTTGTGGTATGTTACCTTTTTTACATTCCATTTACTTAGGTCATGATTTTTAAAGTTATAATGTCTACCAGGGTGATAGCCCCTACCTTGAAGAAACATAGCACTCATGTCTGTAACGTTAGATACATCCCAGTTACTAATATCTTGATTGAAATCTCCAAAGCTATTTTTCATCTGAAACATACCAGCCATATTTGTAACATTAGAAACATCCCAATTACCTATAGGTTGGTTAAAGCGATAAGCAGACCAAAACATATCTTTCATCTTTGTAACATTAGAAACATCCCAGTTACTAATATCTTGATTAAAAGAAGTAGCAGCTAAAAACATAGCACTCATAGTTGTAACATTAGAAACATCCCAGTTACTAATGTCTTGATTGAAATCAACGTTAAATGCAAATAAGCCACTCATATCAGTAATTTGAGAAGTATTTACATTGGTAACATCGTCACCATTCTCAATCATTGCCTCCAACTGTTCACGGGTGAGGGGAGCATTATTTACTTGAGATTTTGTTACGGTTATACTATAGTCTGTTGTTCTTCGTCCATGAACCCGTACATAGACTCTAGCCTTTTTATCTAGTGTTACTGAACACTCTTCGATTTGCGTTCCAGAGTTGGTTGATTTACAATCATTCTTACTACTTTTTGGTCTGTAACCGACTCCTACATATAAGTCAGCATTATCATCTAGGTTGGATACTTTAGTGGTAATTGTGTCACCACTTGCTGCAAGTATTAAGTGGTAGTTTGATGTACCTTTATCGACATGAGCAGAGACATTTTCTCCTGATACAATAGGTAAGTCACTTGCAAACAGTAGATTTGCAAATAATAAGAGAGATATGATTTTTTTCATTGGAATTCCTTCATAAGTTTTATTTATTTTTTTGTAGAACAAAGAGAGGGACTCGATGGTCACCTCTCTTGGAGTATAAGTGATTATTGTTTGGTTATAAATGCAAAATAGTTTGTTGATTTACGTCCATAAATACGTACATAAACTGTAGTATCACTATCTACTGTTACTGAACACTTTTCATCTTGTGTACCAGGGTTGGTTGAGCTACAATCATTTTTATTACTTTTTGGTCTGTAGCCTACTCCTACATATAGGTCAGCATTACTACCATCATATAGGCTCTTTAGTTCAGTGGTAATAGTGTCACCACTTGATACAGGTATTTCGTAGTATTTTGAATCGCCTTTATAGACATAACCAGATGGATTCATTATCTGCTCGTCAAAAAGTTCTATTGGTTTGTTTTTTCTTTCCATTGCATCTGCTCCCTGAAACATATTTACAAAGTTCATAACATTTTCAGCATTCCATTTCCTAATGTTTTGATTGAAACTACCTGCGTTCTCAAACATGGAGTGCATGTCTGTAACCTTAGATACATCCCAGTTACCTATGTATTGATTAAATGAATTGGCATTCCAAAACATACGTTTCATATTTGTAACATTAGAAACATCCCAATTACTGATGTCTTGGTTAAAATCACGTTGACCTGCAAATAAAAAACTCATGTCGGTAATACAAGAAGTATCAACTTGTGTAACATCTTCATGATTTTTTATTTTTCTTCTAAGTTCATTTTTTGTTAAACAGTTAGCAGGTTTATCAATCCAGTTTGGTTCGATATTGGTCTGTGCTAAAAAACTATCAAAAAAGAACTCATGATTTGTTACTTTTTTTACATTCCATTTACGTAAGTCATGATTTTTAAACTTATATTGACTACCGTCACCATCTGGAAAAAACATATAAGACATATTTGTAACATTAGAAACATCCCAGTTACTAATGTCTTGATTAAAAGTTCTTGCATGTTCAAATAAATGACTCATATCAGTAATTTGAGAAGTATTTACCTTGGTGACATCTTCACCATTTTCAATCATCACTTTTAGCTGTTCACGGGTGATAGGCTCTCCATGTACTTGAGGGTTTGTTACAGTTATATCATAGTCTGTTGCTTTGCGTCCATAAACACGTACATAGACTCTAGCATCTTGTTCTAGTGTTATTGAACACTCATCGGCTTTTGTTCCAGAGTTGGTTGAATGACAATCATTTGCATTAGCTGTTGGTCTGTAGCCAACAGCTACATATAAGTCAGCATTATCATCTTTGCTGTTTAAGATAGTGGTAATAGTATCACCACTTGATGCAGATATTAAGTGGTAGTTCGATGCACGTTTATCGACATGACTGGAGACTTTTTCTCCTAATGCAATAGATGAATCACTTGCAAAAAGAATATTTGCAAACAGTAAAAGAGATATGGTTTTTTTCATTTTAATTCCTTTATTAATTTATTTAGAACAAATTAGTATATCACAGAAATTGTTATAAAATAATAAATAAAGTTAAATGTTACCATTACTAAAAGTGAATATAGATGGGCTAGTTCAATTACTTAATAACCCCTATATCTTTAATGATTTTAGCAATATTTTGGTGTGCTTTACTTGTCCAGTGACTATCACACGTAAATGAGTCTAGTTTAAGATTTAGCTCTTTGGCTGTCTCATTTAAGAAGAAAAAGTCTATATTTTGCTCATGAAGAAATTTTTTCATGATGGCTTTGTTCTTTTCACTTTTACTACGAAGAACAAGTTTATATTGTATCTTGCTATTTATAGATTTGACAAGTTTAGCTGTTTGATATATGGCTCCCTTTAGGTACAACCAGTTTTTACTAAGGTCAGCTTCTTCTTTGGTTTGCGAAGTAGCTTCTTTTTTACTAGTTAGCTTACTTTTTAGGAAGTATAGAGTCTTTTTAACAAATAGGTAGCTTTGATAATAGTTAAGTTTATCACTAATTTTATCGAAGAGTGTCTCTTTTCTTGGGGGTATAATGGTGTAGTTATCAAGATTGTCAAACTCTACATAGACCTTTGGTCTTGCTAATGAGCTTAAGTTTTTACTGTCTACATCCAGTAAATCTCCTTCAATATCTATAAATTGAAGGAGATATTTTGTGTTGCTCAGGTCTACTTTTTCTTGAAGTATGACCAGTTGTTGAGTGGGGCTTGTACCTGCTAGTCCATAGTTGATGAAGTTGTATTTGTAATTGAATGCTTTTGCTAGTGAGTTGTGCATAATGTATTCGTTTTTAACCATTTGAGCTTCAACGTTGGAGTCACCAATAAGAATAACATCTTTTTTATTTGAATCATAGGGGATAATATTGCTTGGTAGACCTTTTTCATCGTAGCTATATCTGTTTTTGTAGCACTCTTCAATAATATACTCTTGAAAATTCTCTTTGTGCCACAAACCTATTTTCTCATCATATTTTGTAGCAGATATCCCCAGTTCAAAAGGGGAATATTTTAAAAATAGCTCAAAACATACTAGAGCAAGAAATGACGATATTAATATAATTATAAAATTTTTCAATAGATAGCCTTTAGAAATTAAAATATAAAAATTCTGATACTTTATCTGCTTGTACCATGATATTGGTTAGTTGTAGCAATGAGAGTACAAATAGGAAAGTAGTAATAAAAAGTATGGTACTTTTAGAGAACTTTATTTTGATAATCTCATTAGAATTTTTGAAGAAAATAACGACTAAAAATAGAGCAATGTAAGCTATTTCAATAGTATCAACAGTTAGTTTTATATCTGAGAAATTAAACATGGCTGTTAAAACTTTTATGGCATCGTCCCACTCTTTTGCTCTAAAAAATATCCAAGCGATATTGACAAAGTTAAAGGTTAGAAACCATGCAAACCAAGACCAAAGTTTGAAACCCAGTTTACTCCATGCTCGGTTGATGACCAATGCCATTCCATGTAAGAAACCCCAAAAAATAAAAGTCCAACCTGCACCATGCCAAATACCACCAATAATAAAAGTAGTCAAGAGATTAGTATAGGTTCTCAACTCTCCTTTTCTATTCCCCCCTAAAGGGATGTAGATATAGTCTTTTAAAAATCTGCTTAAGGTCATGTGCCATCGTCGCCAAAAGTCTTGTATACTGGTGGCTTGGTATGGACTGTTGAAGTTAATAGGTAGCTTAATGTTAAAGAGCAGGGCAGCACCAATTGCCATGTCGGTATAGCCAGAGAAGTCAAAATAGAGTTGAAAGGTATAGGATAGTGAGCTTGACCATGCTTCAACGAGGTTGAGGGTGGTAGCCACATCGAACCCCTCTGTTGCCCATACAGCAAAGGTATCTGCGATGACAACTTTTTTAAAGAGTCCTATGGAGAAGATAAAAAGACCTAATGCTATGTTTTTATGGTTTTTAATTTTATTTTTTGTTTTAGCAAACTGAGGCATCATCTCTTTATGGTGAACAATAGGTCCTGCTATAAGTTGAGGAAAAAAGGTTACAAAGAGAGCATAGTTTAAAAAGTCATACTCTTTTGTCTCTTTTCTATAGCTATCGACCAAATATGATATTTGTTGAAAGGTAAAGAAAGAGATTGCCAAAGGGAGTGCCAAGTGTAAGAGTGGAACATCAGAAGAGAAAACAAGGTTAAAGTTTTCAATAAAAAAATCAGAATATTTAAAATAACCGAGTAGTGCAAGGTTGGAGACTATTCCAAAAATAAGAAGTGATTTTTTCGAAAATCTACTACGCTTATTTTTACTATTGCTGTTGAGACTATTTCCAAGAATATAGTTAAATAGCATAGATGATAATATAATGGGCAGATAAGCGATATTCCACCAAGAGTAAAAAAAGAGACTCGAAAAGACGAGAAAACCTTTACTCGCTTCTGTCAGTCTCTTTTGGTTTAGATAAAAATATATAAAAAATGTTATGGGTAAAAATACAAATATAAATGTATAACTATTAAATAGCACGGTTTTTCCTAATATGAAAGTTGATTATATTTTAACATAAAAAAATATAATCTAATATATAATAAGTGATATTATAGTTCTTTTTCATGCCATTCTTGAGTATTACACTCTCTAAATGAGGTTAAGCATTGGTCTATGTTGTATGACCAGTGAATCACTATGGGGTGAATGGTTGCACTTTTATGTGTTCTAGTGTAAATATCTACACCCAGTCTGACTCTTTGGTACTCATGGAACTGCTCAGAGAAGCTAACAAAAAGAACATTAGCTCCCTCTTTTTGGTGCAGTCTTTCGTTAGCAAGTTTTGCAACCATGTCTAAAAAACTTGTTAAAATAAGACCACATCTTGGAATAATTTTTCCATCATCATTAACAAAACCTGCTGCTAAATCATGTTTATAGTCATCATCTTTTAAGTAGGCTTTTCCATCAATATTTATAAAACTTTCCGAGAGTGCTTGGTTCTTTTTTAGTGCTTTAAAGGCTCTATTTTTTAAGTTACGTTCTGAGATTAGACGCACTGATTCTTTACGAATATACTTTTGTCCTTCAACCATGGCATCTATAAACTCTTGAGAAGTTTCAGCACCATCTTCATCATCTAGGTTGTTAAGTAGAAGTGTTGGAATAATCCTAAACTTATGTTTATGTTCTTGAATAATTCTTTCACACAGTGCATTGGCAAACTTCATATTTTTCTTGGCCCACTCTTTGTTCTCTTCTTCAAGAGGGAGTGAAAAGTGTGCAATTTCTAAGACAATAATGGTTTTTTTGTCTTGGTTTGTTAACTGTTTATTTATAAGTTCATATAAATTATTCAGTTTCTCTTCAGACCACTCTCCATAAGCTACGGTAGGGGCTGAATACTCTTTATTGTTGGTCGGTGCAATACATACTTCGATGGGTTATCCTTTAAAATTTTCATACCAAAGTTGAAAGAGAAAAATTCTCCACAATCTGGTTTTATAGTTGTTGTTTCCGTTGTAGAAATCATCACGTATTTTAATTATATCATAAGAGTTAAATATATTGTCTTTATCTAACCTCTCTTTATTTACTTGTGCATAGACAAGCTCTTTTAGTTCATTTCTCATCCATGAATCAAAGTGAACAGTAAAGCCACTTTTAGGTCTATCGAGAAGATTCTTAGGTATATAGGTATGGGCAATCTCTTTTAAAACATATTTTTTAATGCCATTTTTTATTTTGATAGACGAGGGAACCTTTGCCATATAAGAGATGAGTTTTTCATCTAAAAATGGAGTATGAATAGAGATGTTGTTATGGTTGGCTGCTGAGTAGCTTTTAACCAACTCTCCATCGGTCATGGTTGTTTTAAAATAGACACCAATAATTTCATCAACAGTTTCATGGTATCCGTTAAAGTCAATCTCATCAAACGTTGTATAGATAGGTTGATGATAGCCTTTAATAAGTGTTTGTAACTCTTTTTCTCTAAAGGTCATAATTCTAGTTTTGGTCATTTGTGGAATATTTTTAGCAGAGAGTATGGAGAGTAGTTTTTCACATTTTGTTGGAAGGTTATTAATGTCTCTCAAAAGAGGAAAGGCATCAATATTTACATTTTTCAATGGATTTATTAGAGCTTTTCTTATATTATAGGGGAGAGATATAATGCGATTAAAAAAATGAACATCATCTGCAGTTGCAAAGACTTCATCTCCTCCATCACCGATAAAAAGATTTTCTATTCCCTCTGCTTTTATCATCTCTGTAGTTAAGAGTGTTGGTGCAGCTGCATGGTCAGAAAAAGGCTCATCATAAATTTCAGAGAGCTTAGGGATGATGTTTGTAACATCTTTAGCCGTAAAGTAGTGTTCATGATGTTTGCTTCCTAAATGCTCAGCAATCGCCTTGGCATGAGGTGCCTCATTTATGTTATCATCACCAAAACCAATCGTAAATGTTTCAAGATTGTAGTCACTTCTATTTTTAAGTAGAGCAGCAATGGTTGAGCTGTCATATCCACCACTTAAAGAGAGTGCAACGGTTTTATTCTCTATTTTAGGTTTTTTAATGGCAGAGATAAGTAGTGCTTCTGCATCATTTATAATTTTAGTTTCAATTTTAGATTCATCTAAAGGGAATTTTTTAGTATTGTATTCTGACTCCAAACTCCAATGAGTTGTGTTAAAGTACTCTTTTTTCCTCAAGTCAAAGTTGGTAGATGTTCCAGATTTGACTTTATAGCAATCTTTTAAAATGGTATT
>Ga0256832_1001712_pt1 | contig 14992 bp, 9 predicted proteins | sample 134614metaG_FD_190534 | JGI IMG/M metagenome (GOLD analysis project Ga0256832, IMG submission 190534) | Hydrothermal vent microbial communities from Lau Basin, Pacific Ocean - 134-614 | ecosystem: Environmental > Aquatic > Marine > Hydrothermal vents | place: Pacific Ocean: Lau Basin | collected...
GGCAGGGGGTGCCGCCGCCCCAGGGCCCCCTTTCACGAACTGGGCAGACTTTCCGGCAGGGGGTGCCGCCGTCCCACGGCGACGGCCGCGCCGATGCGCCCCGGAACCACCTCGACGCGCGGGCGAACGCTGTGGTCTCCTCCCTCGGTGACCCTACGCAACCGTCCCTTGGTGGCGCTGGTCTGCCTCTCGCTGACGGCGACGGTTGAGGCCGATGACGATTTCAGCTCCGACCGCCCCGGCTTCGCGAACGGGACTCAGGCCGCGCCGGTGCTCCGGCCGATCACCGAGCTCGGCGCCGCGTTGGCGTGGGACCCGAACACCGGAACGACAGGGAGGCTTCCGGACCTGCGCGTTCGGGTCGGCGCGGCGCCTTGGCTCGAGCTGCGCGTCGACGCACCCTCGCTCCTGCTCGCCGACCCGCTGAGGATCGGGGACCTCACCCTCGGGCTGAAACTCGCCAGCCCCGTAGGGGCCTCCCTTGCGGTCAGCATCGTGCCCAGCGTCACGGTCCCCAGCGGCACCGGCGGCGGCGTCGTCACCGGGCGCCTCGAAATCAACTGGAGCGCGAACGCCGGCATCCTCGGCTTCGGCGGGAACTTCGCCGCCGGAAGCGTCCTCGTCCTGGACGAGCGCCGCGTGCAGGGCGAAGGGAGCCTGGCCCTGAGCGTCCAGCCGACCGCCACCTTCAGCGCCTACGTTCAATCGTACGCGCTGTGGATCGACGGCGAGCACCCGGACCTCTACGTCGGCGCCGGCGTGGCCGTCATGGCCCACCCGCGCGTGCAGATCGACGCTTACGCGGATGTGGGGGTGACCAACGGAACGACTCGCCTGCAGCTCGGCGTGGGGACGTCGGTGCTGTGGGGGCGGTCGACCTGAGCGGGAGCCCTGCCCAGCCGTCCGCGTCTCATGTCCCTCGGTCTTGTTCTGCCGGCCCTGCGCCTCGAATCCATCGTCGTCGGGGTCCTTGCCGCCTCCACCCCAACAGCAGCCCGAAGAGGGCCAGAGCGACCCAGGACACGGGAGAGAGCACGCCGACACCGACACGGCAGCCACAGCCACCGGAGCCGCCAGAACCGGATCGGCCGCCGTGGACGCCTCCGTCGTCGGAACCCGCGTCCGCACTCGAACCCGCGTCAGCGGCAGCGGGGAGCATCGGCGGAGGCGCGTGGAGAAGCCAGCCGACGGTCCGCCGCACGACAGTCTCGTTGCCGGCGCGGTCCAGCACTCGCGCCCGGATCTCTTGATCCGGATCTGTCAGCGAGCTCGGCAGCGGTACCGAGACAACACCCGGGTCTGCGGCGTCACCCGAGAGGTCTTCGCACTCCTCCGCAGGGTCCAGAACGCAAACCTCCAGGGACGAGGGATCGATGCCGTCGCCGAGGTCCGCGGTGCCCACCCGGAGCTCCACGATCGCCTCGCCTTCGGCAATACCCACGAGATGCAGGGTGGGCTTCTGCGTGTCGCGCAGCTCCGTCGCCCCGCCGCTCGGGTTGCCCAGGTCGATCCAGCGAGACAGCAGACCAAGCTCCTCGGGCGTGATCCCCGTCTCCGGATGCGCCGGTCCGTAGTCGATGTCGCGATCCTCGTCGGACGCGTCCGGCCCGAAGAGATCGTCGCTGCGGTTGTCCGTGCGTTCTCCGGCCGCCTTCCAGTAGAGCAAGCTGCCGCGGGCGTTGAAGGCGCGGACGTACTTCGTCATCTGCGGTCGCCGGAAGGTAAAGCCGCCGCGCACCCCTGTCCGATGCCGACGCGCCTCAGGCACGCACGCTTGATGCCGGTCCGCCACCAAACACCACCACGTCGACGCCGCCGAGCCGTCGCTCGGAGCCTCGCGGCCCGGCCGATCGAGGGACAGGCCCGCCGCCGGACTGTCGCCCCCGTGGCATCCCCTCGTCGCACAGCGTGATTGGAAGATGGGGAAGATGTCGCGCTCATACTCGACCTGAAGGTCGTAGCCCTCGACCGAGCGGCTCTGTACGGCGCCGGTGGCGTCACGACCCGCCAGCAGCGGCACGCGACCTTCACCGAGCCGGGGCACCTCGTAGTCCGACGTGGCAGCGAAAGTCTCCGAGAACGCATGGCGCGCGGGGCGCGAATGCACGTGACAGCCCCCGCAAGTCTTCATCTCACCGGGACGCAATTGCTGCCAGCTCTGGTCCGTGTTCAGCGTGCGTCCGTCGCAGTCGATGCCCTGCATCAGATAGGGAACGTTCGCCGGCATGCGCAGCAGGAAGCTCGTATCCTCGGTTCCGTCGGCCAAGCGCACCGGTTCGCCCGCCTCATCCCGTTTGCGCACGGGGATCTCCCCGAGGATCGTCACGCGTTCGCCAAAAAGGTTCGACACGTCCCGGATTGCCTCATCCCGCCGTCCAGCGCGGTTCGGCATCAGCCCCAGCATTCTCACACCGCAGAGCTCGTCGTCGTCGTAGTCGATCGTGTCGGTGCCCTGGAGATGAAACTGGTGCTCCCCCATGAAATGGATCCCGTCCCTGGGGTGCGTCTCGCGGTCGACGATGGAAGCCGCACCGAGCAATCCGAAAGGCGTCCCCGCTTCGAGCAAGGCGTGGCTCGTAGCTTGATCCGCTGCTGCGATGCGGCTGGGTGCTTCCACGCCGTGGATCGCTGCGTAGGGAACCACCGGCCGCGCCATGAACTCGTGGTACGCGCGCGTGTTCACGACCGCCTCGAGATCGTTCGGGTGCCCCGAGGGGATGGTTGTCGTGCGATAGATGCCTACATCGCAGGCAGGGATGTCCAGACCGAGGGAGGTGATGACGTTGATGTAGGTGCCCTGCCCGGAGCCACTGGTCAGCGGCGGCGCCGCACGCCCGAGGTCCGAGAAGATTCGATTGTTTACCACGGTGCTGCACGGACCCAGGCCATAGGCGACCAGGAGTTGCCCGTCGGGGAGCGCGGCAGGATGACCCACCTTGCCCATGAACGGGATGGGGTCGGCATAGGCCGGGGCATTCACAGGCATGTCCACGTTTCTGTTCGAGAAGCCGTCGCCATTCGTCGCCCAGTTCGTCAGGCGCGCGGCGTCCCGGGGCGCGAAGATATCGGCCCTCCGCTCGGCATCCTCCGGGGCGATGCCCTCCTGCCCCTCCGGTTCGGGCATGACTCCGATCACGACACCCAGGCCGTTGTTGTTGCCGCGGTAGTAGTCCGCGAACCAAACGCGCCCGTCCCCGGCCTGCGTGATGAAGTGCGCCGCATCGTGATCCTCTCCAAAGTAGCTCGGCTGGTGGTCGCCGCTGTGCTGCCCGTAGAAAGCGAAATTCAGCGATCCGTCTGGACGCTGCGTGAAGAGATGAAAGAGGTTGCCCAGGGTGGTGAATCTTCCAGGGGAACCGTTCGTGTGGCGAAAAGGAAGACCCGCGAGAACCTGCCACGAGGAGTACACGAGCCGCCCGTCCCGCAACGGAAAGGGATGCTGCTCCTGAGACAGGCTGTGGTGCGAAGCCAGATCCACGTTCCGCCCGTCCACGTCCATGGTCCAGATGCGCGTGCCGCGGGTCAGGCTGGTGGAGCCCCAAACGTTGGTCGTGAAGTTCCCGTCACGGGTCGAGGTAAAGGCGAGCCGCCCGTCGGCGAGAAACGCCGGCCCCGTGTCGAACTGCCCCTCGACATAGGGCAGCGGGGTTACCTCGCCGGTCGCGACATCAACCAGGTGTAGCTGGGCCTCGACGGAGTCGAGCCGCGCGCTCGGGATCTCTGCCGGGTTGACATCGGAAGCAAGGCCTTCGTCGGCGTCAGGGTCGAATACGCGCTGTCCCAGACGGAAGCGGGGGCGGCTCAGGGGACCCCGGAAGACCGTGAAAGCAACGGTGCGTCCATCGAACGACACGGCCGGATCCATGGCCGCACAGGAGTCCTCGTCCGTCGAGATGGAGGTGCAGTCGTACAGGGCACGCTCGCTGCCGTCGGTGGCGCGATACACCAGGTCGCAAGGCGCGCTGAACCCACCGAAGAAGTGGGTCACGTCGGGGAGCACGTCCGCACCGTCGATGCCACGGAACGTGCGCGATACGCGCCTGGAAGCCCCAGCAACGGTGACCGTCGCCGAAATCTCGAGGGGCGCGTCGCTCCGAGGGCAGCGCACATAGACGAGGGGTTGGCCCGAAGCGCGCGCGGAAATCCCGAGCGCAAACAACGCGAGGAGCACGAGCGGCGGGCGCATGCGCCTACTATGCGCAAACACGCGTCCGGTTACAAAACCGCCCTCCGGTTGCAGAGCACGCTCCCTACAAGAGCCGCTGGATGCCGTCGCCGCAGTGAAGGACGAAGTAGCGGACGAAGGTCTCGTTCTCCACGGGGACCTCATCCATTAGCGCGATCGCGCCGCTGTAGTGCCCCTGCGCCATCGCCGAGATGCACAGCTCCTCCGTTGCCAAGGCCCGCTGGCTCTTGGGGATGCGCATCCGCAGCTCGTCGGCCCGAGGCAGATCCCCCGCCTTGCCGAGGACCTTCACCACGACCTCCAGCTCGTCGCGGTTCCTGCCGGCTCTGTCAGCGAGGGTCTCGACAGCTCGCTCGTAGAGCGACTGTGTGGCCTCGCCATGGCGTCGCAGGGCGCGAAGGAGACGCCGCCAGTGCCACCAATCCCCCCGGTCCAGCACCTCCTCCGCAGCGATCGCGAGCGTCGGGTCGTCGGGACCGAGGGCCTCCGCCAAGACCACCCAATCGCCGATCCTCGGCATCGGCAGCCGAGTCAGGCGCTCGGTTTCACCGAGCAGCGGGAGGACCTGGCAGAGCGCCCACAACATCTTGTCGTTCGGCTCCAACTCGTAGGTGGAGGCGAAGGCCATGAACGCCTCGCGGTAAGGCTCCGGGTTCCGACGGGCAACCCAGACCATGAGGCACGCCTCCTCTGCCCTGTCGCCAGCTTTCCTCGCGGCGTCGAGGCGCTCCTGGACCATCGTCGCAACCGCCTCGGCGCCTCGCGCCCGCTCCACGGCGTCGACGATGCGCTCCTCCACCCGCGGAGACCAGCCCCCCAGAGGGAGCCAACCCCAGGCTCGCTCCGGCATGCCCCGCTCGATGAACAACTTTGCCAGCCCCTCATCCATACCCGCGCTCGACAGGTCCTTGCCGCTCTTGGCGAAACGAATGAGCGCGTCGATGGTTTCGAAAGCGCCAGCCTCCACGGCAATGTCGATGAACTCCCCGAGCGTTTTCCAGTCCAGCGTCATAGAGCCACAGAAGTCGATGACGGGGCGGAGCTCCTCCAGGGCCTTGTCGAAGTGACCGGCCATCGCGTAAGCCGCCGCAATGCTCGCGCGACGGCTGTCGAGGGACCGGTCCTCGGGCAGGTCGACGGCCCTCGATTCGAGGCGACCACGGGCGGCGGCCAACCAGAGCCGAGCCTCGAAATTGGAGTCCTTTGGGACAATGGTCCCTTCCAGTTTCTCGATCCAGGGGAGGGCCGCCTCCCGCGCGCCGTACCGGGCGAGGTACGCAGTAGCGTGCGCAATTGCGCAGTGGTTCCAGTCGTTCCACATATGCTCGAGGTAGCTCTCGGCCCGGTCGATCTCGCCTCGCACCACCGCCTGCACCGCGAGCTCGCCCAACCGGTCCAGCATCCAGCTCGGGTCTCGCCCGGCCAGGACGCGGGCCCGGATCGCCTCCTCCAGGTCGGCGAGGCTATGCGCGTTGTCCGCGAGGAAGACCGACTTCCTTTTCCGGGGAGCGCGCTTCTTGCTCTTGGAGAAGCGCTTGACGAGGGTGCTCCCCAACACCTTGGGCGCCTCCTTCACCGCCTGCTCCCAGCTCGTGTAGACGGGCACCTCGGCCCACGTCAGCGGATGGGTCGTGCGCCCGTCGACGACGAGATGGATCGCCTCGCTCGGATCCGAAGGCGACACCACCACCTGGCCGGCCACGACATAGCCCCACTGCTCCCCCACGGGGAAGGCCTGCAGCTTCCGCGGAAACTCCTCCGCCAGCGAATCCTCCGGAGGGAACGCGAAGAGCTCGCGGTCGGCCCGCACGGCGCCGGAGCTGTCGAGGAAGGTCAGCCGCTCCGTGCTGGCCGCCACGACGATGTCGTCGGCGCCGTAGAACACCCCCTGCCAGGGCCCATCTGAGAGCTCCGTGAGCTTCTGCGGCGCCCCGTCGATCTGCCAGATCTCGAGGCGACCGTCCTGCGTCAGCAGGGCTGCCTTCGACCCGTCCGGCGAGAAGGCGAAGCCAACGAGGTCCGCAGCCCCGGAAACGTAGCCTGTCGCAACCGCAGACGGAATCGTCGCCACGAGCTCCGAACCTTCGTAGATGCGGACCTGCGCACCGAGCGATGCGAGGCGCCGGCCGTCCTGCGCGAACACGTACGCCTTCGCCGTCGGCTCGGGCAAGGTCTGCGCTTCGCCGGTGGCGGTGTCCACCAGCAGCGGCTCCTCTCCCTGGGCGACGAGCCAGCGGCCACAGGGGCTGAGCGCCTTGCCCGCGAGGGGCCGGTGCCACAGCAGGTTGCTGCCGGGGTCGTAGCCGATGGCGTAGCACTCGTGGGTGTTGTACCCGACCACCACGTCGTCGTCGGTCCAGCGACACTCCCGGAACGGATCGAGCGCCCCTACGGAGCCGGCGTACTCGTCCTTGACGATCCGGGCCATCTTGTTCAGCGCAGCCGGCATACGCAGCCCTGGGACCTTGCGTTGGGGGATCCAAATGCCCCAGCAGGAAAGGAAGACCTCCCGACCGTTCGGCGAGAAACACCAGGCCGGAGGCCTGTCCCAACCATCGGTCAGGTCCTCGGCCGGCTTGGGCCGAGCGCGCGGATCGAAGGGGTTGGCGTAGGCGAAGGCGTTGGTGTGCATCGTGAAGCCGATGCGGGCACCGTCGCGCTGCCACTGGACGCACCGAGGTTCGTCCGGCCACCCAACGCCACCGCGGATCTTCTCGAGGACGTTGACCACCCGCCCGGTCGCCAGCTCCCAAAGGGCGAGGTTCCCTCCCGCCTCGTAGTCGTCGCCGCACCAGGTCCCTGTCGCCAGGTACCGTCCGTCGGGCGAGAGGGCGTAGGCGTCGAGGGGCGTGCTGTGCGGGGTGTTGCTGCGGATCCGTGCGCGTCCGGAGGCGAGGAGCCGCTGGGGGGTCCACTCGAACTCGGCGCCCTCGGCCGCTCCACCCCCGGCGAGTACCTCTTGCAGCTCCTGCTCCCCGTAGATGGGGATGCCGAGCTCCCTCGCCTTGGAGAGCTTGGATCCCGCCTTCTCTCCGGCGAAGAGGAGATCCGTCTTCGAGCTCACCGAGGTCTTGCAACTCGCCCCCAGGGCCTCCAGCTTCGCCATGGCCTCCTTCCGGCTCAGCTGGAACTTGCCCGTCAGCGCGACGTTCTTACCCCGCACGTCGATCATGCCTTGTCCTCCGACGATCGATTCCGGCGACGAGGATCCCCCTCTCGCCCGGACGATTCAAGACTGCCTACGCAGAACCGAACCCACCCCTTCCTCCACGGGGCAGACCGACTGATAGGCTCTGGCCCCATGCGGGATGTCTTGAATGAGCTCATCGCGATCCTCCGCCTCGAACGCATCGAAGAGAACATCTTTCGCGGCCAGAGCCAGAACCTCGGATGGGGGCGCGTCTTCGGAGGCCAGGTCCTCGGGCAAGCCCTGTCTGCGGCGGAGCAGACGGTCCCCGAGGGCCGCTCCGTCCACTCCCTGCACGGCTATTTCCTTCGGCCCGGCGACGCCGAACGCCCGATCGTCTACATCGTCGACCCGATCCGCGACGGCAAAAGCTTCACGACGCGGCGGGTGGTGGCGGTCCAAAACGGCGTGGCGATCTTCTCGCTCTCGGCCTCCTTCCAGATCGACGAGCCTGGCTTCGAGCACCAGCACGTGACGATGCCCGACGTGCCGGGCCCCGATGAGCTCCTGAGCGAGCGTGAGCTGGGTACGCGCTACATCGCCCGGCTGCCGGCCTCGGTGCTCGAAGCGATCCCACGCGCCATGCGCGAGCGCGTCGTGGCCGAACGGCCCATCGAAATGCGCCCGGTGGCGCCGGTCGATCCGCTGAACCCCGGCAAGCGCGTGCCCGTCAAGCAGGTGTGGTTTCGCGCGAACGGCACCCTGCCCGACCAACCTTCCCTTCACCAATACTTGCTGGCCTACGCCTCGGACTTCCACCTGCTGGGGACGGCGATGCTGCCCCACGGGGTCACCTGGCTGACGCCGGGCATGCAGGTCGCCAGCCTGGACCACGCGATGTGGTTTCATCGGCCCTTCCGCTTCGACGAGTGGCTGCTCTACGACATGGACTCGCCCTCGGCGCAGGGCGCGCGGGGCCTGGCGCGGGGGCGCTGGCTTACCCGCGACGGGACGCTCGTGGCGACGACGGCGCAAGAAGGCTTGATGCGCCGGCGCTCCTCTCCGATGGCGGGTTGACGCCAAGGCCGCATGCCGGGGTCCCCTGCCCGGCGAGCGGCCGCAGAGTCCGGCCTCGGAGCGAGCGGCCGAGCAGACGGATGCGCGCCCGCTCCTGGCTCATGAGGCCTGGCGAGGAATGTCGCATGGTTCACGGCGAAGCTCGCGCTCGTAACCCTCCACGCCCGGCGTGCGTGACATGCCCCACGAAGTGTGGCGCGAAACCTGCGAGCCGTCAGCGGCCTGACGAGGAAGCCAGCGCCTCGTCGATGGCGCCGCAGACACCCCGCAACTGCGCCCGCTGACCGGCCAAGTCCTCGGCGGTCGTCAGCCGCAACGCACCGCCGAGGCGACGCACCTCCGCCGCCGAGGTATCCCCCAGGCGCTCCATGGCGTGCTCCAGGTGTCCCTCGGCGATACCGAAGTTGCGGTCGTCGAGGGCTTCGAGGGCCCGCGCGCAGTCGACCCTCGCTTCGAGCAAGGCGACGCGCCTCCCGAGAGCCGCGCGCTCGGCCTGCGCCCGCTGCATCTCCTGCTCGAGCTCCGCCCGCGCCGCCTCCGCGCGGTCGGCCCGGGCTCCTTCGACCTTGGTGCCGTACCACCACCCGACGAAGAACAACGACGCAGCGAGCGTGAGCACGAACACCGCTCCGATGAGGATGCGCTTGTTGCGAGACTTCATGGGCTCCCCTTGGGTGACTCGCCGCGGTTCACGACTCGCCGCGGTCGAGGAAGGACAGGTCCGCCAGAGACGCCTTGAGCACGACGCTATCGCCGACGCCTGCCACGGAGCTGACGCCGATCTTGACCGTTGGGGTCCCAAACATCGGCTTGGCAAGCTTCAGTGGCTCGAGCACGTGGCGGTCGAGGTGCACGGCGAGAGCCACGACCGCCCAGGACTCCGTGTCGATGTCGAAGCCGTCGACCTCACCCAGAGTCGTACCGTCCTGGGTGACGACGCGTAGACCCAGGAGCTTCTTGTGACCGCGGACCATGGGTTCGGAGTGCCACCGGTGGCGCCCGGTTTCAACGCAAAAGCCCATGGCCCGCCCCTCCACCAGCCACGGGTCTCCGCCGCCTTGCGCTTGGGCCCCCGATCCCGGAGCCTCCGTCCCGACGTCCATGGCCGCCAAGCTCACGCTCATCGCCCTCTTCGTGTTCCTCAACGGATGGTTCGTCGCGGCCGAGTTCGCGCTGGTCAAGACCCGCGTCAGCCGCGTCCGCACCCTCGCCGACCAGGGCGACAAGCGGGGCCAGCGCCTGATGGCGATCCTCGAGGAGCTCGACCTCTACCTCTCGGCGTGCCAGCTCGGCATCACCATCGCCAGCCTCGTCCTCGGTTGGCTGGCCGAACCGGCCTTCGCAGCCCTCCTCGAGTCCGCCGTCGTGAGCCTGGGATGGGCCGAGGCGGGCAACCCGGTCGTCCACCTCGTGGCGTTCGGCGTGGGGCTCACGGTGGTGACCATCCTGCACATGGTCCTCGGTGAGCAAGCACCGAAGGTCTGGGCCATCGACGCCGCCGAGCGCGCCGCCCTGCGGATGGCGCTCCCGCTCCGCCTCTACACCGCCGTCTTCAAGCCGCTCATCGTCCTCGTCAACAGCATGAGCAACGCCCTGCTGCGGGTGATGGGCATCCGCGGCGGGCACGGCGAGCACGACACGGACGTGCGCGAGCTCAAGGCCATCATCGGGGCTGCCGCGAGCGCCGGCAACATCTCCGGTGGCCAACGCATCTTCGCCGAGAACATCCTGGACATGGTCGAGCTCGAGGTGCGCCACATCATGGTGCCCCGCACCGAGGTCGCGTTCCTGGACAGCCGTGCCCCCCTCGATGAAAACCTCGCCCGACTCAAGGCCAAGGGGCACTCGCGCTGGCCCCTGTGCGACGGCGACCTCGACTCCATCCGGGGCATCGTGCTGGTGCGCGACGTCCTCGAACACTTGCTCGAAGCCCCAACGGAAAAGCTCGACCTCGTGGCGATCGCCCGACCGCCGTTGATGGTGCCGGACACCCAACCCCTCTCCCGCTTCATCGTCGAGTGCCAGCAGACCGGCCAGCAGTGCGCCATGGTGCTCGACGAGCATGGGACCGTGGTCGGCATGGCCTTCCTCGAAGACGCCCTCGAAGAGATCGTCGGCCCACTGCACGACGAGCGCGATGTGGCCCGCAAGCCCTACGAACGCAGCGAGGATGGGACCCTCGAGATGGAAGGATCCCTCGATCTGCCCGAAGCGAGCGACGTGCTCGGCGTCGACATCGACGACGTCGCCGACACCATCGGGGGCTTCATCATCCATGAGCTGGGCCGCCTGCCGCGCCGGGGGGATAGCGTCGTCGTCGGGGAGCGATACACGGCGACCGTGCTGCGCACCGGCAAGCAGCGCCGCATCGAGCGGCTCCGCTTCGAACCGATCAAGCCGTCCGAAACGGACGAGGACTGAGTCAGCGAAGCCATGCCCCGGTCAGCGCAGCAAGACCGGCAGCCAGCGCGGCGGTGAGCGGGATCGCGATCCCCCAGCCGGCAGCCATACGACGAACGACCCGCAGATCGAGGGCGCCGAGGCCGCGCCCCAATCCCACCCCCACGACGGCACCAAGGAGCGTGGAGGTTGCGCTCACCGAGAGCCCCAGGGCGCTGGCTCCCGCAAGAACGAAGGCGGCGGCGAGCTCGGCGGCGAAGCCCCGCGAGGGCGTCAGCTCCCGCAGCTCACGCCCGAGGCTCTCCAACGATCGCAGGCCGAAGGTCGACAGCCCCAGAGCGATCCCGAACCCTGCGATGAGCAGGAGGTTCGTAGGCACCACGAACGGACCGTGGGCATCGAAGCCTCCATGCCCTCGGACGAGCCCGAAGATCGCGCTCATCGGTCCCACCGCGTTCGCCGCGTCGTTGCTTCCGTGAGCGAAGGCGAGGAAAGAAGCGGTGGGCCATTGAAGCCATGCGAAGGCGGCCTCCGCCCGCTCCGTGTCCCCACCGTCGCCCTCGACGGACCGTCGGATGAGGAGCCCGATCCCGAGCGCCCCGAGGGCACCGACGGCGACGGCGGCAGCGCCCGTGGCCGTGGAACCCACGAGGGGCGTCGTCCGCGCCCCTCCTTCGAGGGCCGTCCAGGTCAGCGCACCAAGAACAGCCCAGGTGAGCAGCGGCCCAAACCACAGGAGGCGGCGGGCCGCCCCGGGCGCGCGGAGGACCCGGAGGCTGAGCCCCACGAAGACCGCGTAGCCGGCGAGGAGCGCCAACACAGGAGCGACGAGCCACCCCCCCAGGACCGACGCGACGACGCCCCACTCGACGCCCGCAGCCCCTCCGACCCACAGGCCCACCCCAACGACCGCACCGACCACCGCATGGGTGCTCGAAACAGGCCAGTCGATGGCCGCGAAGGTGTGCAGGGAGACGAGCGCCGCCACCAGAGCGGCGACGGCCGCGGCGGCCAGGACCACCGGAGGCTCGCCCGCCTCCACGAGGGGCGCCAACCGCACCGCCACCGTTTCGTTGACAGCACCTCCCGCTCGCAGCGCCCCCAGGAGCTCGAAACCGACGGCGACGACAAGCCCCTGACGCAAGCTCAGCGCGCCGCTTCCGACGGAGATCCCCAGAACGTTGGCGCCGTCGCGCACACCGATGAACCAGGCCATGTGCAGCCCGGCCACGGCCCCGACGGCCAGAACGATGGTGACGGCATCCACGAAGTCCCCACGGGACCTCTAGCGCATCGGGGCTGCCCGGCGAAGGGCGACTCGGCGCCCGGTCCGGCTCAGCGCGCCACGAAGAGCCGGAACTGATCGCCCATGTTCTCGGCGTGGTTGGCCATGTCGCCGAGCTTGTTGAGCACCTTGGTCCACATGAACAGCGCCACCGGACTGATGGACTCCTCGGACGAGAAGAGCGCCTTGGCGCACTGGTCCTGCAGCTTGTCCGCCTCGTGCTCGCGCCGGCCGAGCTCCTGCACGAGGGCGAGGGCGTCGGTGGCGGCGCTCCCACCGAAGCCAGCCTTCGCGAGGGGCTCCAACGTAGCGACGAGCTGCTCGCTCGTGTCGAGGGTGGCCATGACCCGCCGCACGAACTCGTCGAGGCCGTCCTTCATTCGCGCCGGAACGCTCAGCGGGCGCAACGTCAGCAGCACCCCGACGTCCTCGGCACAGTCGGCGATGGCATCGATCTCGCTGATGAGCTTCAAGGCATCGCGCCGGTCGACCGGCAGCAGCAGACGGGCCGGCAGCTCGGCGCGCGCCTCGTTCTTCAGCGCATCGGCAGCCCCTTCGAGGATGCTCGTCTCCTTGGCGAGGCGCGCGACCCCAGCTTGATCCTCCGCCTGAAGCCGCTCGATGAGCTCCGGGACTTTGTCGGCGCACGCACGCACGGCTCCCATGAGCTCGGCCACGCGCGGCAGCGGGCTCTTGACCAGGAGGCGGGCGAGAGGGTTGCGCATGGGACCGCCGCCGCCGGATCAGCTGAAGACGTAAACGAGCTGCAGAACACCGGCGACGAAGCCCAGCGCCGCGCCGGCGAGGATCAGCTTCCACTCGTCCTGCTGGAAGGCCGGGCGGAGCACACCCTCGAACTCGTCCGGGGGCAGCTGCTCCATCCGCTCGTGGAGCTCCGTTTGGATGTCCACGGACTTGCCGGCGAAGGTGTGGAGCAGCCCGCCCTCCTTGGGAAGCTCTTCGCGGATGCGCTGTAGGAGCTCGGCGCGCAGCGGCTCCCGGTCCGCCTCGGGGACGAGCATCGCGGCCATCGGGTGCTGCAGATACTTGTCGATGACCTCGTTGACCCGAGCCTCGACGATCGCGAAGATCTTCTTGACCGTCGGCCCCGTCGTGATCGTCTTGGTGATGTTGTCGGCGTTCAGGACGCGCCCGGCGGTCAGCTTGGCGAACTCGCGGGAGACCTCCCGTTGCCGCTTGTGGAAGACCCCCTGGAGAACGAAGGGGCCGATCTTCCTCGGCTCCTTCGGGTGGAAGATCAACTTCAGGGCGACCCAGTTGGTCGCGTAGCCGACGAAGAAGCCCGCGGCGGGCAGCACGTAGTCGGCCGGGTAGTACATCCAGACGACCATCTGGACGAGCCCGAAGAGGAACCCGAACCAGATCCCCGAGTTCTCGATGAATCGGAACTCCGCGCTGCCGACCTGGAGGAACATCAAGCTCATCAGCTCCTTGTCCTCCTCGACAGCGTCGATGACGACCTGCTCCAAATCGAGGATCTCCGTGATGTTGGCGCTGAAGTCGTCGGTGATCTTGATCACCAGGTCCCGGACCTCCTTGGCGATGTTCTCGCGCACCTGGTTCTGCATGAACTCGCCGGCGTTCTCCCAAAGCTGAGGAGCGCGCTTGGTGATCTCCTCGACGACCTGCTCGGTGATCTCCGCGACGACTCCGTCGAGCTCCTTGGCGAACTCCTCGCCCTTGAAACTGGCGAAGAGCTCTTCGAGGGTCAGCAGCTTCGTCAAGATGAGCTGCGTCGACATCTTGGCGAGCCGCCGAGCGTTGGCGGGGACGATCCCCTGCCAGCCGAAGGGCTTCACGCCGACGAACTCCGTCGGATAGAACATCATCTTGATGGCGATGACGTTCGTGAACCAACCAACGAACGCGCTGAACAGCGGGATGAGCAGGACGAGGGGATCCGCCGCGATGCGCTCGATGAAGTCCACGGGTCACCTTTCGTGCGATGGGCCCGCCGCGAAGTCAAGAGGCGACGCGCGCCCCCCACCGGGGACCCACCGGCTCCGCCGCCGAGCACCGCTCCGCTCCCGGGCTCCCGCGCCATGGCGTACCATCCGGCGGCCATGAGCCCCGTCTCGGTCTTCCTCCTGTGCATCGCCGCGATCTTCCTCATCGGGATCATCGGCGAGCTTGTCTTCGCCCGCACGGGCATCCCGGACGTCCTCTGGCTCATCGTCGTCGGCATCCTCCTCGTCCCCGTGGCCGGCCTGGTCCCCCAAAGCAGCCTCGTCGCCGCCGCGCCCTACTTCGGCGCGCTGACGCTCGTCGTGGTGCTCTTCGACGGCGGCAGCGAGCTCAAGCTGAGCGAGCTCTCCCACGCCGCCGGTCGGGGAACTGTGCTGGCGGTCCTGGGCTTCCTGCTCGCGGTGCTCTTCACCGCGGGCGCGGCCATGCTCGCGGTGCGCGTTGGGCTACTGCCGGACTCGTGGTCCTGGATGCACGCGGTCCTGCTCGGCACCATCGTCGGCGGCTCCAGCTCGGTGGTGATCATGCCCGCCCTGCGCAAGGCCGGGCTATCGCCTCGCATCTCGAACCTCGTCAACCTCGAGTCGGCGCTGACCGACGTCTTGTCGGTCGTGAGCACCGGGGCCGTCATCCAGCTCATCGTCGCCCGCGACGGCTCCCCTCACGGGCCCGGCGCCGCCGCCCTCACGCTCCTGCGCTCCTTCGGCGTCGGTGTGGTCGTCGGCGGGGTGAGCGGAGTGCTCGCGGTGCTCGTCCTTCGCAAGCTGAGGCGCAGCGAGTACGCCTACCCGCTCACGCTCGGTGCGTTGCTCATCCTCTACGTCCTCATCGACGAGCTCGGCGGCAGCGCGGCCCTGGGCATCCTCACGGCGGCGGTGGTGCTCGGCAACGCCCCCACCCTCTCGAAGGCCATCGGCCTGGTGAAAACAGC
>Ga0256832_1001713_pt1 | contig 14979 bp, 15 predicted proteins | sample 134614metaG_FD_190534 | JGI IMG/M metagenome (GOLD analysis project Ga0256832, IMG submission 190534) | Hydrothermal vent microbial communities from Lau Basin, Pacific Ocean - 134-614 | ecosystem: Environmental > Aquatic > Marine > Hydrothermal vents | place: Pacific Ocean: Lau Basin | collected...
TCCCTTAACTCCGACTGTAGCTCCTACCGGATCTACCTTGGGATCTAAAGAGGTAAGGGCGACTTTTGCTCTCTCTCCGGGAATTCTTGCAGCCTTTTGAACGATTATAATTTCATCTTTAATTTCCGGAACTTCCGATTTTAAAAGTTCTATTAAAAATTTTGGAGTGGTTCTTGAAAGCTCTATTCTCATTCCGCTGTTTTTATCTATATCCACTCTTCTAATAACGCTCTTTACCACATCTCCGGGTTTAAATTTCTCCCCTTTTATTCTGTTTCTTTTTGGAAGTATCGCTTGCACTTCGTTTATCTCTATATAGGTATTCTCTTCTTGATCGACTCTTGTTACCGTTCCAAAAACTATCTCTCCGATTTTATTTTTATATTTTTCAAAAATTCCCCTCTCCAAAGCTCTTTGGATATGGTATTCAAGCTCTTTGTGAAGAGTGGCCGCAGCCGTTCTTCCAAGATCGTTTAAAGGAAGCTCATAAGTTAGCTCGTCTCCTATTTCAATATTTGGATCGATCTCTTTAGCTTCCGATAGCGAGATATATTTCTCTTTATCTTCATCTTTTCTCTCATCTTCGTCAGATACGACCAATACCCTTTGAAAAAGCTTAAGCTCTTTATTTTTTTCATCTATTTCTACAGTATAGTCATACTCTTTTCCATATATTTTTTTTGCTGTTTTGATTAATGCTGTTTTTAAAGCTTCTCTTACATCTTTTATGCTAAGCCCCTTTTCATGGGCAATAGACTCTATAATATTTATAACTTTTTCCAAATTTTCGTTCCTTTGATTATTTATTGAGTGATTTTTTATTTATCGCAGAAGATACGGATTTTATCTAAAACGGGCTTTTATTATTATTAATATGTAATGCTTAATAAGTAATTTATACAAAAGTTGGTATACTCCCGCTACTTTTAGTATGATAATGTAGCAAAAATATCTTAAAATGTAAAGGGTTTTTTGATGAAAATAAAATTGGCAAGAGCCGAGCTTGGCGCAAAGCCTAAAGAGATTGATTTGGAAGAGATAGATAAGATAGTCCAAAAGGAGTCTCAAAAGATATTCTATTTTGACAGAGATAACGAGCATAAAAATTTAGTAAAAATGATTGAATATTTTGAAGATAAAGGTAAAAGCGTATATTTAAGAGAAGTTAAATACGGTCTTGACGATCATGACTATATTTATGAAGTTCATATTATGTAAAGAGGAGAGATGAGGAAAAAGTTTTTTATAGAGACTCTTGGCTGCGCTATGAATGTAAGAGACAGCGAGCATATCATAGCGGAGCTTACAAAAAAAGAAAATTATGAGCTTACCGATAAATTGGAGGAAGCCGATCTTATTATCATAAATACATGCTCTGTTAGAGAAAAGCCCGTTCATAAACTTTTCTCCGAAGTTGGAGTTTTTAACAAAAGAAAGAAAAAAAATGCCAAAATCGGCGTTTGCGGATGCACCGCAAGCCATTTGGGAGAGGAGATTATAAAAAAGGCTCCTTATGTAAATTTTGTGCTTGGAGCAAGAAATGTCTCAAAAATAACAAAAGCTATAAAAGAGGATAAGTTTGTAGATGTAGATATAGATTATGACGAGAGCACATACGCTTTTAGCGATTTTAGATCAAATCCCTATAAAGCTTTGATAAATATTTCAATCGGATGTGATAAAAAATGCACCTTTTGCATTGTTCCCCATACAAGAGGAGAAGAGATTTCTATCCCTTCAGAGCTTATTTTAAAAGAGGCCAAGAGAGCTGCTAAAAACGGGGCAAAAGAGATCTTTTTGCTTGGACAAAATGTTAATAATTACGGAAAAAGATTTAGCGATCCCTTGACTAAAAAGATAGACTTTACCGATCTTTTGGAGATGATAAGCGAAATAGAGGAGGTTAAGAGAATAAGATTTACTTCTCCCCATCCTTTGCATATGGATGACAGATTTTTGGAAGTTTTTGCAAAAAATCCCAAAATCTGCAAATCGATGCATATGCCTCTTCAAAGCGGCTCTACCAAAGTTTTAAGGGATATGAAAAGAGGCTATACAAAAGAGTGGTTTTTGGATAGGGCCAAAAAGTTAAGAGATTTGGTCAAAGATGTTCATATAAGCACGGATATAATAGTTGGATTTCCAGGAGAGAGCGAAGAGGATTTTAGAGATACTTTAGATGTTATAAAAGAGGTTGAGTTTGAGCAGATTTTTAGCTTCAAATACTCCCCAAGACCCTTTACTAAAGCGGCCGAGTTTAAAAATCAGGTAGATGAAGAGACAGCTTCAAGAAGACTTAAAGAGGTTCAAGAGCTTCATAACCAAATTTTGGATAAGAAGATAAAAAAAGAGGTTGGGAAGGTTTATGAAGTCTATTTTGAAGAGTTAAAAAGCCAAAACAGAGTGGGAGGAAGAAGCGATAATAACTTTTTGGTGCTTGTAAACGGAAGTGAAGAGCTGCTTGGAGAGTTTAAAAAAGTTAAAATCACAAAAGCTGGCAGACACTCTCTTTTTGGGGAGATAATTGAGTAAATTGAGTAAAAAGGTAACAAGAAAGATTCTCCTTTTACTTGGCCCATATCTTGGATATCTTCTAATTAGATTAATTTACGCTACTTGCAAGAAAAAATTTTATATAACTTCCAATATTCCTAAAGAACCTTTTATCGGAGTGCTTTGGCACGGTGAAATGCTAATGCAGCTTTTTATGTATAAGAAGTTTAGAAAAGAGATAAAAACCGTTATAATGATAAGTGAGCATTTCGATGGAGAGATAATAGCCAAAATTTTAAAACTTTATGGATTTGATTCCGTTAGGGGAAGCAGCAGCAAGGGGTCTGTTAAAGTTTTGAAAGAGACTTTCAAAGCAATAGACAACGGATATGATGTAGCTATTACTCCCGATGGTCCAAGGGGTCCATATCACTCTCTTGCTGATGGCGTTGTTTTGATAGCTCAAAAAAAGAGGATGAAAATTATAGCGACAAGATACAAAGCCTCCAAATTTTGGCAGCTTAATAGTTGGGATAAATTTATTATTCCAAAACCTTTTAGCACTCTTTACTTTTATGCAAGCGAGCCTTTTAGCGTAGAGGGGCTTTCAAAAGAGGAGGCAAAGAGAGTTATAAAAAGGCGTCTGGATATTTTTGATGAAAAAGATTTTATATAGCTTGTTTACTGTTTTAATTATTGGAGCTGTTTTTTTATATTTTTATACAAATGAATCTTATAAAAAATCGATAGAGGCTAAATATTACTACATAAAGGGTGATTTTAAAAAGGCTTATATTCTCTCAAAAGAGGCTTTTGATATAGATCCTTATAATAAGATGGCTTTTACTGTAATGACTCAAAGTAAAATATCCGCAAAATTTCAAGATTATATAGAAGACGGCAGAAAATATTTAAAAAAAATCGAAGAGATAAGCAATCAAAAATCAGTATCAAACTCAGATAAAATAAGAATAAAGATGATGTGCGAAACGATGATTGAGAGATTTAAAAAGTTAACTCCTACTGCTCTTACGGACAAAAAATTAAAAAAAGAGGCTTTTGATATCTATTCTAAATTTAAGAAAATACATGAAGAGCTTTTTTGAAGATGAAATTTCAGATTTTATATCCTATCTTACAGAAGTTAGAGGTTACAGCCCTCTTACCGCAAAAACATATTTTGCTTCTTTAAAAGAGGCTTTTTCTTATATAGATATAAGCAAGGAAGATGATGTCTGGGAGTGGAATTTAACTCCCTATAGAACCTATCTAAAAGAAAAAAATAAAAAGACGATTTCAAAAAAGGTAAGTATTGTTAGAAGTTTTGCCAAATACTTAGAAGAGGTGGGGTATAATATATTTTTAGTAGCCGATGATTCGATAAAGGTGCCAAAGACGCTTCCAAAACCTATATCTTTTAGACATATAAAGGAGGCTTTAGAGAAAGCTAAAGATGATGAGAGGGTTGTGATAGTTTTAATTTACGGGCTTGGGCTTAGAATAAGCGAAGCTTCTAATCTTAAACTTAAAGATATTTCAAAAGAGTGGATAAGAGTTGAGGGAAAAGGCAAAAAGACGCGGGAAATTCCGCTTTTACCTTCGGTTAGAAAAGAGATTGAGAACTATTTGGCAAATAATCCTTCAACTGAGTATCTGTTTGAAAAAAACAAAAAAAGAGTTTGTGAGAGCGCTTTGAGGTATAAAATTGAAAAAGCCTTTAAAAGAGTCGGAATTAAAGCTACTCCTCATCAGTTAAGACACTCTTTTGCTACCGATATTTTAAATGAAGGGGGCAGAATAACGGATGTTAGCAGACTGCTTGGACACAGTTCTCTTGCTACGACCGAGATTTATACAAAACTAAATAACAAACGGAAATTGGAGAGTTATATGAAATCTCATCCAATGGCAAAGGATATGGATGAATCTTTCTAAAAAAATAAAAAACTTTATTACTCATCAATTTATTTCGGTTATTTTACATAAAGAGAAGTGTCATATTAGAATAGATTTAAAAAAAAGAGGAAAAACGTTAAAAGAGAATGAAGTAACTTTCGTGCCCCAAAAAGATATGAGTTTAACTTCCGACATGGAAGAGTTTTTTGAAAACGCTTTAAAAAAATATAAGCATACTTATATTGGAGTTCTTTTAACCTCTAATGCTCAAGGAGCTTTTAGCGGGTGTGATAGCAAAAGATTTAGTGATTTTAATATAGATATAAATAGCGTAAAAAGAATATGTATAGAAGGCAATTGGAGTGTTTACGCTTCAAATATAGAGATTAATTGGATAAAAAAAATATTTAAAAATATAGAAATAGATTTTATATACTCTCCTTTTGTGATTTTATACAGTTTTATAAAAGAGGATAAATTCAACAAAACTACAACGCTTTATCTTTTAAATGAAGAAAAATCTATAACTTTAATTATCATGAGAGGAGGTAAATTTCTTTACGGTTCTTTTTATGATCTTGAGGTTAAAGATGATGAAGCTTTAAGTAGTGATGAAGAGAATTTGCCTGATGAGGATTCGGTTATTTTAGATGATTTAGAGGCTGATGATATGTTTAAAGAGCTTGAGGATCTTGATGCAATAGCGGATTTTGAAGAGTTAGATAACGTCACTTCTCCAGATGATATGGATTTAGATTCGATGATGGAGGGTGTTTTGATAGAGAGTGAATATTCAAAAGCTATAGTTGAGAATATTAAAAAATCTATGAAAGATTTTTATAACAATCCTCTTTATGATAGCAGTTTTATAGAAAATGTTAAAATATTCGAATATGAAAATATGGATTATAAAGTTGTAGATTATTTGGAAAAAGAGCTTTTGCTTGATGTAGAGGTTAAAAAAGTAAATATCTTAAAAAAAATAAATGAGCTTAGTGAAGAAGAGATTTTAGAGTAATGTATAGTTTTATAGAACCTTATAATAAACCTTTGATAGGTTATGTAACCAGAGTATGGTTTTTTTTTACAATATTGACTTTTTTGATTCTTATTGGATTTAATATGATTTTAGAGTATAAAATTAAATCTTTTGAAGAAACTTTAGTGCAAAAGAGTAAAGAGAAGAGCAAATTTTTGGTTGAAATAAAGGATTTTCAAAAGAAGATAGAAAATATAAAAAAAGAGAGAAATTTTGTAAACGATATAGACAATCAAAATACTCTTATTAAAAAGAGTTTGAAAAATTTTTTTGATTTAATCCCAGATCAAATAACATTGACAAAATTGATAATGAATGAAACTACTTTAACAATTTATGGAATTACTCCTTCAAAAGAGGTTTATAACCTGTTTTTAGCTCCTCCTTTAAAATCAGTTTTTACAAAAAGCGCGGTGGATTTTTATCTGCAAAAAGATGGATGGTATAGATTCGTATCTAAAAATGAAAATAAAATATCTTCGAGTAGGTAATGCAAAGAGGATTTGAAGATATCAGTATAATTCAAATAATTGTAGGAATTTTAGCTTATATAGTTTTTGCTGCTCTTTTAATATGGGTCTTTATTGTTCCTACAATCAAAATTTATAAGTCTGAATATATCAATTATAAAGAAAATTTAAAAGGTTATTATAAAGTATTAAATAAGTATGAAACTTTAAAAAGTGAGCTTCAAAATTATAGAGAAAGCAATAAAAAAATTACAAAAGCTTTAAGAGAGCCTTTCAATGTTAGTAAATTTAAAAAGTTTTCTTTAAAATTTTTTAAAAATGTAAAAGTTATATTTATTAAAAAAATAGAAGGTAATTTTACAAAAATTGAATATAAAATGGAGTTTATTTTTGATGATATAAACTCTTTTTATAATTTTTTTGATAATTTAAATTCTTATCCTTCAGTAATTAAAATAGATTTTCCTATCATTTTAGAAGGTTTAAAACCTCCTTTTGTAAAAGGAGAGTGGAAGATAGAAGTTTATGAAAGCAACAGCTCCATTTGATTTTGCAACTAAGATGGTAATATGGATTCAAATTTAATGTTATAATGTTTTAATGACAAAAAGAGGAGAAGATATGAATTTTTATCATGTTTTTGTAAAAAGTGTAAGAGACGTATTAAGTTGGCCTGTTTTAAAGATTGTTTTGGGAGTTGGTATTCCTCTCTTTTTATTATGGATAGGAATAGGTTTTATTTTTTGGAATCCTGTAACAAGTTTTACTGCAAAGGTTATATCTTGGATACCTTTTTCAATAGTTAAAGCCAATGGGGCTTTTGTTTTAGCTTTTTTTCTTTGGTTCCAAGCCGTTTTAGTAACTTTTGCATTGATTATTGCTTTCTTTAACGCTCCTTTAATTCAATATATAAAAAAAGAGAGATATGAGAGTTTTATTGTATCTTTAGTTTTAATAGTAGCTCTTTTTTGGACTATAGTGGCTTTTTACTACTGGCATGATATTTACGCTTCAATTTCTAAGCTTTTAACTTGGCTTCCATTTCAAACTGTGGATGAAGGATTAGCCTGGTTTTTAGCTGTTTATATTTTTTATAACGGTTTTATCGTCTCTTTATTTTTAATTATTCTTTTTTATAGAGAGCCATTTTTAAGAGCACTAAAAGAGAGAGATTATGAAGATTACGATATAAACGAATCCCCTCTTAAAACCGGGTTTGCGAAGGTCGCTTTTAAAGATATGATAACTTTTACTCTTTTATCAATTCTTCTTTTTCCGCTCTTTTTTGTTCCGGTAGTTAATATTTTAATTCAGGTATTTTTATGGGCATGGCTTATAAAAGATTCTCTCTTTTTAAGCGTGGCTTCTTTATATTGCAAGGAAGATGGGATAAAGAAATTAAAAGAGCATAAATATTATCTTTGGGTTATAGCAGTTTTTGCTTCTTTACTCAATTTTGTTCCGGTAGTTAATATCTTATCCCCGTTTTTTGCAGAGATTATGTTTTTTCATCTAATTTTCTCTTATAGAATCGAGAAATTAAACAAATAGGGGATTATTCCCCTATGGCATTTTTTAAAGGCTCTATATTAACCTTTTTGCCTCTTATTTGCTCTTTTGCGTATTCGACTATTTTGCCGTGAAATCTTGCGTATATTTGATTTATAGGCATCTCTTTTTGATAAAGCTCATAAATTTTGGATAGATTTTCATTAATTCCCTCTTTTAGCCAGTTAGCTGTTTGAGTGTAGGTTTCAAACTCATATCCAAGTTCATTTAATATTCTTTGAGTGTAACTGTCAACTACCATCTCTTCTTTGTAGCATGCGTAGCATAAGATGGAATCGGCCGTCTCTTCACCGATTCCTTTTTGAGCTAAAAGCCACTCTCTTTGAACGTTTTCTTGAAAATTCTCAAAACTTCCAAACTCTTGAAGGATATTTTTACAAAGATTTTTAATTCTTTTTGCTTTTGTATTATAAAAACCGCTCGGTTTTATTAAAGGAGCTATCTCTCTATGGTCTGTTTTTGCAAGAGTTTGCAAATCTAAAAGATTATTTTCTTTTAGATTATTTAGACTCTTTTCTACCTTTTCCCATTTTGTCTGCTGAGTTAAGATAGCTCCTATAATTACTTCAAACTTTCCGCTGTTTGGCCACCATAGCGGGTCTCTTTCATTCTTTAGATAAGATAGTTTTTTTAAAGCTTTTAAAATATCGAAACTATCCATTTACACCCTTTACCAGTATCTGTCTCCATCTCCAAAATAGTACCATTTTCTATTATAGAAGTAAATGTTATGAGATCTTTTATGCACAGCTATCGCTTTTCCTGTATTAAATATCTGGCATCTAAAAGAGCCGCCTCTTCCGCAATCAAAATGTCCGCCTCTCTTTTTGCCAAAATAGTTTCTATATCTTTGATAAAATTTATCCAAAAAATAGTCTGCATTTTTTTGTGTAATGCTGTTTGTATTGGTTGTTTGATGATTTTGCGAGTGCAAAGGATACAAGGCTCTTGCGCCTCTTATATCATCTTGTTTTAAAGTTAGCATATATAAAGGTTCATGATAGGGGTTTGCATACATCACAGAAGATGGAACGTTTGAGTGGTCAAGTCCTATTATGTGTCCCACTTCATGTATCATAATTCCTTCAAATTCGGCTAAATTGTAGTTTACGTCGTTAAATTCATCATAATTTATCAAAATCTGTCCATATCTTATATATTTTCCGTATGGAATGCTTATGGAAACCGCGGCTGCATCTTTTAAATATCTTCTTGAAGTCCATCCTACAACCACTCCTCCATCTATTTGGCTGGAATATGTAATTCCTCTGTAGATAAATTTTATAGAGCATACATTTTCCCATTTTCTCATAGCTCTCTTTAGAGTATTTACCGCAGCATTTGTATCGTAGTGCTCTTTTGAGGGGTTATACCACCAATATACTGTGGAATTTTTCCATCTTGCATTTTTGTGAGTTGGTAAAATTAGATATTTTGTATGTTTAAGGGAGTGAAAATTTAATATATGTATATTTGCTTTTTTTGCAAAAGCGCCTGTGCTAAGAGCTAAAAGAGTTAAAATCAAACCTAATATCTTTTTCATAACTCGTCCTTCTTGAAATATTTTAATTAGGTTTATATTTTAACTCTAAGCTCTTTAAGTTTTCTTAAAATAAAAGCAAATTTGCTTATATTTTAAGAAATATAAAATTAATTTAAAAATATTTTAAAAGAACCATCCTCCAGAATTATTGTCTCCTCCGAAAAATCCCCATCCGCTGCTTTTGGATTTTACTTCTATTTTTATGTTTGCCTCACCTTTTGCTTTTTTCTCATCTTCTATTTGATATTTAAATTGGTAAGAACCCTTTTGACATCCGTTTGAATCGAAAATTATCTTATCATCTGTATAGGATACTTCTCCGCATGGAGGTTTTGAGACATTTAATATTTTAATTTTATCTCCGTCTGGATCATAATCGTTTTTTAATGCTTCAATAGTTACGCTATCTCCCCTCTCTACGCTTGCTTTATCATCTTTTGCTACTGGGGGATTATTTTTTTTTGGAGGATTTTCATGTAAATCGCTCAAAGCTTTATATGCGTTTGCTCTTCCTTTGGAAGCGATTTTATTTTGCATGGAGGGAATTTCATCTACATTTTTTAATATCCTGTTTTTTATATCCTCTGCGCTGTCGCTTGGGTATTTTGCTCTAAGAAGAGCTACAATGCCGCTGATATAGGGAGTTGCCATAGATGTTCCGTCCATGTATGCATATTTGTTTTGAGGGTATGTGCTTAAAATATTTTTACCGCCGGCTGCTACGTCAACGCTTCTTTTGCCGTAATTTGAAAAATCTGCTAAATTATCGTTTTGATCGCTTGCGGCTACGGCTATTATGTTTTTGGCATCATAAGAGGCCGGATATATCGGATCGTTATCTATATTTTTACCATCATTTCCGGCTGCCGCGCAAAATACAACTCCCTTTTGTCCAAGTTTTTTTATAGCCTTATTCATCGCATCGTTTTGGCTTCCCCCGCTTCCTCCAAAACTTGCGTTTATAGCTACTATATTTTCCCCATCATCTATTTTTTTTGATATGTAATCCATAGCTTCCAAAATATCGCTATTGTATCCGTAACCGTTTGGTCTAAATACTTTTAAAGCCATAATGGAGACTCTTTGAGCTGTTCCGCTTATTCCTTTTTGATTGTTTCCGACAGCTCCTATTATACCGGCTACATGAGTTCCGTGATAGTGTCCGTTTTGATCGTAAGGCTTATCCGGCATCGGATCGTCGTCGTTGTTTCCGTCGTTATCTCCGGCAAAATCGTATCCGTGTTTTAAATTTCCGTTATACATATTCTCTTTTAAATCTTCATGAGTATAATCGACTCCCGTATCCAATACGGCAACTATAATATTTTTATTTCCTTCCTCTATATCCCACGCCTCTTTTATATCCATATCAGCATCACTCTTTCCGCTTGTATTGTTTACTTTCTGTCCCGTGTTTTCTATTACCCATAATTTAGAATAGTATGTGTCATTTGTTTTATTGGATAAAGAGTGGATATAGTTTGCAGAGGAGCTCTCTATAAAAGGTTTAAAAGATATATTTTTTAAAATCTTTAAAATCTCTTTTGTTGAATACTTTTTTACCTTTATGTGAGCTGCTTTTAAAGAGGAGTAGATATGAATCGTGTAGCCTTTTACTCCGAATGTTTTATCAAGCAAATTTTTAAAATTTGCAGATAATCTCTCATTATCTAAAGCCAAATTTTTTAATTGAATTATAGCTTCCGATTTTGCATATTTTAGAGGAGAGCTTTTAAATGATGTTTTCGGTATTTTTATAATATTGTCAGCATAAGATGAAGCGCAAAGAATGGTAAGCGCCGCAAGAGGGGATAGCAGTTTTTTTATATACATTAAGACTCCTTATTAGAAAAATTTGAAATTATTTATATTATTTATTGGATTGAAAATTTTAAAACTGGAATCATTTTTTTTGTTGCTTCTTGATAGAATGTTATCCAATACCTCTTTTACAAATTGATTTTGAACTTCTTTGCTCATTCCTTCAAGATAACCTGCTTTTAACAAATCTTGGAAAATTTTTTGAAAAGTAAACTCGCTTGGATTATCTATATCGTTGTGCGAATCATCTGGATTTTCCGGCGCATTATGCATATCGTCTTCGTTGCCATCTTTTTTTAAGGCATATTCATCCCATCCGATATCAGGTTTTTTACCTGCATACAGATAGCTTACCGGCTCTCCTTTTTTAAAAGAGATAGTTTTATCGAGAGTCAATTCATTATTTTGATAGTCTATTTTTAAGATTTTGGCGCTTTTGTCTCCTATTTTGATTTTATCTCCTTTTCTAACAAAAAAGCCGTCGCTGAAAAAATCTGCATTTAAAACTTTTATTATGTTTGATCTTCCAGAATTTATAGTTTTTGTAAGAAAAGCTCCAGAATCTACTAAAGGAGAATCCTTTTTTAGATGAAGCTGTTTGTCTTTGAATTTCGGGTTATTGGTTTGAAAGCCGTTTTCATCCAATCCGCTTTTTTGATAGCTTTCAAAATCATAATAGGATGTATTTCTAACTCTTGCATAAAATGAGCTTGTCGTATAATATGAGTCAAAATCCATCTGCCAGTCATAAGGAATGGAATTTATGTCAAATATAAATCTTTGATTACCGTTTGTAGAGCCGAAATAGTTGTTTAAAAGAGAATTTTGATTTCCTTTCCCAAACATTAAAATTCTCTCTTTTTTTGCGTTTTGAACTGAATTTTGAACAAATACGCTATGAAGAACTTTGCCGTTTGTCGCTCCAAAAAGCACTCCGTCTTCATAACTGTTTAATATGAGGTTATTTCTTACTATTACATGTTCGGCTGTAGAACCTTCGCTCTCTTGGGAGATTGCCAAGCCATAGCCGTGATTATCATAAATGATATTATTTTCTACTATCAAATTTAATGCCCCATCCACATATAAGCTGGCCGCATACTCTTTTTTCTTACCATTTCCATAAAGAATATTTCTTGCTACAAGGCCGTTTTTATTCATTCCAAAAGTTGAAAAATTTCCTCTTTGATGGCCTATAATATCTATTCCTATAAAATCGTTATCATGCACTCTATTATCTACCACTTGGAAAAACTGCACATTTCCCAAAATAGTCAAAGCTTCGTCATAATTTCCACTTTTATCTGTATTTCCTGTATGATTATTATGAACGTTGTTTCCCTTTATGATGATATGAGTCATAGGTTTATCTCTTGTTGTGGTTACTGTAATTGCATGACCGACTCTTTGGCCGTTTGGAACCTGTGCATTTTGTTCGTAAACTTCATTATTTAAAATTTCTATATGGCTTCCCCCGTCTCTAAAAACAATTCCTTGTGCTATAGGTTTGTAAAGCGTGAAACCTTCAAATCGGATATAAGATACTCCGTCTCCCCTTACAGTATCTATTTTGTAATTTTTATCCTCTCTTGTGATTATCGGTTTTTCATTTTTATAGTTTTTAAAAGTGATATACCCTTTTTCTTTGCTTCCGGAGTGTTTGAATCTGACTGTTCCAACATAGGTTCCACCCCTTACATAAACCGTATCTCCGGCTATTGCCACATTGGCTGCTTTTTGAATGGTTTTAAAAGGAGCGTTTATGGTGCCCGGATTTAAATCATCCCCTTTTGTAGAGACATAATAATCTCTTGCAAAAATTGCCTGAGCTGTGAGAATAGAAAAAAACATAAATTTATTAAAAGTTTTTCTCATAATTTGCCTTTATCAAAAATATAAGATTTGCAATTATATCTAAATTGTATGGAATTATTAGATAATAATTTAAATTTTGCTATAATATGAAAAATAATGGAGATAATTATGAAAAAATTTATTGTAATGCTTTTTGTTTTGATATTTTTCACAGGCTGTGGTATCGGCTCTTTGGCGGCTGTTCCTTTTAAAGTAACGGGAGCGGTTGTAAATGTCGTAACCCCCGATGTGGTGGGAGATACGATATCTAAAACGGGAGATGTGATTGAGGAGACGATTCCTTTTTAAGAGCGCTCTTTTATAAAGGAGAGTATCTCCTCTTCTATTTTATCTTTTGAAACTACGGTTTTATGAACAATCTCTTTATCAAAAAGAGAGCTTACAATTTTTGGAATCTCTATATTTAATATTTTTGAAATTTCTAAAAGAGCCTCTTTGTCGCTATACTTTTTATTATCTTCCTTAAGAGCGTTTAGCATTGTTGGAGCAAATTTAGTCCACTCCGCAGTTGAACAGGCTACACATTTTAAATTCTCTTTTTTTAATTCTCTGTAAGCTTTGATTGCCGTAGCGGTATGAGGATCCATTACATACCCCCTGTTTGCATACTCTTTAATTGTTTTTTTTGCAAAATCGTCATCGCAAAACGTTGCGTCAAAATGCTCTTGCAGTTTTTCAAGCTCGTTTGGAGTTAGTTTGTAATAATTTTTATTTTGTAAATCTTCCATCAGCTCTTTTGTTCTCTCCTCTCCAAACAGATCAAAAAGGACTCTCTCTACATTAGAGGATTTTAAAATATCCATTGCGGGAGATGTTGTTTGAAGAAGTTTTCTATCTCTTAAATCATATTCCCCTTTTGTAATCAAATCGGTTAATATGTTGTTGATATTTGAAGCTATTAAAATCTTTTCTATCGGAACTCCCATTTTTTTGGCATAATAGGCTCCAAGAGCGTTTCCGAAATTTCCGCTTGGAACTATTATGTAAAATTTCTCTTCCTCTTTAATTTCTCCTCTTTTTAGCAAATCCATATAAGATTTTATATGATAGATTATTTGAAAAATTATTCTTCCAAAATTTACCGAATTTGCAGCGCTTAGTTTTAAATTGTCTTTTTTTAACTCCTCTTTGAATTTTGCCGACGATAGAAGAGATTTAAGGGCACTTTGAGCATCGTCAAAATTTCCGATTATCCCTATAACTTTTAGGTTTTTGCCGTCATTTGTTACCATTTGAAGTTTTTGAATATCGCTTGTTCCACCTTCCGGATAGAGGCATGAGACTAAGATATTTTCTTTATCTTTGAAAGTCTCAAGCGTAGCTGGTCCCGTATCTCCACTTGTTGCGGCTAAAATTAGATATTTTTCTTCTCTTTTCTTTGCTAAATGGGATAGAATATATCCAAAAGGCTGTAAGGCCATATCTTTAAAGGCTCTTGTAGGTCCGTGATAAAGCTCTATTACAAATAGATCCTCTTCAATCTTTTTTAATGGAGCGGGGTCGTTTGGATCGTCAAATTTATCGTATAGATTAACCGCCTCTTTTAAAACTTCCTCTTTTATATCTATTTCAAAGAGTTTTAAAATCTCTAAAGTAAGCTCTTTATAATTTGCATCTTTAAAATTTTCAAAAAAAGAGCCGGAAAGTTTTGGTATGGTTTTTGGAGCGTAAAGCCCTCCGAAACTTGCGCTTGGATTTAAGATAGCTTGCGAGAAGGTTACCTCTTTTTCTTTTATCCCGTCATTTCCTCTTGTTTCTATAAACAGCATCCATTTTCCTTTGTTCTATTTTTTAATAACGGTTCCTATTCCTTCGCTTGTAAAAATCTCAAGCAAAAGAGAGTGCTCTACTCTTCCGTCAATTATGTGAGCCTTTTCCACTCCATAATCTATAGCTTCCAAACATGCATCAACCTTTGGCACCATTCCTCCGGCAATTGTGGCGTCTTTTTTTAGATACTCTATCTCCTCTTTTGTAAGAGTTGAGAGTAAATTTCCCTCTTTGTCCAATACTCCCGGAGTATCTGTTAGAAATATTATCTTTTTGGCTTTTATAGCTCTTGCTATTTTGCTTGCGGCAAGATCGGCGTTAATGTTGTATCCCGGATGAGATACGTCATCTCCCGCGGCTATCGGAGCAATTACTGGGACAAATTTTTCGTTTATTAAGTTTAAAATGACATTTTCTTCTATTTTGGTTATAACTCCGGTTAAACCGAATTTCTCTTTGTCTTTTGGTTTTGCTTTTATAAAATTTGCATCTTTCCCGCTGAT
>Ga0256832_1001714_pt1 | contig 14979 bp, 8 predicted proteins | sample 134614metaG_FD_190534 | JGI IMG/M metagenome (GOLD analysis project Ga0256832, IMG submission 190534) | Hydrothermal vent microbial communities from Lau Basin, Pacific Ocean - 134-614 | ecosystem: Environmental > Aquatic > Marine > Hydrothermal vents | place: Pacific Ocean: Lau Basin | collected...
ATCGGTCAGCAAAGTGGTTCCCGAGCGTACCGGCCCGATGCAGGCAAAATCCGGCCTGACCCGTTTTGCCGGGGAGGCGGCCCGCAACAAAACACGCCACATGGGGGGCGGTATGAAATAGTAGGATAAAAACTGCCGGCGCAGGTTTAACAACTTCTTTTTAAAAACATTGGGGGTTGATAATATTTTATAGTCGATGCGGCTGGCTTTTTCGATGGTTTTCAGTTTCCGGCTATTTCGCGGAGTATCAGAGTTCATACAGCTCCCATGGCGGTTTTGTGTATAGGGGTTTTAGTCATATCGTCTTTAATTTTTTAAAACTTCATTCGACAATATAAACAACTTAAGCGAAAACCATTCATCCCATAAAGACATATCTCACAGAGGAGGAAATAAAAAGTGGAGGAAATATCCAAAAAAAGGAAAATTTATTTCCTTTTTCGGAAAATAGTTTTGTAAATTAACACCAATATTTTATTGCGGACAGCGTTTGATTCCTCCGAAAGTCGACGATGTCCCGAAAAAAAATGAATTGTGATTTTTATCTGAGTCTTCCCGCGTCTCACTCCATGTCACAATCCATAATGAGAAACGTATGTATATAACGTATTATGGATTAATTGGGAGACTTGCAGATGCACACCACCGAAACGCCGCAATCCAAGACGGCGCCGACCGGACAGAACACCAAGCCCACCGCTATCGATGAACATATTATAGAAATAGTCAGCGATTCGGGAGAAGGAGCTCAAACAGCCGGACAAGCCTTTGGCACCATATCCGCACGGATGGGAAATGGTATTTGGACCGTAGAAATCATCCCCGCCGAAATAGAACCTCCGCCCCGCACCTCTTCGGGCGCCAGCGGCATTCGTATCCGCCTGGGCAGCAACCAGATCACCAATATGGGTAACGAGGCCGATATCATTGTGGCCTTTAACGAACAGGCCCTGTTGGGACGCGAAGAGACGGGCAACCTGAAAAAAGGGGCCACCATCATTCTGGAAAACCGCTGGAAAGATCACACCAACAATGTGATCCGCGAGCAGTATGCCGAAGTGATGGAGCATCTTTTGGCCGAGGGGTACAATGTCATCGAAATTCCCATGGAAGAAGAAACCCTGAAGATCGTAAAAAATCCGCGCCGGGGTAAAAATATGTTTGTGCTCGGTCTGCTCAGCTATATCTATTCGCGTGATATGGAACTGGCCCGGGAGCAAATCCGTTTTGCCTTCCGTAAGAAAGGGGAAAAGGTAATTACCCCCAACCTGCAACTTTTGGAAGCCGGCTACAACTGGGCTAAAAACAACCTTGATTTTCAGTATGAGATCACCTCGCCGCCCATCAGCAAGCCGATGGTGGTTACCAACGGTAATGTGGCCATCGGTATGGGTATCATGGCCTCGGGCATGGAAGTGTGCGCCATGTACCCCATCACCCCGGCCACATCGGCCTCCCATTATTTAAGCGAGGTTTTTGAAAACGCCGGCGGCATGGTACATCAGGCGGAAGACGAACTGGCCGCCTGCGCCTTTGCCATCGGCGCCTCCTACGCCGGAAAATGCGCCGTGACCATCACCTCCGGTCCGGGCATGGCCCTTAAAACCGAACTGTTGGGTCTGGCCTCCATGGCCGAGATTCCCCTGGTTCTGGTGGATGTGCAACGCGGCGGCCCCAGCACCGGCCTGCCCACCAAGGTGGAGCAGGGCGATCTGCTTTCGGCCATGTTCAACTCACCGGGTGATAACCCCAAGGTGGTTTTGGCCCCATCCACCATCGAAGACTGTTTTTACAGCATGATCACCGCCCGGAAAATTGCCGAAACCTTCCGCATGCCGGTACTCGTGCTTTCCGACGCCAACCTGGCCACGGGGCAGCAACCCTATCCGCGGCCGGAGTTTAAAGAAGAGTGGGTGGCGCCCCCTTACGATCAAAATCCGGTACCCGAAGGCAGCATTCCTTATGACTGGGATGAAAAAACCGGTCTTTCCAGGCGTATTATTCCCGGACAACCGGGTGGCCTTTTCCGAGTAACCGGCCTGGCCCACACCCGGGAGGGGCATGTGGCCTACGGCGCCGGCGTAAACCAGGAAGGCTGCGACAAGCGTAGTTTAAAAGTGGCCACTTTCCAGAAAACCCTGAAAACACCCCGGGTTTACGGCCCGGAAAAGGGTGACCTGCTGCTGGTGGGCTGGGGCAGCACCAAAGGCGCCATCGAAGAAGCGGTGGATAAAGCCCAAAAAGAGGGCCTGACCGTCAGTAGCCTCCATCTCAAGTTCCTGATGCCCATGGCTTCGGGGATCGGCGACATCCTGAAACGGTTCAAAAAGGTCATCACCGTGGAGATCAACTTCTCCGATGATCCCGAACGGGAGATGATTACCGAAGACAACCGCCGCTACTCCAACCTGGCCTGGTTGCTGCGGGCGCGTTATCTGGTGGATGTGGATAACTTTTCCAATGTTCACGGTCAACCGCTCAAACCTTCGGCCATCCTGGAGATGACCCGCAAGGAACTAAAAAAATTGAAATAAAGATAGGACTAAAATTATGTTTGGTGTAAGTATAGACAACCTGTTAAACCTGGATCAGAAATACTATAATCTGGAAGATTATCAAAGCGACATTCCCCGCTGGTGTCCGGGATGCGGGGACAACGGCATATTAACCGCCACCCAGCGCCTGCTGCGTGAAGAACAACTGGCTCCGGAGAAAACGGTTTTTGTTTCCGGCATCGGCTGCTCCAGCCGCTTTCCCCACTACATGAACACCTATGGCTTTCACAGCCTGCACGGACGCGCCCTGCCCATTGCCGAAGGCATAAAGATACGCCGTCCCGATCTGCATGTGTTTGTAAACATGGGCGACGGCGATTGTTTCAGTATCGGCGCCGCACACTGGATCCACGCCCTGCGTTATAACATGAACATGGTGGCCATGGTGCATGACAATAATATCTACGGCCTGACCAAAAAGCAGGCTTCGCCGACCACCCCCAAGGGTTTAAAGAGCAACACCACCCCCAAGGGCGCTGTTCTGGAACCGCTGAATCCGCTGGTAACCACCCTGGCCGTCAGCAATGTTTCTTTTGTGGCCAATGTGGTGGAATGGATTCCCGACTTGCTGTTCGATGTTATCAAACAGGCTTTCCATCATAAGGGATTTTCCTTTATCCGCATCCTGCAGCGCTGCCCGCATTTCACCCCGCATGTTTTCGACCCCATCATGAACGAGCCCGACCGGCTGCGCCTGCTCACCCATGATGACGGTATGATGATACCGGATGCCATAAAGAAAATCTATAAAAACGTGGAAGTGCATGATCCGGCGAATATCCATAAGGCCCGGGAGTATGCCTCCGATACCGAAACGATACCCATAGGCATCCTGTTTCGTGACGAAAGCGTTCCGACCTATGACGATATTCGCAAACCCACCAGGCCAAACACGCCTGCCGTTATCAACGAGGCGTTGCAACAGGAGTTTGACAAGTTTGGCATAAACCCGAAAAACAATTAAAGGGGATCATCGTGACAGCGCAGAAACCTAAAAATGTCTCCCCCTCACAAAAGGAGGCCGAGCATTTATTGGAGGAGCTGGATCAATTTGCGGAGGAGAAAACTTCCCCGACGCAAAAACCGGCCCCCGGGGAAACATTTCATTTATGGCAAAACAACCGGCCGCAACAGGATGCCGGACGTCAAAAGGAACTGTATAAGAAACACCTTACCTTTTATCTGGGCGAAACCTCCGCCGCCGTGCCCGCGAATCTTATTCCGGCCGGACTGGCGCCATTGGTTCATAACCCGGCCGCCTCCTCATCCTTCCCCATGCTGTTGGCCGGGGATAACGGTACCGAGTTGTGGAGCCTCGATATTCTGATCCGGAAGCTGCTGGATGCCAGCGGACTGCGAGACGAAGAACTGGAAGTCTATAAGCGACACATGGCCGTTATTCAAAAAAGGTTGATCCGCGAACATGGCCGCGTGGATCATTTTCAGGACTTCGCCCGCATTGTCTCCGCCATAGCCCTGGAAGAGTTTAAACGACTCACCAACACCAACGGTGAGGATCATCCGGCGGTTTCGGCGCTGGAACAGTTAAGCATGGAGGTTCCTTTTAACGGACTGCTGATCGGCTATGGCCCGGAAACCCTGCGCCATATCATCAGCCAAACACAGGCCGCCACCTGGCGTAAAAGTGTTTATGACACCCTTAACCGCCTCGAGGAACTGACTCTGAGTATCAATGCCCTGGTGGAAAGCGCCCGGAGCGCGGAAAAAAACACGGACAGCAGCCAGGAGGCCTTCGCCGACAGTATCGACTATGACAAGCTCAATCAAATCGTCCGCTCCGTGCAAACCGGTACAGAGGTGGACAACACCCGTCTGAAACGGCTGAGAAAGATTGCCGAATCACTGAATACCTGGCATGATATCCTGAGCAGTGACAAACATGCCGCTGTTTTTCTGGAAAAATTCACATCCACCGATCCGGCGCAGGCACACACCGATAAGGCACGCCGGGAAATCATCAGTCTGATCCGCGACTACCATCTGGCCGTATTGGAAGATAAGCACCGCTATGATCCCCGGAAACATCAAAAGCTGTTCGATGATTTTTCCGAACGCATGATGAGCGATGAGGAGATACGCCTCATCCCCCCGGCGCTGCTCTTTCTGGACGCCCGCCAGGCGGCGGAACATCAGGACGCCCTGGTGGCGCGCCTGCTTTCCGGTGAAAAGATAAAAATCAGCGTTCAGGCCACCAGTCTGTTGGAAGGCGAGCGCCTGCTGCCCCTTTACGGCTGGGCGCGCATGGCCACCGCCCTGAACCGTTATTATGTGGTTCAGACCCCCCTGCCCTTCATCCGGGAAATGTGGGAGCAGATTTGCGGAGCGCTGCAGTATGAAGGAGCGGCCTTTTTCTCTTTTTACACCCTGATCGATGAAGAGGGCGGGCACCCGGTGCCGGACTACCTGCGCGGCAATGCCGCCGCCGCAGCACGCATCTTTCCCCTGTACGCCTTTAGCGGCCAAACGGAAAAACCCCTGCGCGACCGCTTTTACCTTAGCCCGCACATACAGCCGGAAGCCCCCTGGGCGCACGGCACCTTTCCCGTGCGCAGTGAAGAGGAAAGCAGCGACCGTACCTTTTTCCTTACCCCGGCGGAATTCTTCTTTTTGCATGAAGGGTTTCAACGCCACTATTACCCCGTGGGGCCGGATGAGGAACACGATGCCCTGATACCCCTGACCGATTTTCTGGCCGGCAATGACCGGCACAAGGCCCGTTTGCCCTATATCACCATGGCCGATGACCACGGTGAACTGCACAAGCTGCTGGTGGATGAGTTTATCGTCGATCACTGCGCGGCCATTGCCGGCGACTGGCGGGTGATGCAGGAGTGGAGCGGCATCGACAACTCCTGGGCCGCACAGGCCGTGGCCCGGCTTAAGGAGGAACTGGAACGGCAAGCAGAGCGCAAAATCGCCGATATCACCCGTGACTTTGAGGAAAAACTCAACGCCGACCGGGAACAACTGACCTCGGAGATCATCTCCAACCTGGCCGCCGGCCTGCTCTCCGACGAGATGATCCGGCTGGGCAGTGGCCTGAACGCCCCCGTGGCAACTCCCGCGCCCGCGGCACCCGGGGAAAGCGCGCCCCCGAAGGAGGATAGCGTGGCCCCGGAGAGCGCTCCCGAATCCGCCGGGGAGGAAGAAGATGAAGGGCTCAGCTTCGACGAGGCCTACATCGACACCCCTCTGTGCACCAGTTGCAATGAGTGCCGCAACATCAATCCCGATATGTTTGCCTATGACGCCAACAAGCAGGCATATATCAGCGATATAAACGCCGGTACCTACAGGCAGTTGGTTATGGCCGCGGAAAATTGTCCGGTAAAAATCATTCACCCCGGAAAACCGGTCAATCCCGATGAACCGGATCTGGAGGACTTGATCAGCCGGGCGGCGCCGTTCAACAGTTGACAACGGCGTCCGCTCCCGTACCCTTTCCCGGAAGGGCGCGAGAATGAAACACTAAAAACGGATTTTAACAATGTCAGAAGCCTATCTGGCCGTCCTCTTTATCGGCGGTCTTAGTATTTTTCTGGCCGGCGTGCTGGCTTTTGCCAACCGTAAGCTGGCCGTTCAGGAAGACCCGCGCATCGACGCGGTAACCGACATGCTGCCCAATGCCAACTGCGGCGCCTGTGGCAAGCCCGGCTGCCGGGCCTTTGCCGAAGCGGTGGTACACGGTGAGCAGCAGCCCAGCGACTGTACCGTCGGCGGACCGGAAACGGCGGAAATTGTCGCCAATTACCTGGGAATCGATCCCGGTTCCAGCGTGCGCAAGGTGGCCCGGCTGATGTGTGCCGGTGGCACCGATGTGGCCGAACAGGCCGCCAACTATGTAGGGGCGGAGTCCTGCCGCGCCGCCGCGGCCGTGGCCGGCGGCCCCAAGGAATGCACCTACGGCTGCCTCGGGCTGGCCGATTGCGAAGTGGCCTGTACCTTTGACGCCATCTCCATGATGCCCAACGCCCTGCCCTTTGTCAATGCCACCAAATGCACCGCCTGCGGCGATTGTGTTGCCGCCTGCCCCAAGGGGTTGTTTGAACTGATCCCCATTAATCAGCATCTGCTGGTGCAGTGTAAATCGCAACTGGCCGGCGATGAAATACTGGAAGGCTGCGAAGTAGCCTGCACCGCCTGCAGCCGTTGCGCGGCGGATGCCCCGGAAGGTTTGATCGAGATGAAAAACAATCTGCCCGTCATCAACAGTGCCTTGCTGCATAAGGAAACGGAGATAGCCACCCTGCGCTGCCCCACCGGCGCCATTACCTGGCTGAATGAGCAACAATTCGCGGACAAGGCCAAGATGGCCGAGTCCGAATAAAAACGGAAAACCATTATGAAACAAGCGAACACTAAAAAACAGATACGGGAAAGCGGCAAGGCGGCCATACGCCGGGCGCTCGTTTTTTCCGGAACCCGTTGGGCCGGCTGTGGCGAAGCCGTGGGCCTGGCCGCGGCGGGAGAACGCAGTGCCGTCTATTTGGAGAACACCGCTCTTAAAAATGCCGCCGCGGAGTTCACCTCTTCCGGTTCCCTGCCCATCCCCCTGCTGGTTTGTGCCGAAAAAAAACAGGCGCCGCAGTTCAAACCGTTCATAGATGCCACGTCCTCTTTTTTTAAAGTTGTTTTTTATGCTTCCACGGTTCAGGAAGCCCAGGACCTGGCCCTGATCGGACAATGGGTGGCCGAAAAGACCCTGACGCCGGTACTGTGCCTGCTGGATGCCCGCGGCTGCGCCAACAGCATACAAAACCTGGTAACCGTTGATGAGAATGCGGTTCGTCCATGGCTGGGCAAGCCCGATGATGCCGTGGAAGCGGGAGATGAAGCCCGGGCCCTGCTGCTGTGTAAAAAACATCGTCGCCTGCCCCAATGGCTGTCCATCTCGCAGCCCCTGGGTCTCCATGCCCGCCTGGAAGAGGATCGCGCCCAGCAGGCGCGGTCGGCCCGGAACATCTATTTTGACAGCGCCTTGCAAGCGGTGATCGACCGCGCATTCGAAGAGTTCGCGGCCCGCTTTGGCCGCCGGTACCACAGTACCCACTCCACGGGTAAAGGAAGCCATGTGATTCTGGGCGGCGGCTGGCTGGCCCGGAACCTGGCTTCTGTCGCCTATAAAGGCAAGGTCGTGCGCCTGACCCAACTGGCGCCCTTTCCCTCGCAAAAACTGCAACAGGAACTTCAGAAAGTCCGCGGGCTTACCCTTTTAAATCATGATGACTGGGCCGATGCCTTTCAGTTAAGAGAAACCCTCGGCCATCTTAATCCGGGAATGCGTATCTTTACCGCCCATCTTCAGGGTATGCGTTTGACCGAAAACGCTATTCAACACCTTTTACATCATCATGAACAGGAAGCGGCTTCCGGTGATTTTTACCCCATGGTCACCGCCGCAACCGATTTGAGCCGCTTTCCCCTGTTACAGGGATTGCAGCAGCGGTTGTCCCGCAATTACCCGCAACTGGAACGGGCCCTGGCCCGCATCACCCAAAATCCCCTGCCCCGGAAAGATATCCGTCATATCATGCTTAACGCCTCCGTGGGGCACAGTCCGGAAATCTTTGGGCCGCTGTTAAGCCGTCTGCCGCGGGCGGAAGCGGTACGCAGCTACCACATAGAGAAACGCAGCGCCTATCTGCCCTATGTGGAAACTCATATCTTTGCCGGAAACCCGGAAACGATCTTCTTTCCTTCCGACGGCGTGGATTATATCCTGGCCTCCGACGTCCGTTATGTCGACGGCGTCGAACGACTGAAAGAGGGCAGCGTCTTAATCATCAACTCACCCTTTGATGACGCACAAACCTGGGATCAACTGCCGCAGACGGTGCGAACGTTGATCACGGAAAAGAATATCACACTGCTGACGGTCAACGGAACGGACTACGCCCTGAAAGCCGCGCGGACACCCTCGCAACAGGCCGGATTGATGATGATGCTCCTTTTGGGCGCCTGGGCCTCCCGTGAAGGGGAAACGGAAGAGCTGCTCCCCGCCCTGCGGAGCGTGATTACCGGCGGACAGGTCAAAACTCTGACCCGCGCTTTTGTGGAGGGCCGGGAAAATGTCAAACAGATCGAGTGGCGGAAATTGCCGGCCTATGAATCCCTGAAGGAGGCCGATATTTTAAAAACACCCTGGGCTATCAACCGCGACGGCCTGTTTGATAAAACCGTTTTCGACCCCTCCTATTTTTGGGATACGGTGGGCTACCTGTACAAGGAGCGGCAACAAAACAAGCTGCTGACCGACCCCATGATCGCCACGGAAACCGTGCCGGCGCGTACCAGCACCTTCCGCGATCTTTCCCCGTCCCACACCTATATACCGGAGTTCCACGCCGAAAACTGTACCGCCTGCGGTCTGTGCTGGGCCAACTGCCCGGAATCGGCCCTGCCCACGGTCATTTTTACGGCCGGGGATTTATGGCAGGCAGCGGTAAAACGCGCCGCGGAAGCGGATCATTCCCTTAATCAACTCAGTCGGCTGCAAAATAACCTGATTAAACTGGCCGATAAGCGGTTGAAAGACAGCCTGCCCGCCGATATGCGGGACGCGGGCGCGCTCTTCGAACAATCCTTTGAATTCCTGATGGACAAGCTACAAGCCGACGAGGAAAAGGAAGAGGGGCTCCGTTCGGAGTTCAACGGCATCCTGCCCTTCCTCTCGGGCTTTCCCCTGGTAAAATCACAAAGCTTTTATGAGCAGCCGGAACAGACCAGCAAGGGCAGCGGACGCCTGCTGAGCATCGTCATCAACCCCTACACCTGCAAGGGGTGCAGTGCCTGCATCAGCATTTGTCCCGATCAGGCGCTGGAGCGCATCGAAGCCCGGCCGGATATCATAGAGACCTACAAACGGCAGTTTGAACTGATGAGCGGTCTGCCGGAAAACCGCCAGTCCGAATTTGACGACTTTATCGACGCCGATAACCGGGAGATGTACCGGCTGATCAACCGTACCGCCTACCTCTCCATGCCCGGCGGCGACAACGGCCTGCCCGGCAGCGGGGTAAAAACCGCCGTCCACCTGGCCCTGAGTGCCATGGAAACGGCCCTGCAACCTAAGCGACAGGAATGGCTGGAAGAACTGAACAGCACAATTCACCGCCTGGAAGTAAAGGCTCAGAACCTGCTGAACGAAGCGGTGGATCTGAACAGTTTTGATGATTTTTACCAACGGCTGCACGAACTCGATTCCGCCGAAGAGGGCATCGGCCAACTGATCACCTCCCGCGAAAAAGAGCAAAAGAGCAGCAAGGCGCGCACACAAAAGTTAAAACAATACAGCAGCCTGATTCACAGGCTGAAAGAGGATCGCCAATTGCTGAGCCGGGGCGGCGACGGTTACGGCGCCTCGGTGCTGGGCATGGTTTTTAATGCCGAAGGCGCCCTGAGCTGGATGGCCGACTACCCCTACAACCCCTTTGCCTATCCCTGGCTGAACAGCAACAGTTCCCAACTGATGGAAAAGGCCCGGGGTATGTTCGAGGGATTTGTTCAACAACTCCTCCCCGTATTCAACCATTTACGGGAAGCGGCCACCCTGCTGGAAGGCAGCCGTACCGCCTACCGGTCGGCCGGCGGATGGGAGGATTTAAGCGTGCGCGAAAAAAGCTGGTGCCCGGCCGTGGTCATCTTTATGGATCGCAGCGGCTTCGACAGCCAGTTCATGAACACCTTCGGCCCATGGTCGGCCAGCGGCAAGCCCATCCAGACGGTGGTGATTAACGCCGCCACGGATAAAGCGCCCGATGATGCTTTTAATCCGGCCTTGTGGGCCCTGGGCTGGGAAAATATCCGTACCCTGCAAACCTCGCCCGGCCATCACGGCGCCACCATACGCATGATCCGTGAAGCGGTCGCCTCGCGGCAACCCGCTTTTATCTTTAGCGATGCCAACGAACCTTATCGCCAGGGCATCGCCGAAGACCGCGCCTGGCAGCAACATCAACGGGCCGTGGCCACGCGGGTTTTCCCCCTGCTGGACTATGCTCCGCAACGCAGCGCCTTCTATGGTGAGCGCTTCGACCTGAGCGCCAACCCCGATCATGAAGCGGACTGGGTGGAAACGATCCTCGAAGTAACGGCCACCACGCCGGTCACCCAGATCAAATACCGTTTAACCCCCGCCGACTGGGCCATGTACGAAGCCCGCTACCAACATGACTTTAGCGAGATTGCCCCCTCCGAATGGGGCGACCAGTGGCGTACCGTGGCCGACTATCTTGACCTGGACGAAGAGGAACAAGCGAAAACCCGTCCCTATGTAATCTATGTAGACGACGAGGGCCGGCGCCACAGACTGGCCGCCTCGGAACGAGTTATACATCTTTGCCGGGTGAAAAAACATCAGTGGCGTCTGCTGCAACAACTGAGTGGCATCATCCGCTATGAACCCCAATACCAGCAAGAGAAGCTGGAACAGGCGGTACAATCCGCCCTGGAGGGGCAGGAAAGGCAATTACGCGCCGAATATGAAGGGCGCCTGCGGGAACTGGATGAACATCATTTTGCCGTTTACCATGATCGCTTAAAGAATAAACTGCTTCAGCTGTACCGGAGGCGCCGGGCCGAAAGCATGGAAAACGGAAAGGATGCCGGACAATGATCAATCTTTTCGGCAAGCGTTTGCCCACCTTCAGTCACGGCATTCATCCCGGGGATTTCAAGGATCTGACCCGCCATCTGCCCATTGAGCGCATGCCTTTTACGGATGAACTCGTCCTGCCGCTCAGCCAACATCTCGGCGCGCCCTCCCGGGCAAGGGTCAAGGTGGGGGATAAGGTGCAGCGGGGACAGCTGATCGCCGAACCCGGCGGATTTGTTTCCATCGGCCTGCACGCCCCGGTCACGGGCACGGTTACCGCCATCGAGCCCCGCCATCATCCCGGCGGCAAAATGGTGGAGGCCATCATCATCAAAACCGACCCCTTTTCGCCGCAAACCTTTTACAACGAACACAGCATGGAATGGGAAAGCCTGTCGGCCAGAGAGTTGATTTCCCTGATACAGCATGGCGGCTTTGTGGGTTTGGGCGGCGCGGCCTTCCCTACCCATGTTAAACTGAGCGTCCCGGAAGGAAAGCACGCCCAATTTCTTATTGTAAACGGCGTGGAGTGCGAACCCTACCTGACCGCCGATCACCGGGTGATGCTGGAAAACTATGAAGACCTGTTTCTCGGCATCCGCATCCTGCAACACATTCTAAAAGTGAAACAGGTTTACATCGGCGTGGAAAACAATAAGGACGACGCTATCGAGGTATTAAGAAAAAACGTGCCCGGGGATATGGCCTGCGAGGTGATCGCTCTGGAAACCAAATACCCCCAGGGAGCGGAAAAGATGCTGATCGAGGCCGTGCTGCACCGCGAGGTACCCAGCGGCAAGCTGCCGATCGATGTGGAAGTGGTGGTCAATAACAGCGGCACCATCACCGGTATCGGGCAGATGTTCCGTTTCGGCCAACCTCTGATTGAACGGGTGGTTACGGTAACCGGGCCCGGTATCAATCGTCCGGCCAATCTGCTGGTGCCCATCGGCACGCGCCTGAGCGATGTGCTGGACTACTGCGGCGGTTTAAAGGATAACACCCGCCAGCTTCTTTTCGGCGGCCCGATGATGGGCACGCCCCAGTCCCACCTGGATGTGCCGATTATGAAAGGCACCTCGGGCATATTATGCCTGACCGAAAACGAAGTGGTTGTCCGGGAGGAATATCCCTGCATCCGCTGTCTGCGTTGCGTGGACGTTTGCCCCGTGTCGCTGAACCCCAGCCGCCTGGGTTCCCTGGCCAAGTCGCGCGATTATGAACAGATGCTGGACTTTCACGTGATGGATTGCGTGGAATGCGGCTCCTGCTCCTATGTGTGCCCTTCCAACATCCCCCTGGTACAACGTTTCCGCGTGGCCAAAGGCCTGCTGCGGGAACAACAGGCCCGAAACAAAGCGAGTTAAAGGACTTATGGAAAAAAAGATTGAATTGCTGCTCTCCTCCTCTCCTTTTCTGAAACAACAGGAGGATACTCCCGCCGTAATGCGCCAGGTGATTTACAGCCTGCTGCCGGCCGTGCTGGCCGCGCTGTGGTATTTCGGTATCAGCGCCCTGATGGTCATGCTTACGGCGGTAAGCTTTGCCCTGTTAACGGAAGGGGTTTATAACCGGCTTAACCATAAAAAACAAACCCTGCATGACGGCAGCGCCCTGCTGACCGGCCTGTTACTGGCCATGACCCTGCCGCCGGGCATCCCCCTGTGGATGGCGGCCCTCGGTTCCTTTGTGGCCATCGCCCTGGGCAAGCTGATCTTTGGCGGTCTGGGCTCCAATATTTTCAACCCCGCGCTGGTGGGCCGGGCCTTTCTGCAAGCCTCTTTTCCCGTCAGCCTGACCACCTGGGTGGCCGCGGGCAGCCTGCAGAACTTTGGCGACTGGCGCGGACCGGCCTTTACCATCCCCTTTATCCAGGAAAAGGTCGATGTGCTCACCACCGCCACGCCGCTTTCCATGATGAAATTCGAGGGACATCTCACGCCGTTGAATCAGTTGTTTTTAGGACATTCCGCAGGCTCCCTGGGGGAAACCAGCGCCCTGCTGCTTTTGCTGGGCGGCCTTTACATGGTCATCCGTAACTATATCAACTGGCGTATTCCCGTGGCCATCTTTGCCGCGGTAATGGTTTTTGCCGGCGGCCTGCACCTCCTGAATCCGGAAAAGTTCGCTCCTTTTTACTTTCATCTGTTTTCGGGCGGACTGATGCTGGGCGCCCTGTTTATGGCCACCGATCCGGTCTCCTCGCCCATTACCCACAAGGGATGCTGGATATTCGGCATCGGCATCGGTTTTCTGGTGGTGCTGATCCGTACCTTTGGCGGCCTGCCGGAGGGAGTTATGTACGCCATTTTATTGATGAACAGCGTAAGTCCGCTGTTGAACCGGGTGACCCAGCCGCGCATCTACGGCGCCGTGGATGACAGGCACAAGGCAAAAAGCAAACCATAAAATACGCGCCTGTTTTTCGTAAAACGGGCGGGAAAGTTCCATTTAGTAAACATGAAGATCGCAGAGGCTGAAAATTGAGTGAAACAACGCAAGCTCCCGTAGAAACCCCGCAGATAAACAGCTCCCGGCTGTTGATGGCCATGGGCAGCGTGGGTTTTATTGCCGGTATCCTGATCGTATTTACCTTTCAGTTTACCCTGCCCATCATCAAGGCCAACGAGAAAGCCTATCTGGATCAATCCATTTTTGAGGTGGTCCCCAATACGGCTTATAAAAAAGTTTTCACGCCGGATAAAAACGGCGTACTCACGCCCATCGCCGAAGACAGTGAGGAGCCCTATAAGATTTTCGCCTGTTACGATAAGGAGCACAAGCTGACCGGTGTGGTGGTGGAGGCCAGCGGTCAGGGTTTTCAGGACGTCATCCGCCTTATCTACGGCTATGATCCGCAAAAACAGGCCGTTATCGGCATGAAGGTGTTGCAAAGCACGGAAACTCCCGGTCTGGGCGATAAGATCATCACCGACACCAAATTCCTGAGCAACTTCGCCCATCTGGATGTCAGCCTGGACGAAAGCGGCGAACGTTTAAAGGCCCCCATCACACTGATAAAAGGGCCAAGGGAGAATGACCATCAGATCAGTGCCATTACCGGAGCGACCATCTCTTCCCGCGCCGTAACGCGGATGATCGCCAGAAGCACGGCCATAAACATTCCCTTAATCTATAAGAATTTAAAAGTACTCGAGGAAGCCGGAAATGAGTGAAGAACGTATTCAATCCGAAAAAATGGAAATTTTTCTGAAAGGCCTGTGGAGGGACAACCCGGTGTTTGTCATGCTGCTGGGCATGTGCCCGGTGCTGGCCGTGACCAACTCGGTCATCAACGCCGTGGTGATGGGCGTGGCCACCCTGGCGGTGCTCACCTTGTCCAATCTGCTTATTTCCTCCCTGCGCAAACTGATCCCCGGCCAGGTGCGTATCGCCACCTATATTTTAATCATCGCCACCTTTGTAACCGTGGCCGACTACGCCATCAAGGCGGCCAGTCTGGAGGTACACAAGGCCCTGGGGGCATTTATTTCACTGATCGTGGTTAACTGCATCATCCTGGGCCGGGCGGAAGCGTTTGCCTCCAAGAACAGCATTGGCAAATCGGTACTGGACGGACTGGGCATGGGGCTGGGCTTTACCCTGGCTCTTTTGCTGCTGGGCAGTGTGCGCGAAATACTGGGTAACGGCAGCTTTGCCGGCATCGACCTTTTTGGCCCCAACTTTCAACCGTTGACCTTGATGATCCTGCCCGGCGGGGCCTTTTTTGTTCTGGGTTCCTACCTGCTGTTGTTTAACTGGTTTAAACACCGCAAGGAAAAAGAGCAAAAGGAACTGGAAGCAGTCACT
>Ga0256832_1001715_pt1 | contig 14972 bp, 16 predicted proteins | sample 134614metaG_FD_190534 | JGI IMG/M metagenome (GOLD analysis project Ga0256832, IMG submission 190534) | Hydrothermal vent microbial communities from Lau Basin, Pacific Ocean - 134-614 | ecosystem: Environmental > Aquatic > Marine > Hydrothermal vents | place: Pacific Ocean: Lau Basin | collected...
CAGGAGAAGAATAAATTAATTCAAGCTTTACAAGAGGATATTGTAATTCAAAAAAAGAAAAATGATATTTTATATGAAGGTTTACTTAAAATTGATGAAGTGAAAAAAGAGAATGAAGTTGAAAAAAGCAAAAAAGAGGAAAGTAAAAAAGGCTGGTCTTTCTTTAGAATATTTAAAAAATAAAAAGGAAATGGAAAATAAATTATATACATACGATCAAGTTGTAGCAATGATAAAACAAGGTTTTACACTTGCATTGGCCGGTGACGAAAAAATAGTATCCAAACTTCCAGCCGGAAATTGGATTGGCGGAACAATACCGTATTTTATGGATGTTGATTCTTGTAAATTTAGTCAAGATATGATTTTTGTAAATAAAATTGAAACATACAATAACGAATACAAAATTAAGGTTTATGATGAAAATTCAATCTTAAATATCGTTAAAGATTCTTTTGATAATGGCTATACTTTATTAATTATACCTCCATTTCAAAAAATACACGAAGAATATGCTATTCAATCGGAATTTTTAGAAGGTTTATACAATAATCCTATTATAGGCTGGATAGCAGGAACCGATTTAAACTCATCAGATACGCCAAAAGTATTTTGTGGTATGACCAACAAAGTTTATACAGACAAAGCAGTAGCATTTCATGTTAAATTACCCGAAAATAAATTTGCTCAAATTGATATTGTAAATATTTTTGAACCTGACCAAAATCATGATGAAATTAAATTTTACAACAACACTTTTGAAGTAACTAACTGTATGATAAACGGTAGCGATGTTAATTTTGCTGAGTACATTTCAGAAAATAATATTGACAATAAATTACCATTAATTGCAGATTATTCCGGCGCTTCCATCAATGTTAGTATAAAAGAAGTAGATATAGAAAATAAAAAAGTAAGTTTTTTTGCTCCGGTTTTTAAGAGTAAAACCTATAAATTCCCAAGGCAAATTCCGGATTATATATCAAAATTTGATGAAGGTACAAATAACCTATCCGAAAATAATTCTTTTTCTTGTAATTGTATCTTGAATTATTTATATGGCGAATTAGAAGGAAAAAAAATAAATAATATTAACGGACCTATAACTTTTGGTGAAATTGGCTACCAATTATTAAACCAAACTTTAGTAACCTTAACTGTAGATGAAATATAAATACTTCTTAGAATATGGAAAGTCTATTAACAAAACTCAACAAGGATATAGGTAGCGCCTTGCTTTCTTGTGATATTTGGCAAAATGAAACAGGAGAATCATTAGCGAGCATAAACAGAAATAATAATTTTTCAGAAATTTTCAGAAATATTTTTAATTATATCGAAAAAAACTTAGAAGCAATCGGTCTCCCTCCAATTAATAAATATCATATAATAGAATTGGAAATGGATACGCTACTCTTATTTGTAAAATTAGATAAAAAATACACCTTTGGTTGCATCATAGATAAATCCAAAGTAGCCTTAAGTACACTTACTAATATAACTGTACCAAATTTGATTAACACATACAAACAAGAAAGTGACTAATTTTTATAGATGTCTGTAAAAAACTTTACAACACTCCATTCCACTCCTTATAAAATTGCTCTAAAAACAATTCCATAAATTGGTGGCGTTCTACCGCTATTTTCTTGCCGGTTTTGGTATTCATCTTATCTTTTAACAATAATAATTTTTCGTAAAAATGATTAATAGTTGGAGCGGTTGATTTTTTATAGGCTTCTTTAGACTGATTTAGATTTGGCTTAATTTCAGGATCGTATAATAATCGGTTTTTATAACCTCCATAAGTAAAAGCACGTGCTATTCCTATTGCTCCAATAGCATCTAATCTGTCTGCATCTTGCACTACTTGTAATTCTTTTGAAGTGAAAAGCGCATCGTTTCCTAAAGATTTACTATACGACATATTAGCTATTATTTTTACAATATGCGTAGTGGTATTTGTGTCTATTTCCAAGGAATGTAAAAAATCTTGGGCTTTTAATGGTCCAATATTTTCATCGCCATCATTAAATTTGGAATCTGCAATATCGTGTAATAAAGCTGCTAATTGTACTACAAATAAATCTACTTCCTCGCCTATTGCTATTAATATCGCATTATTATAAACGCGATTTATATGAAACCAATCGTGTCCTGCTTCGGCATTTTTTAAAGTCTCCTTTACAAATGTTATGGTTTTTTGTATTTTTTGTTCTTGTAACATATAAAAAAAAGCTACGCAAAAATACATAGCTTAAGAATTAAATTTACGATTACTTTTCGCAATACTCATCATATGCAGCTGCAAGATTTCCTGCGATATCTTGAGCAGATCTTCCTTCGATATGATGTCTTTCTAACATATGCACTAATTGTCCGTCTTTAAACAAAGCAACACTTGGTGATGAAGGAGGAAAAGGAACCATATATTCTCTTGCTTTACTGGTAGCATCTTTATCTACTCCTGCAAATACCGTTACCAAATTATCAGGTGTTTTATCAAATTGCAAAGAAGCAATTACTCCTGGTCTTGCCGTTCCTGCAGCACAACCACAAACGGAGTTTACAACTACTAACGTAGTGCCTTTTTTGGCTAATGCTTCATCTACTTCTCTTTCGGTTGTTAAGGAAGTGAAACCTGCATTTTCCAATTCGGCTTTCATTGGTTTTACTATTTCCGGTGGATACATATCTCTAAAATTTTAATTTAATATTTTATTTTATGCAAATATAAGTAGTGTCTGCAAGAAAACTCTACAAAATTAAAAATTCTTTTTTACTTATTACAGTTGTTAACCCGCATTATTCATATAAGAACGCAGTGAATTATATGAATCAGCGATGGACAAAGGGGTGGGGAGCGGGAAACCCTCCCGACAAAAGTCGGGACAGGCAGAAATACCCTAAATTTGGGTGATTTCAAAAACCCAAATTTGTTGGTATTACTTAGTTGTATAAAATTTTATGAATTTTTCGGGTTAAATAGTGTTTATAAAAACAACTAATAAAGTTCGTTTTTAAAGAACAAAATATTATATTTGCAAATATAAAGAATTATGAAACGGATAATAGCTAAAAGAACATTACGAGAATTTTGGATAAAACACGCCGATTCAGAACAATATTTAAAAACTTGGTACGAAACAGCAAAAAACGCAAATTGGAAGTCTCCAAATGATATTAAAAAAACTTATACCAAAGCAAGTATCTTAAAAGATAATAGAGTTGTTTTTAATATCAAAGGAAATTCATACAGACTTATTGTAAAATTTAATTATGTTAGACAATGGGCGTTTATACGATTTGTAGGAACTCATAAAGAATATGATAAAATTAATGCAGATACTATCTAAAAAAATAAATTATGGAAATAAAACCTATCAAAACTGAAAAAGATTATAAAAATGCCCTCAAAAAATTAGAATTAATTTTTGATGCAACTCCAAATTCAAAAGAAGGAGATGAAGCGGAAATCTTATCAATGCTAATTGATGATTTTGAAAATAAACATTTTCCAATCGAATCTCCTGATCCTATTGAAGCAATTAAAATAAGAATGGAAGAAATGAACTTAAAACAAAAAGATTTGGTTGGCATAATTGGTGGCAAAAGTACTATCTCAGAAATTTTAAATAAAAGAAAAAAATTAACTGTTGAAATGATTCGTAAATTGGAAAAATTTCTTGATATTTCAGCTTCTGTTCTTGTAAAGAATTATCAATTAGAACGTTTTTCTACTAAAAAAAGACGAAAAATTAAACAACAACCAACAACCTAAGATTTTCCTTGCTGAATACAAATTATATTCCATTATTTAAAACAAAAATTGTAACAAATATTCTATTTAAAACACCTATCAATAAAATACCAATAAATATGAGTGATTATGTAAAATGGATTGGCGCTGGACTTGGTTGGGCTTTAGGTGGTCCAATCGGTGCTATTTTTGGCTTAATCCTTGGAACTGCCGTAGATAATGCCAATAAAAATGAAACCAGTAAAACCTTTCAAAAAAGAAATGATAAAAGTAAAAAACAGCAAACAAAACCAGGGGATTTTGAGTTGAGCTTTTTAATTTTATCTGCTGTGGTCATTAAAGCAGATGGCAAAGTAGATAAACGCGAATTGGATTTCGTGCGGAAACATTTTATTAAAATGTATGGTAGCTCTCGTGCCGAACGTGCTTTTAAATTATTTAATGGCATTATTAAAAAGGAAGTACCAACAATTGAAGTTTGCAAACAAATACGTGAAAATATGGATCACGCTTCGCGTTTGCAACTGCTTCATTTTCTGTTTGGTATTGCTAAAGCAGATGGCGATATTCATTATAAAGAAATTGAAGAAATCCAAAAAATTGCCGGATATTTACGTATCAGAATGGCAGATTTCGAATCGATTAAAGCAATGTTTGTAGATAGTGTTTTTGATGCTTACAAAGTTTTGGAAATTGAAGAAACTGCTTCGATTACCGAAATTAAAATTGCTTACCGGAAAATGGTAAAAAAATACCATCCTGATAAAGTAAGACACCTCGGTAAAGAGCATCAAAAAGGAGCAGAAGAAAAGTTTAAACAAGTACAAAAAGCTTACGAAATAATTCAAAAAGAACGCGGATTGTAACTTTTGTTTCGGATATATAGATTTAAAACTGTACTTTTATCGCTATGAAAGTATTAAAATATCACTTATTAGAATATTCCGAAAGAATATTTGACACCTTAAAGCGTACTTGGGAAAGCCAAAAAACAAATAAATATGTAAGCTTTACTTTAGTTTTTGTGTTTATTGTAACCAGTATTTTAAGTTATGTGGATAGAAATAATATCATTCATTTAGGCGCTTATGAAGAGTCTTTTTCGGAACCTTTTTTTTCCATTCAAATATCCTTTACTTTACTGCTTTTGGCCGAATTATTGAGTCTTATTTTTATGCTACACAAATCGGTTTCTAAATCGGTTGGTAAACAATTTGAATTGCTTTCCTTAATTTTTATTCGCTCCGGATTTAAAGAATTTGGGCATATCGATCATTTTAAATGGGAAGAAATGCACTCTTTTGTATATCATATGTTTGCGTACGCTTTTGGTGCTTTAACTATTTTTATTATTTTGGGTTTTGTTGAAAAAATAAGAAAACATTTACCCTTAACCGATATTGAAGATGAACGTGTGGAATTTATTAAAGTAAAAAAATTGTTATCGCTTTTTTTACTAATTGCCTTTATTATCGTAGGTTTTAAAGATGCTACTTTTTTAGTGGAAACCGGAATTTACCTTCATTCCTTCCATTCTTTTTACAATGTATTAATTTTTAGTGATATTATTATCCTGCTCATCGCTTTGCGATATACCCATAATTACTATAAATTATTCCGTTATTCCGGATTTGTATTAGCAACAATTTTTATTCGAATTGCTTTATCACTAGACTCTTATGTGAGTATTTTGGTTGGTGTTTTGAGTGCTGTTTATATACTTCTCCTTACTTTAACGTATAACTATTTCATTAAAGAATTACCTTGTAATCCTGATTTAAAAAAACAAAAAAAACAGGCTACTTCCTAGAAAACACTTCTTTATTAAATAAAATAAGTAATGCAACGCCAATACTAATTGCAGCATCTGCCACATTAAAAATAGCATTAAAAAAGGTAAAATGTTTTCCGCCAAGCCAAGAGGGAAGGTTTCCATCCCACATCGGAAAATAAAGCATATCTACCACTTTACCGTGAAATAAGGAGCTATATCCACCGCTTTTCGGAAAAAGTGTTGCCACGTGATTATAACTGCTACTATCAAATATAATTCCGTATAAAACCGAATCGATTATATTACCTAAAGCACCTGCAAATATCAAAGAAACGGCTACGATAAATATTGGTTTTGCCTTGTTTTTAATTGAAATATACAACCAATAACCTATTCCGGAAATAGCAAATAAACGAAAAACGGTTAAAATGATTTTTGCTTGATCTTCGGATAAAAAAGTTAAAAATTTATTTAGTTGAACACCCCAAGCTGCTCCTTTATTTTCGGTAAAATGGATTCTTGCCCAGTCTTGTCCTAAGATTAAAACGTGTTCGTTTAATCTAAAATGGGTTTTAATATAAATTTTTGAAACTTGGTCGATTAATAATACCAAAAAAACGATAAATATTGCTTTCTTCACGGACGCTTTTTTAAACTCCGACAAATGTATAAATATTATGGCATTTTGTTGCTATTTATAAATATATTTCCTCGAATTGTTTCTATAATTAACAAATCCTTAGTATCTTTTTTGCTTTTGGTATATTTTTTTTGTCCTTGAACCACTTTTCCTAAATGACTATTGGCTTGAATGTTTTGAATAGTAGTATTACAAATAATAATGCCATCGATATTTTTGATATTTATGTTACCGGAACAATTGCTACAATCTACCTCGCCATTGTTTATATTTAGGTTTAAATCGCCCGTAAAATGATTTGTGCTAAAATTACCTGAATCGATATTTACCATAATTTTTATGTTCTTTGGAATACGAATAACATACGAAGTAAATAAGGGTTGCTCGATACAAGCCGGCAATTCCACTCTATTGATATTTGTATTATTTTGACGAATATACAAGGTGGAATTTTCTTGTTCTACTTGTAAAAAAGAGGCTTCTTGTTGTAATTCTTTGGTGCTTATGGTAACTTTGGACTGGTTGGTTTGTTGAATTTCTAAATGGTCTATTTTTCCTAAATCAATTTGAATAAAATCTCCATTAAAATCGATTACTTTTTTAGTGTTTTTTTGTGCAAAAAGAAAGCTTATACTACCAAGAAGAATAAATAAATAGAGGTGATTTTTCATTGTTTTAATGATAATGTGAAGTGTAATGGTTTTAATATTTTCATTTTTTTGCTCTTAACTATACTATCCTCATTAGTCTTTGGCCTTTAATAAAATATTGCCCGCAGATATCGCGGATTTTCGATGATGTTTGTTTGGTGTTTTGTGTTTGCTTAATAAAGTTGCTGTCATTCAGAGCCGAAGGCGAAGAATCTATACCTTAAAGAGATTCCTTTCCTACTTCGTTGGAATAAGCTGTCGCTCGTTCCTCGCTCTGTCGGAATGACATTTACTTTTGTTTAACACTTATTTTTCATTCATAATGAAATCAGCATTCAGCAATCCTAAATCGAAAAAATCATTCCCAACATTCCGTCGGGACTTCGCTGCGCTTCGCAATCCTAAATTCCAAAACCGCAATCCAAAATCGAAAAATTCGTCAATAGAAAAACTCGTAAATAAAGAGATTCCTCCCCAACAAATGTCGGGGCAAGCTGTCGCTCTTTCAGGCTCTGTCGGAATGACATCCCTTATTTTTCACTTTCCAGCTTCAACTATATCATCAATCCTAAATCCTAAATCATCAATCGAAAAATTCGTTCCCAATGTGAAATCGGGACTCCGCTACGCTACGCAATCGAATAATTCGTAAATTATTAAATGGATTCCTGCCTTCGCAGGAAGGACAGTTTCTTTTGATTAATACTTAGTTTTCATTCATAACGAAATCAGCAATCCGCAATCCTAAATCCTAAATCATCAATCCGCAATCATCAATCCTAAATAACTTTATCCTTGTTGATTTTTCTTTGCTTCGATACTTAAAGTAGCGTGTGGTACTAAACGCAAGCGTTCTTTTTGGATTTTTTTACCGGTAACGCGGCAAATTCCATAAGTACCATTTTCGATACGAATTAACGCATTTTTTAAATCGCGAATAAACTTTTGTTGTCGCAAAGCTAATTTACATTTGCTTCTTTTGACATTGTTGCTGCACCGGATTCATTTGGTTTAAATGTTGGCGCCGTATCGTCTATTCCGTTACTACTATCGTTTCGGTAAGCACTTGTTAAAATTTCGTAATCTTTTTCGGCTCTTTTTATTTTTTCTTGAATTAATTCTTTAAACTCTTCCAATTCTTCTTTGGAATATCTTTCTACCTTGTCTATCATAACTAATCGGCTTTTTTAATATTAATTTTAGTTTCTATATCGTCAAATGCAATTTCTGTTCCATTGTCGATATTTGGGGCAAAAACTAAATTATTTGTTAGTGTTTCATTTTTAATATATGCTTCGTTTTCTAAAACAGCTTCTTCTAATTGTTGGTTGCTTTCTAATTCTAAATCTATCTTATCTGTCACATCAAAATCGGAATCCTTACGTAAATTCTGAATTCTATTAATCAACTCTCTTGCAATCCCTTCTTTTTTTAAGGCATCATCTATGGTTACATCTAATGCAACGGTTAATCCATCTTGATTTGCAACTAACCAACCTTCGATATCTTGTGTTTTAATTTCCACCTCATTGAGTGATAAAGATACTAAATTATCATTAATTATGATATCAATTTTACCGTTTTTTTCGAGTTCGGCTATTTTTTCTTGGTCAAATTTTGCTATTTCTTCCCCTACAAAACGCATCTCTTTTCCAAAACGAGGTCCTAAAACTTTAAAATTCGGTTTAACGGTTTTTACTAATATATTCGAAGCATCGTCTAACAATTCCACTTCTTTTACATTAACTTCGGCTTTAATTAAATCTTGAATTGCCAAAATATCTTCGCGTTCTTTTTCGTCTAAAACCGGTACCATAATACGTTGTAATGGCTGTCTTACTTTAATAGATTCCTTTTTACGAAGCGATAAAACCATAGACGAAATTTTTTGTGCTTTTTGCATTTTTCGTTCTAAATCTTTATCGACATAGGCTTCATTATATTTTGGGAAAAAGGATAAATGTACCGAATCAAAAGGTTCTTTTTGCGTGCTTTCGTTTAAATCTTTATACAGTCTATCGGCAAAAAACGGCGCAACCGGTGCCATTAATTTTGCCAAAGTTAGCATTGTAGTGTATAACGTTTGGTAAGCAGATATTTTATCTTCGCCATAAGCACCTTTCCAGAAACGTCTTCTGCTTAATCGCACGTACCAATTACTTAAAAATTCGGTGGTGAAATCTTGAATAGCACGTGTTGCTTTGGTTGGCTCGTAATCGTTGTAATAGTTTTCTACATTTTTGATTAAGGTATTTAACTCGGATAAAATCCATCTATCTAATTCCGGACGCTTTTGATAGGCGATATCTTCTTCCGCGTAAGCGAAATTATCAATATTTGCATATAATGCGAAGAAAGAATAGGTGTTATACAAAGTACCAAAAAATTTACGTTTCACCTCATCGACACCTGCCAAATCGAATTTTAGATTGTCCCAAGGATTTGCATTGGAAATCATATACCAACGAATAGCGTCAATTCCGTGATTATCAATTGCCTGAAACGGTTCCACGGCATTTCCTAAACGCTTGGACATTTTTTTACCGAATTTATCTAAGACTAATCCGTTAGAAACCACATTTTTATAGGCAACGGAATCAAAAACCATCGTAGCAATTGCGTGTAAAGTGTAGAACCAACCTCTGGTTTGATCCACACCTTCGGCAATAAAATCTGCCGGGAAAAACTTATTCTCGTCGATTAATTCTTTGTTTTCAAACGGATAATGTTGCTGTGCGTAAGGCATACTTCCGGAATCGAACCATACATCAATTAAATCGCTTTCGCGTTTCATTGGTTTACCGGTTTTAGAAACCAGAATAATTTTATCGACAATATTTTTATGTAAATCTATTTTATCATAATTTTCCTCGGACATATTATCGACTTCAAAATCGGAAAATATGTCTTTTTCCATAAAGCCTTTTGCAACGGATTTTTCCATTTCGGCTTTTAATTCTTTAACCGAACCGATACAAAGTTCTTCGCTACCATCTTCGGTACGCCAAATAGGCAACGGAATTCCCCAAAAACGCGAACGCGATAAATTCCAATCGTTTGCATTTTTTAACCAGTTTCCAAAACGACCTGTACCTGTTGCTTTTGGTTTCCAATTAATACCTTGGTTTAATTCGTACATTCTATCACGCTTATCGGTTACTTTTACAAACCAACTGTCTAATGGATAGTACAAAATCGGTTTATCGGTACGCCAACAATGCGGATAATTATGTTTGTGTTTTTCTACGTGAAAGGCTTTATTTTCTTCCTTTAATTTAATGGCTAACTCTACATCCGTTGATCGATCTGGTTTTTCATCATCGGAATAGTATTCATTTTTTACATATTTTCCGGCAAATTCACCCATTTCCGGTCTAAATCTACCTTGTAAATCTACTAGTGGAACAGGATTGTCATTTTCATCTAACACCAACATTGGTGGGACTTCCGGAGTTGCTTCTTTTGCTACTTTGGCATCATCTTGACCAAAAGTCGGAGCTGTGTGTACAATACCTGTACCGTCTTCGGTTGTAACAAAATCACCTGCAATGACTCTAAACGCATTTTCAGGATTTTGATATGGCAATGCATAAGGTAGTAATTGTTCGTATTTTACACCAACTAAATCAGCTCCTTTACACTCATCTGCAATATAATATGGTATTTTTTTATCTTCTTTTTTGTAGTTTTTTAAGGCTTCTTCGGAATTTACTTCTACAAATTTCTTTCCGAATTGCTTATTTACCAACGGTTTTGCTAAAATTACATTAATTGGCTCAAAAGTATATTGGTTATAGGTTTTCACCAAAACATAATCTATTTTTTTACCAACGGTTAAAGCGGTATTACTTGGCAAAGTCCAAGGTGTGGTTGTCCAAGCTAAAAAGTAAGTATCAGCCCATCCTAAATCCTTCCCAAAGGGAAGGACTTTACCATCCTGATTTTCCTTCCCTTCGGGAAGGTTAGGATGGGAAACCTTAAACTGAGCAACAACTGTAGTATCAGTAACATCTTGGTAGCATCCCGGTTGGTTTAATTCGTGCGAGCTTAAACCGGTTCCTGCTTTTGGCGAATATGGCTGAATGGTATATCCTTTATACAATAAATTATTATCGTATAATTGTTTTAGCAACCACCAAACCGTTTCCATATATTTTGGTTTATAGGTAATATACGGATCATTCATATCTACCCAATGTCCCATTTTTTTGGTTAGTTTCTCCCAAATATCGGTATATTTTAAAACGGCTTTTTTACACGCTTCGTTATATTCTTCAACCGAAATTTTGGTTCCGATATCTTCTTTGGAAATTCCGAGTTCTTTTTCCACACCAAGCTCAATTGGCAAACCGTGTGTATCCCAACCTGCTTTACGCTTCACTTGGTATCCTTGCATCGTTTTAAAACGACAAAACAAATCTTTTATCGTTCTACCCATTACGTGGTGAATTCCCGGCAATCCGTTAGCGGAAGGAGGTCCTTCATAAAAAACAAAAGGTTTATTTTCGTCTCTTTGCTCGATACTTTTTTGAAAAATGTCATTTTCTTCCCAAAAATGGAGCACATCTTCAGCTACTTTTGTAAGGTTTAGACCTTTATATGTGTTAAATTTACTCATGAATCCGTCGTTTATAACAATCTGCGAATTTATACAATTACTATTATATAATAAAAGAATTTAAAAAAAAGAATGAAAAAGTATTCTAAAATGTAAATAGAACACCTCTACGTTAAAAAAAGCGATAAAAATACAGATTTACAATACTATAAATATTGCAATAAATTCTTCTGAATCGTTAGTAGATTTAATTAAAATGGTAGTAGTTCATCACGTTTTAACAAAATTTTATCGTAAAAAATAAATAAAAGCTTCCATAATATTGAACATTTACCTTAATTTAGCCCTTTATTTCTATAAAATATATCATGAAAAAAATTTTATTTTTATCCATATTAAGTATTCTATTATTTAGTTCGTGTGAAAAACCCTATCGTTTTCACTTAGAAACGCCTAAAACGGTAACTAATAAAAATGCAAAATTCACGGCAAAATTAACCGAAGTAAATCAACAACCAATCGATTCGATACTGTATTCTCTTAACGGAGCACCTGCTACCAAAAACAATACATTTGATTTAACCAATAAACGTCTGGGAAAACACGTAATAAGTGCTATCGTTTTTTACAACAAAAACAAAAACAAAAAGGTGATGAATGTGGTTACTAAATTAGCCGGCAAGCAACCGGATTATTATACTTATGAAATCATTAATACTTATCCTCATGACAGCAAAGCTTTTACACAAGGATTAGAATTCCACAATGGTGATTTATACGAAAGCACCGGACAATATGGTGAATCTTCTATTAGAAAAGTAGCTTTAGAAACCGGAAAAGTGTTGCAAATAGAACCTTTGGATAAAAAATATTTTGGCGAAGGAATTACGATTTTTAACGACAAAATACATCAATTAACATGGCAAAGTAATATTGGTTTTATATACGATTTAAAAACGTTTAAAAAAGAGGGTTCTTTCCCTTACGGAAAAAGTAAAGAAGGCTGGGGTTTAACACATGACAATACCTATTTAATCAAATCCGATGGTTCTAAAAAACTATGGTTTTTAGATCCAAATACCCATAAAGAATTAAAATTTGTTGAAGCATATACCAATAAAATTTCAACCTCTAAAAAGATTAGTATGCTTAATGAATTGGAATACATCAAAGGTAAAGTTTATGCTAATGTTTGGCAGAAAAATTTTATTTTAATTATTAATCCTAAAGACGGAACTATCGAAGGTGTTGTAGATTTAAACGGTCTGCAAAAACAAGCTGGACAACAAGGCTTAAACAATGTTTTAAACGGCATTGCCTACGATGAGGAGAAAGATAAGTTATACGTAACCGGTAAACGCTGGAACAAACTCTTTGAAATTAAGTTAAAGAAAAAATAATATTATTTAAAAAAATAAGTTAACTACTTGTTGCTTAATCCTATTGCCTTATGCGTTACTTATACAGTTTTATTTCTATTGCAGTTATTCTAATGGTGAGTTCTTGTAGAAAAGATTTTAGCACAACGCTAAGCTCCGGCAGATTAAAATTTTCAACAGACACCGTCTTTGTAGGCAAAGTTTTTGATAACATCAGCTCAAGTACACATCGTTTTACGGTTAAAAATACTTCGGATAAAGACATTAGAATTCCTTCTATCGCTTTAGAACTTGGTGATGATTCCTTTTATCGACTAAATGTAGATGGTATTCCCGGAAAATCATTTGAAAACATTGAAATCCTGGCAAAAGATAGTGTTTTTATCTTTGTCGAAGCAACGATTCCTTTTAATCAAATTACAGATCCCGATTTTATGTATCGCGATAAAATTTTATTTGATACTAATAGTAACCAACAACAAGTTGAACTCGAAGCCCAAGTTTTAGATGTACATTTAATTCGCCCGAATCGTACAGAAATTGATAACGGATTTCAATACGAACAAATTATTTTAGGACAAGATGCCGAAGGAAATGACATTGGTGTAAGAGGTACAAATTTAAATGATGACACTACCTTTACCAACGATAAACCATGGTTAATTTACAATTATGTTGGTGTGCCTTCCGGAAAAACATTAACCATCGAAGCAGGAACTCAGCTTCATTTTCATGCGAATTCCGGTATTATTGTTCAAGATGGCGGAACCCTAATTGTTAACGGCACATTAGAGAATAAAGTTGTTTTCCAAGGAGATCGATTGGAAGAAATGTATCAAGATATTCCTGGGCAATGGGGAACGGTTTGGTTGTTTAACGGCAGTAAAAATTCCGAAATTCATCATGCTAAAATAATAAATGCAACCTTAGGTTTATTGGTAGATTCTAATACTGATGTATCGGAAAACACTCTTTTATTAAACAACAGTGAAATTTACAATACAACTAGTTATGGTATGCTGGGAAGAAATGCAAAAATTGAAGCTAATAACGTGGTTATAGGTAATAATGGTGCGTCTTCTTTTGCTACAATTTTAGGAGGAAACTACACTTTTGCACATGTTACTCTAGCTAATTATTGGAGGAGTTCTAATAGACAAGAAGCAACTTTGGCTCTTAGTAATGCTACGCAAATTAGTCAAACTGAATATTTAGTAAGCAATTTACAAGCAAATTTTACTAATTGCATCATTGATGGAAGTCAAAATCTAGAAATAAACTACGATAAAATAGATGGCGCTGATTTTAATTTTTATTTTAAAAATTGCATGCTAAAATTTAAAGATATCACCAACGAATTTTCATCAGATCCTTTGTATGATTTTGATAATACTAGTTTCTATCAAAATATATTACTCAATAAAAATCCGGATTTTAAAAACACCGATCCTTATACAGATTTTGTGGATTTTAGAATAGGAGACAATTCGGATGCTATCAATCAAGCTGACCCAAGCATTATTAGCTTAAAACCGGTACTACAAACCGATTTAATCGGAAGCGATAGATTGCCAAATCCGGATTTAGGAGCCTATCAACACATTACATTTGAAGAAGATTAACCACACAATTAACGTAATTTCTAACGACGAAATAAAAATAAATTAGTTTGGTATTCTATTGGATTATAGATTACAAACAGCTATAAAATACAAAAAAAATTGAAATTAAAAGCTGATTTTTATTGGCAAAACCGTAATTTTTCTACAGTAACTTTGTGGTAATAATAACTTTAAATACTTTTATTATGTTTGTAAATATTGTTTCCTTTACCGTTAAAGAAGGTGAAGATATTACCTTCTTAGAGCTTCAAAAATTTGAAGAAAAATACCATGCAAAACCTGCAGGATTAGATCACTTTCACATTTTTAAAGATTTAAACAATAAAAATGTATATCATTTAATTGAATATTGGGATTCCAAAGAACATCACGATAAATTAGAACAAAGCGAGGAACATCAATATTTTCATGATATGCGAGATTTTGCTATTGAAAAAAAACATGGTGCCTATGAGTGCGATGTGATTGTATAACCCTAATTATGCATTAGAAAAACTATTACGAGCTGAAATCACTTCAAAACCAAACGTTGAACTGTATTTTTTGATTTAACCATAGCGATGCTATGCTAAAATCAAGAAAACACTTG
>Ga0256832_1001716_pt1 | contig 14965 bp, 13 predicted proteins | sample 134614metaG_FD_190534 | JGI IMG/M metagenome (GOLD analysis project Ga0256832, IMG submission 190534) | Hydrothermal vent microbial communities from Lau Basin, Pacific Ocean - 134-614 | ecosystem: Environmental > Aquatic > Marine > Hydrothermal vents | place: Pacific Ocean: Lau Basin | collected...
TCTGCGAAAGTCGCAGGCACAGATCCTTGTCGTCGGCTAGCTTGCCGATACAATCGCACAATCGCTTGGTTTCACGGCTGTCGATCAAGAACCCGTCTATCCCGTCGCGCAGAATTTCAGCCGGTCCGCCAACCGGTGGCGCAATGACCGGTATTCCGAACCCCATAGCCTCAGCTACGCTCAGCCCGAAAGTCTCGACCCACATGTCTGGGCGCGAAAGGTTTAACAACACGCTGGCGTCCCGGTAATAGCGCGCCGGATCGTCGGTGCGCGGGTGGAGGTCCATGTTCTCGGGCGGGGGATGGGCCGCTAGGTACCGACGGACATCCGGCTCTGCCTCGTTGGCAACCAGGACGAAACGGATGTCGTTGCGATGCGCGAACGCTCTGGCCAGCGCCATGAACTCCGGTATCCCCTTGTAGCGGCGCAGAGAGGCTAGCATCAGCACCCTGAACACGCCATCGCGGCGCAGAACGTATTCGTGGGACTGCGCCTTTTCGAACAGTTCTTCGCTGATCGCGTTGTGCACCACGCCGGCGGATACCTGCCCAATCGGTAGACGCGAACGATGTTCTTGCGACACATAGATCAGTCGGTCGGCCGTGCGTGATGCAATGGCGATCAGGGCCCACCGAAGCGGCGCCGGGCTGATCGAAATCTCGTGCACATGCCACAGCACCCGCCGGCGGTTGCGCCTGGCCCAAAGCGCCGCACCGAATGGCAGCAACGTGTTGACATAGATGATTGCGTCCTGGGGGATGTCCTTCGCGCATCGGCGAAGGGCGCGGTAAAGGAACACTTGACTGGCCAGATAGGTGAACAGCGTAGGAATGCGCCAGCCCGTGCGCCAGTACCAGTACTTCCTAGTTGTCAGACCCGTATTGGAAAGCAAGCCATCGCCATGTGCCCCCACAAACAGCATGTCGTCGGCGCCCGCAATCGTCTTGATAGCGTCGCGCAGCACGCGTGGGCTTCCGGAATTGTCGTTGAGCAGGTGACAAAAGACGATCATGCGAGCCCCTCTTCGGAGCTCGCGCGCGCCTCGATGCGGGCAAGAAGAGCCTCGATGAACTCGCCCTTCTCCGACCAGCGAAACATGTCGAGAATGCGTTGGCGTCCCGCCTCCCCCATTGCTCGCCTCCGCCCGGGATCATCGCACAGGGCCACGAGGGCCTCGGCCATCGCCTGGCGCACTTCCGGCAAGGCCATTGGCGGAATGCGGATGGCGCATTCGTCGCTGGTGATCACGGCCATTCCGGATGTCTCCATGCAGATCACCGGCAGACCGGCCGCCATCGCCTCCATCAGCGACCAGACGCCCCCCTCCTTCAGGCTGGGAAACAAGTAGATATCGGCATCCCGCAAGGCCTGCAGCACTTCGGGCAACGGGCGCTTGCCCCGAAATTCAACCCGGGCAGCGATCTCGAGCGTCCGCGCGAGTGCCTCGAGTCGCTGTCGTTCCGGGCCGTCGCCGACGATCACCAGGCGGATGTCGCGGCCGCATCGGACAGATTCAGCCACGGCGAAGAGCGCAACAGGCACATTCTTCAGCCCGATCAACCGGCCGGTATAGATGGCAGTCGTCGGCCCAGTTCCAGGTGGGTGGTCCGCCGCGTCACCCCCACGCCGGGTGGGATCGAGCTCTTTCAATACCTCCTCGGCAACCGCGGTTTCGAGAATGACCGAGCACTTGTCCTTCCAGCAGTCGGGAATCAGCACCGCAGTGTCCATGGTGCGCACAAGTATGGCCGAGGCCCGGCGCATGCAGTGCCGCGCCATGGGATTGACGCGGTTCAACCCGAACAGGAAATAGCGCGCGCGTTGCATGAGCCTCGCTTTCAATGGCAACGCGCCCAATAGGTTTTTCGGCACTGCTTCACCCCCACCGATCGGGCCCCAAATGAAAGGCACCCCCAGGAACTGCATGAAGGTGGGCATCCATATGCTACCAAAGGTTAGGGCGACGACATGGTCGAACCGTACGTCGCGCAACAGACGCCTTGCCATGATATAGGCCCCGACCTGCCAGAGCAGGTAATACAGGTATAGGCCCCGTTCTCCGCGCTTGAACCGCCGTGCCCAAGCGGGAAGATCGTAATAGACAAAGCGCAACGCCGTGTCCGGCATCGCGGCCAAGGCGCTTTCGATGACTTCGCGGTTGTTGGCGCGTGTGATCACCGTGACATCGCCGCAGCGTGCAAGTTGCAGCACCCAGTTCCAACCGACACCCTGTTCGGATCCCTTGCCGGGCTCGCAAGCATAGGCCGAGACCAATATCCTCCGGGCCATCAGGAGCCCCCCAGACGAAGGGTTGAGAGTCCTGCCTGGAAGGTCGGCTCGATGCCCTGTTTCGAGAGGCGCACCATTCTTTCCCGCGCTCCATGAACGATTCCGAGAACAAGAAGCTCCAGGGGCGCCTTGGTGACGAGAATGCCGTGTGTGCTGATCGTCTGAAGCACGATCGTGAACACAAGAAAAAGCGCGAGCCTGTCGAAAAATTGCAGATCGCGCCGGATTGGCGCAGGCAAGGGACCAGCCTCCGACATGCGCCCCCGGCTCAGACGGGCGAGGAACAACAAGAACAACACGATCCCCAATAGCCCGCCTTTCATAAATACCGTGACATAGCCGTTGTGGAAAATCGGAATGACATTGAGCTTTTCCTCGAATGGCCCCTCGACGTAACTGCCGTAGCCCAGCCCGAATATCACCGCTACCGTACCGTTATTGTGAACTGCCTTCATGCCCATGAACGCTTCGTATCCGCGCCAGTTCGTATTGATTCCCGCGAGCGTATCGTAGTCTCTGATAGCTATTTCGCTCAAGCTTCCCGCAACTTTCTGCATGAAGGACTCGGTAACGGACGTGTCTCTTTCTGGAACGACCATCATGCTCGCGACAAGGGGAAGCACCAGAAGAATAAAACCGATGATCACCGCCGTAAAACCCAGCCATCTTCTCCGCAGGAATTGCAGCGACGACGAGATCACAACAACGCCAAGGTTGGCGCGAGAAAACGAAGCGACGACAAAGAAGAGATTGATCAGCAAGAGAAACCTGGTACGCCCCGGCGATCCCAAGGCATGGCCAAAGGCCATCGACGTCATTACAATCACGAAGGCCAGGGTCGCAACGTCGCTGTTCAGGCCTAGTTCGTATCGGGCGGATATGGTAAATTCGCCAAGCCCGCCCCCGAACAACAGACTTCTGTTCTGGTACAGCGACACCAAGGTGAACACCACGAGCATCGCATTCAGCAGAGGCCTTGCATCCGCGGCGCGCTTCCCCATTCGGAAACCGAGCAGCAACAACGCAATCGGCGCAAAAAAGTAAAACACGTCCCGCAAGACGAAGTAGGGATTGAATGGAAACGGCGACAGGAATGCGGTCGAGCCTGCACACAAGACCATGAGCGCAAAGTAATGCATCAGGCCCAGAGGCCCTATCGCGTCGGACCTGACCGCTCCCACCAGGCCCAGATAAGAGAGAGACAAGACGAGAAATACCGCCGTCAGGTTCTCGTCGGCTAGCACAAGATAAAGCGTCAGCAGGGCGACAAGAAGTTGCGATTTCTTGATGATCATCCCTGAAACATCTATTTTTTGTAAAGCCGTTTGACAATGGCTGTCATCGCTTCGCCGACAATTTCATGGACAGGGAGTGTTGCGTCGAACATAACGAATCTACTGGGATTACTGTCGTGCAGAGAACGATATTCTTCCAGCTGCCGCGCGATTTCCTGCCTGGGCAGTTCCTGCTTGCGTGAATAGATCGTTTCCGGGTCGGCCGCGAGAATAAACACTAGGTCCGGTTGAGGTGTCAGGCGGATGAACATCCGTGTGATCCACGGCGGCAGCGAAAGCCTGCTGCGCCGGGGATCCACGAGAAAATCGTAGAAATAGCGGTCATAGATTATCGTGCGCCCTGCAACCGAACGCTTGTGCGCCCCACCCCAATAGCCCCAGACATAGTCGGCCCAGTAATAGATGAGCCGCAGCAAGGAGCTCGCCGGGTTGGCCGGCGGCGCCTGATGCGGGACCGAGGGGCGGCCATCGTGAACATCGGGCTTTCCGGTGAGCAGCGCATTCAGGTTCGGGAACACATGCGGTCGGAAATGGCGGATTTCGACGTTTTCGGGATCCTTGACCTGCAGGGCGGCAAGCTGGTGGCGCAACTCCTCCAGGAATGTGGTCTTGCCAACGCCATCGGGTCCAAGCACCGCCAGAAAGGTGCCCTCGGGGCGGCACGACCTGCGCAAGAGTTCTAGCCAGACATAGACGCCGATGCCCCAGACACTTTGCAGCGGCTCCGCACGCACCGTGCGCCACCACGCGTTCCAAGCGAGTTTCTTGCGCAGCGGAATCAGCCGATCCAGTTCGCCGGCCTCCAGCGCCTGCCACGCCTGCCTGGCTAGATCGGGTGAGAACAGCCGTTCGATTTCCGCGCGAAAGCCATCGGGGTCGTCGCGCACCGCTTCCAGGATGCTGTCGACATAGGCTGGCTTGACCCCGGCACCCGTGGTCAGCGGTTTCAACCAGAGCATCACGGCGTTGTCCGTGGGGCCGGGGACTTGAAACCCATTGTAGGTCTGTCTAGCCCGGTTCAGCCGCTTGACCGGGAACCAGTCGGCGCCTCGCCAAGAAAAGCCGTCGATCAGGTCGATCTTGATCGAAACCGGTCGACCTTCGACAATTCCGAAATAAGTTGAGCAGCGAAACCTCTGGTACACGGTCGTCTGCCTGCGGTCGAAACCATGCTGGCGCACAGCTTCGGTAATGACCTTCTCTGCTCGCCGAAAATCGGCAGGCGAAACCCCGATGTCGATATCCTTCGAGTTACAACTCTGGGGCAGGCCACGGTAATTACGCAGAACCATCCAGTCGAGTCGGGCGCTTTCAAGCGCGTCAAACGCCGCGGCGAGGGCATCCGCGTGAAGCTTGCTCCAGGTCACCGGCATTGCGAGACGATCCTTTCATAATTTGCGGACATGGCCCGGGCCGCCGCAGGCCAGCTTAATTCGTCGCGAACCGTTTGCAACGCCCGTTGCCCCATGGCCGGCCAATCCGCGCGGCGTTCGAACAATTCCGTCAGCCCAAGCGCGATGTCCTGCGCATAAGGTTCACAGGTTACGAAAAAATCCCGCTTGGCGAAGTAGTTCCACCCACATCCCGAAGTAAGAAGCGCCGGCCGCCCACAGGCAAAACCTTCGAGCAGCGCCAGCGACATGGCTTCGGAGTGCGACGGCATCACATAGAAATCCGCGTTCACGATGGCGTCGAACTTCTCGGATCTGTATTTCGGCCCGGTGAATTCAAAACAGTCCTGTACGCCTAGCGATCGGCACAGGGTACGGTATTTCTCCATGTTTCCCTTGTAGTCAGGCCCCGCGATCTCGATCCTTAGCTGTCCGCGCACAGAAGGATCCAGCATTGCGACGGCGTGGAACAACGCGTGCAGGTTCTTGTCGTCGCGCAGCACACCGACCCAGATGCCGCGCATACGACCATCGGTTGCCACCCGCCTGGTCACGGTCGGTTCGACTTCGCTCATGTCGATGCCATGGGGTACGAAAAATACGCTTGTCGTACATCCGTATCTCTGTAACCCGGTGCCTTCTTCGCGGGAAATCACACGAATTTCCTTCGCGAGTTGAAGATACCGCAATTCATACAGCCATCGAGCGACTTTGCGCTTGCCCTTGTAGGCGTGCCGTTTGGTGTAGGTCCCATGCGTTGTGATCACGAACGGGATCCTCGCGTTCACCAGCGCCCTGGCGATGATGTTCTTGTCCAGGAACCAGATCATGTGGAAATGGACCAGATCGATGCTGTCCTTTTCCGCAATCAGCCGGTCTATGATCTGGTTGCGAAGGAATGGAAACCGCACGCGGGGAAAGCATTCGATCGTCACATATTTGTCGCGCTTATGCGTGTAATGTGACTTGGCATCATCGGTCACGGCCCAGATTTCGCTGTTCAGGCCCAACGCCTTTTCATGCTTGTTGAGGTGATAGACCACGCGCGAGATACCGTTGTGCCCCGCTGGGTTGGCCCGCCCGTGGACGATGTGGATTACACGCATTTTCAGCAACTCCCTGTGTTTTCGCTGGCCTGACGGAGCACCGCGTCAACCAGAGCCGCCCGGGCTGTCCCCGACTCCCAATCGCCAGGGTCCTGTCCGTCAAGAGACAGCCGATTCATGTAGAATCCCGCATGCAAGAGCAGGTAGCTCAGCAAAGACGCGCGGGCCAGATTCCGATCCCCGTCAAGAAAAAACGCCGAAATTCGCTCGGTCAACCGGGCAACCGTTTCGTCGCTGGACCCGTTCTGCGGGCAAGCCAGAACGTAATGTGCATAGTCGAAGCCCACGGGGCCGGGATCCAGCGCGTATTCCCAGTCGAAGACGTAAAGCCGCGATCCCAGTTCGAAACAGTTGGTCGGAGTAAAGTCGCCATGCACCAGGCATTGCGGCAAGTCCTCTTCTCGGTCGTGCAACCGCGCCAGCCCCATGCGGAACCGATCAATCCAGCTCCGCGAAAGCGATGGCTCCAACCGCACCAGGTAGTCCCGGATCCGTAGCGACGGCGCCGGTCCTGGTGTCGCCGTCTTGTTTCGCAGCTCGTGCAGAAAGGTCAGGTGAGCCGGGCCCGGCTCAGGCGGCGATGTCAGTCCCGGCCGGCGCTGGCTGTCGGTGATCAGAACCGCGCAATCGGTGCGACGGTCCAACGCCAGAACCCTAGGGGTGTACGCACTCTCCAGCCCTAGGCCTTGCAGGCGGGTCAGGATCCAAGCCTCGGCTGTCAGAAAGGGCCGGACAATCGGCTTGCGGCTGATACGGGCATATCCAAGGATCGTCCCGCCGCGCCGCATCAATTGCACCGTCGTCTTGCGATGCGGGCCATCCGTCCCCGTGAAATACGCCACCTCGTCAATCGCGTGGTCGTCCAGGCCGGGCAAATCCGGGAGCCGGTCGAACCGGACCACATGCCGCGCGAACCGGGTGTAAAGGCCGGTACGCGCCAAAGCAGACACACCCGCCCTTGCCAGCCTTGCACCCGTTGTCAGTGGCTGGAACATGGCCAGCCCGGACAGCGTTGCGCTTCGCTCCGACAGCGGCAGCAACCACCAACGCCGGTTAGTGCGCGCGGCAAGAACAGCATAGGGACGCCCGGCCGCGCCGCGACCCACCGTGCGCACGCCGACGCAGGCCAGATCCTGCAAGAACGCGTCGTACGGGGCTGCAATCGGGCCGCTCATGCCTGAAACCCCCAGCTCGGAAACCCCAGTTTTCGCCGAACTTCCATAAAGGCCAGGATGCTGGACAGAAGAATGCCGGACCCTGCCCCGATTGCAGCGCCCACCGCGCCGAACGGCGGGATAAGCAGAAATGCGGTTACGGCGAAAACCGCCAGGCCGACGATCTGGATTGCCAGATTTGCCTTTTCCCTGCCGGTCATCATCAGGACGACGCCCGCCGGCCCTAGAAGGACCGACGCAGTCTGGGCAGCCACCAGAACAAGCATCGGGCGATAGGCAATATCTGCATATGCCGAGCCGAAGGTGATCGAGATCAGGAACAGCCCGAAGGCCATAAGCACAAGTGCCACCGGCACGGCGCAAATGGCGGCCATGCGCCCGCCATATTGAACCGTCTTCGCCAGCTTTTCCGACTCTCCGCCGCGGTAGCTTGCCACCACATGCGGGCCGATAGTGGCATTCACGAACATCAGCGGCAAGCTGATAAGCATTGCGCCGCGTTCTGCCACGCGCATCGCCGCAGCCGCCTCGGTCTGGCCGAACATGCCCAGCATCAGGATGGCCAGATGCGCAGTCAGGGTCCAGACCGCGTTCGTCGCCGCGAATGGCAGAACAGCACGAATCCAGCGCGGCCGCTCGCAATAATCCGCACGCACGCCGGCGATCCCCGAAGGCTGCCTGCGAATCAACAGCCAGAATGCCACCGAAAAGACGATGAGATTGGCACAAAGGTACCACAACAACGCCGTCCTGACAGAGATCACACCCACAAGCTGCAGGCCGAGAAACCCGACAAGCAGGAGGACAGGTTGCAAGAGTTGCGTGGGTGCCTCGGATAGCACCGGATACCCCAGTCCTTTCATGATGCCGCTTCTGACGGCATTCATGCCGAGCAGCGGCAGCAGCAGCAGGGCGATCGCCAAGGCCCGGTAAGGATCGCCCTCGGGACGCATCAGAATTAGCCCCCCCCCAACTCCCAGGAACACAGCTGAAAGGCCCAGAACCCATTGATATGCGCTGTTCGTGATACCGCGATAGGCAGCCAACGCACCCGACTGGACATAGCCGGCGACTTCGCGCGTCAGCAATGACGGCATGCCCGCCACGAGGGGAATGGAAAGCACCGAAACCAGCGACAGCGCCACGCCGTAGATTCCGAACTCCTCGACGCTGAGGAAACGGGCCAGCAGAATGTTGGCCAGAAGAGTCAGTGGAATCCCAAAAGCGTAGATTCCCGAAACACCGATGACCGCGCGTCTGAGCGTGGCGATATCTAAATGGGTTCGTGCCAATTCCACCCCCAGTCAGACGCCTTGCTGCGCGCGGATTGCCTTGAGCAATTTCGACAGACCCCGGATCGCCGGGAGCGGAACCAGCGAGGTCAAAAACATCCGGTAGAACCGGAAGTTGAGCAAGAGCGCAGGTTCAGCCCGAACCACAGCGCCGGCCACAAGCCACACATCGGCCAACGATCCCCCGATTAGTCGAGTGAACAGCACGTCGGAGGCCAGCGCAAATCGGCGATAGTTCCGGCCCACCTGGTCCGGCGAGGCGATGCGCAATTGGCGGCCATCGACTTCTTGTTGGATCTGGCGAGCCGCCGAATTCCGGTCGGCGATCTTGGAATAAATCCGCCGGCCCAGATCCGACGTCGTGCTTGCCGGGTGTTCGCGATAGCGAAAGATCGGCTCGCGGATATAACCGACATATCCACTCCGGGACGCCCGCAGGAAAAAGACGAGATCGGCGGTAAACGGCAGGTCGGTCGAAAACTCGAGCCCCTCGGACAGCAGGTTTCGGTTGAAAACCGCGGTCGGGCAGACGACCGACACCTTTCCTGCAAGCCATCCCTCGAAGAACTCGTCGCCCGTGACATATTCGGGAAAGTCAAAGTTTCGTGTCCCGGTAATACGGCTGTCCTGATCGATGATGGCGGCGCCGGAATGAATGAACACGCAGTCGGGGTACTTGTCGATAAACGCGCGCATACGCGCCACGAAATCGGGGCCAAGCTCGTCATCGTCATGGAGGATCTGCACGTATTTGTTGTTTCCGGTCCGAAGCGCAGCGTTCCAGTTCCCCACCATGCCCAGGTTCTCGGGGTTGCGGACATATCGATGCGAAGGCGCCAACATCCGCGCGCAGACCTCTTCGGTATTGTCGGTGGAGCAATTGTCGAGCACGGTCAGGACCAGGTTCTGATCGGTCTGATCCAGCACGCTTTGTATCGCGCGGCGCAGTTGTTCCGAGCGATTGTAGGTAGTGATGACTATATCAATCGTGGTCATTGAACCACTCCGCCGGAACGGTGAAATCGGCCAACGCGGGATGGTTTCTGTCCCGATCCGACAACAGCGGCGTCCGGTCCGGCCAATCAAAGCCAATTGAGTCCCACATCACCCCGGCATCGCTTTGCGGCGCGTGCCCGGTTTCGACCAGGTACAACAGCCTGGTGTCCGCTTCGCGGGTATAAAAGCCGTGGCCAACGCCCTTGGGGATCGCCACGCAATTGGTTCCCTCGGGCGTCAGTTCGACACTCGCGGTTCGGCCGAACCCGCACCCGCCACGCAGATCGACCATGACGTCCAGCGCGGCGCCCGAAAGGCAGATCACGATCTTCGCGTGATCGTGGGGAGGCAACTGAAAGTGTATACCGCGCAACACGCCTTTCGCCGAGGTGGTCAGATAGGCCTCGCGGACGACCATTCCCGGCAGGATCTTCGCGAATGCGCCATTGTTGAACAGCTTGAGGAATCCGCCCCTTTCATCGGTAAAGGCCGATAGTTGCGCCGCATGACAAGCCGGTACCGCAAGCGCGCGCCATCGTGCCTTCATTCCGCGCCCTCCCGTCCGAAATATTCGGTAAGTCCCGCCACAAGCCCGACCATGGGCTGCCAACCGGGCAATCGCGGCGCATCTTCCCATACCCCGCGCAATGACTGATCGGACGGGCTCGCGCCATGGAAGCGCACCTTCAGTCCCGGCGCAATGCCGCCTTGCAGAAAATCGACCAGTTCGCCGATCGTGCAGGTCTCGGACCCAAGCAGAAATGCCGTGCGGGTCTGACCCGGAGCAATGCCCTCGGTCACGCCTGCCGCATGAAGCAAGCCTGAAACAACGTCGTCGATATAGGTCAGGTTGATCCGTTGTTCGGAATAACCCAGCTCGGCAAGCTCTCCCGTCGCGGCATGCCTCTTCAGCATAGGCATGAGCTTGGCTCGTCGGTCGTCGCCGCCGTAGGTGTCGTTGAGTTTCAGGTTGATGGCCTGCAACGGATGGCGGGTGGCGTACCATTGCAGAAGCCGGGCATTGGCCTGCTTGATCGCAGCGTAGAAATTCAACGGAACCTCTTCCCCGTCATCGCTGAATTCCCAGCTTGTTCCAACATTGACGACCCGGCTGTGCCCAGCGCGGACCCATGCCTCTAGAATCATGGTCGGATAGGTCAGGTTGCCCGCAACGATTTCTTCGACCTGGTCTGCGCGATGCTCTTTCACGAAATACCCGGCGAGATTCAGCAGAACGGGCCTATCCAATCCGGAGAGCTGCCCGGCAAGATCCCCAGCATTCTGCCAAGGGCTAGCGGCAACACATCCCGACGCCAGCGGCTGTTCGGCGCCAGGACGACCGATCAAGAGCGCCCGCTGACCCGTGGCAGCCAGATGGGCGGTCAGGTGGCGCCCAACATAACCGGTGGCGCCGGTGATACACAGCGAGATATTCTTCTCGTGGTCAACCACGATTCGCCTGGCGCTCTTCGTAGTCTTCAATCTGCTTAGCCGTCAGGCGGCGAATACTCGTCGTATCGGAGCTTTCGGCGGCTGCCTTGTACCATTGCGCAGTCATTGTCACAGTATCGCGAATATCCAGCACGGGCGCCCAATCCAGAAGCTCGCGGGTCTCGGTGCAGTCGAGCACCAGAGTAGCGGCCTCTTGCCAGGTCTGCTCTTGCGCGGCCAGCTTTATCCGCGCGCCGTCGCCCCAAGCATCGCGGAAGAGGCCGGCCACCGTCCCGACATCGAACACCTCGTTGTCAGGTGGTCCGAAATTCCAGGCGCGAGCCAAACTTCGATCGGTCGGAAGCCGCTCGACAAGCATCAGGTAGCCGAACAGTGCCTCCAAGACATGCTGCCAGGGGCGCGTCGCGCAGGGGTTACGCAGAACCACAGGCTTTCCATCCGCAAAGGCGCGGGCACAATCCGGCAGCAGCCGGTCAAGCGCCCAGTCCCCGCCGCCCACCACATTGCCGGCCCGGGCCGATGCCACGATGGGTCTCTGTTCACCGGAAAAATACGAGGCGGTATAAGCATTGGTGACGATCTCGGTACCCGCTTTCGAAGCCGAGTACGGATCGGACCCGCCAAGCGCATCGCCCACAGCGAAGGCCCGCCCTTTCCCATCGTTATGATAACATTTGTCCGACGACACAATCAGGATGGGCACGTCCCGGTTGAGCCGCCGACAGGCTTCCAGCAGATGGACCGTCCCCATCACGTTTGTCTCGAAGGTTTCCATCGGCTCGCGATAGCCGAGGGACACGATCGGTTGCGCCGCAAGATGCATCACGAGGTCGGGCGCGCTGTTGAGGAGAGCCGATTCAAGAGCGGCCCGGTCGCGGATGTTGCCGATGTGATGATCCATCGCTTCGTCGAGTCGCAGCATGTCGAACAGTGCCGGGCGTGTTGGCGGGGCCAGTGAATATCCAGTCACCTGCGCCCCCAGCCGGGTGAGCCAGAATGCCAGCCACGATCCCTTGAACCCGGTATGTCCGGTCAGGAAGATCCGTCGCCCCGCCCAGAAGCTTGGGTCAAGTCGGCTCATGTCAGCGCTGCTTCCAAGGTGGATTCCCGGAATTCCAAAGCGCCTCGAGTACCTGCTTATCGCGCAACGTGTCCATTGGCTGCCAGAAACCTTCGTGGTGCCAAGCACGCAACTCGTCGTCGGCCGCAAGTCTGCGCATCGGGTCCTCTTCCCAGACCGAGGAATCCCCGTCGACGTAGTTCACGACCTTTGGGCTGAGCACAAAAAAGCCCCCGTTGATCTGATATTGATCCGACACGACCTTTTCCCGAAAGCCCGTGACGCGGGTTCCGTTCCTGATATCGAGAACGCCAAATCGCCCTGGTGGCGTGACGGCCGTCACCGTAGCTAGTTTTCCATGCGAACGGTGAAAGTCAATGCTTGCTGCTATATCGACATCAGCCACCCCATCGCCATAGGTCAAGCAAAAGGCATCGTCGTCCGCCACATACGAAATTGCACGCCGGATTCGCCCTCCGGTCATGGAGGCCTCACCTGTATCCACCAGAGTGACATTCCAGTTCTCGGCGCGCTTCTTGTGAAAATATACTTCACCGCTGTCCAGCCGTACCGTGAAATCGGACAGCGTCGCCGAGTAATCCAGAAAGAACTTTCGGATCATTTCTCCCTTGTAGCCGAGGCATATCACGAAATCCGTAATCCCGTGAGCGGCGTAGATTTGCATTATGTGCCATAGGATCGGACGTCCGCCGATCTCGACCATGGGCTTGGGCCGAACCACAGTTTCCTCCGAAAGGCGGGTTCCGAATCCGCCTGCAAGAATCATTGCCTTCATTTTGCGGCCTCCGAACGCATGACATCCACCAGGGTCGCCACCATGTAATCGATCATTTCTTCGGTGATGCCTGGCCAGACCCCTATCCAGAAACTGTCGCGCATGATCTTGTCGGTCACGTCCAGATCGCCCACGACCCGGTGTTCGATCTCGCGAAATGCCGGCTGGTGCAACAGGTTGCCACCGAACAGAAGGCGCGTGCCGATCTTGCGCTCCTCCAAAGCACGCGTGATGGCGGTACGATCCAGTCCGCTGCCATCCCGCAAGGTCAGCAGATAGCCGAACCAAGATGGCTCGGTGCCCGGGGTTACCTTGGGAAGATGCAGGTACTCCTCCATCCCCTCGGCCCGGAGAGCGCAATCGAGTGCGGTGAAGTTCGCGTTGCGGCGCGTAACGAAACCATCAAGCTTTTGCAGCTGGCTGACACCCACCGCCGCCTGCATGTCCGAGACCTTCAGGTTATAGCCGATATGGCTGTAGGTATACTTGTGGTCGTACCCAGGCGGTAAATCGCCCAACTGCCATTCAAAGCGCTTGCCGCAGGTGTTGTCGCAACCCGGCTTGCAATAGCAATCACGCCCCCAATCGCGAAAGCTCTCGCACACCCGGGCGTAGCGCATCGAGTCCATCAGTACGGCACCACCTTCGCCCATCGTGATGTGGTGGGCAGGGTAGAAGCTCAGCGTCGCCAAGTCACCAAAGGTACCCACCCCCTTGCCCCCGGCCTTGGCGCCGAATGCATCGCAGCAGTCCTCGATCAGGTACAGATCGTGGGCCTTGCACAGTTCTGCAACCCGGATGACATCGAACGGATTACCCAGGCAATGGGCTATCATCACCGCGCGCGTCCTGGGGCCTATGGCGCGTTCCAGCGCATCTACATCCACATTGTGCGTTTCCAAATCGACATCGACGAATACCGGCACGCAGCGGTTCTGGATGATCGGCGCAACCGTCGTCGGGAAGCCCGCTGCAACGGTGATGACCTCGTCCCCAGGCTTCAACCGTCGATCGCCCAGCTTCCTCGACGTCAGGGTGGAAAACGCCAGCAGGTTGGCCGCAGACCCCGAAACTGTCAGCTTGGCCAGCTTGCGCCCGAACTTCCGCGCCAGATCGGTCTCGAACCGCTCGCCGTAGCGTCCGGTTGTCAGCCACATGTCCAGCGATGCGTCGACCAGATTGGCACAGTCGTCGGCGTTCATCACCTTGCCGGTTGGCGGGATGTAGGTTTCTCCCGGAACGAACTGCCGGTTGGTGTTGGACGACTCGAAAAATGCGCGGCTGGCAGCTAGGATATCTTCTCGGTCCATCTGCTCTGATCTTCCCTCTTATTCTGTGTCGGACGTCGCATCATGCGACGCGCTTTCGCCAAGGGTCGCCCCCGTTTTCATCCAATGCCAAGATGATCGGCACATGTCGTCAATGTCCAAGCGCGCTTCGAAACCAAGAAGCTCGCGCGCACGGGCAACTTCGGCCTGGCTGATCGCCACATCTCCGGGCCTGCGCGGGACGCGGAAGCGGACGTCTTCTGTCTTGGCCTGGTTTCTAGTGGACATGAGCTATTGTCAAATCTGGTGTATGGGCGGTCATGATCAAGCGGCGGCCTGGCTGATTTGTGCCGCTTCAACTCCATCCTTGAACTTGACCCCGGTGATGACCTGGGCGAAGAAATCGAAGCCTCGCAATCGTCTCCATCTCTTTTCGGCGCATTGGCCGAGCTTGAACATCATGTGCAGCATTCCGTCCCTAGTCAGGCAGCCTTTGGAGCGTTTGGTGCGGTGGCGGATGGTGGAAAAGCTGCTCTCGATCGGGTTGGATGTCCGGATGCTTTGCCAGTGCTGGGCCGGGAAATCGAAGAAGGCCATCAGCTCCTCGCGATCCTTTTGCAGGCACAGCGTGGCCTTGGGATATTTCGCGTCATAGGTCTCGATGAACAGATCAAACGCCTTGTCCGCCGCTTTTCTTGTCTCGGCCTGCCAGATGTCGTGCAACGCCTGTTTCGCCTTGGGTTGGGCGGTTTTCGGCAGGCAGTTGAGAACATTCATCGTCTTGTGCATCCAGCAGCGCTGCTGGCGGGTGACGGGGAAGGTTTCCTCAAGCGCCGCCCAGAACC
>Ga0256832_1001717_pt1 | contig 14962 bp, 11 predicted proteins | sample 134614metaG_FD_190534 | JGI IMG/M metagenome (GOLD analysis project Ga0256832, IMG submission 190534) | Hydrothermal vent microbial communities from Lau Basin, Pacific Ocean - 134-614 | ecosystem: Environmental > Aquatic > Marine > Hydrothermal vents | place: Pacific Ocean: Lau Basin | collected...
TAAAATTTGAAGCCTCCTAAAAGCCGCGAATTTTTATACGTTTTACTCTTAAAAAAACCGACCTGAAAAATGATATTTTTCCGAATTCTAAACTCCGAATATTTTATTAATCCTTTACACCAAAAGACAGCCACAGTTTAGCCAGAAATACTCCAAAACCTTTTCCGCTATAGTGCATAACGGGTCAGCCGTATGCGGCGTAGCCTGACGTTAGTCGGCTATGCTGTCATACGGCTTGTTATATGCCGTACCTTTTTCATTCACTAATCGTTGTTTCAAGCAGCGTTCCGAGTGATGCAGGCTGTATTTTTGGAAAAGCTATCGAAAGCCTTTCATTTACAACCCGGACACGAGGAAAATATCATTTTTTTCGATTTTTCCCGTAAAAACACATTGCCGTAGCAGCGAATTTCAGGAAAATTTTCCGAGCCAATCACACTTATTGCCAATAGCCACCAAAAGTAAAAATACTGCGCTTGCAAGTATTAAAAATTTTGGTTAATCTTCTCAAAAATTCCTCTTGAAATTTATTCCGCTGCTTAAATTCCAAGCGTAAATTTATCAAATTTTGCTTAAATAACCACGATTTTGCCCGATTTTTAAACTAAAAGCGAAAGAGCGTTTGCTATTTTTTACTTTTTGACCGGACGATCAGCACTTTTGACCGGTAGCTTCGGATTCACTTCCAAATTTGGCGAGTCCCGAAGAATTTTATCCGTTTATAACGACTAATTGCTAATAAAATTTGCCTCAAAGCTGCGGTATTTTTTCCGGAATTCTCTTTAGAAATTTCCTGCGAAAAATGATATTTTTCCGGTAGAGCTATCGCTGTTCTATGTTTCATCACTTCAGACCGGGATACACTACCAAATGCCATTTAAAATTCAAAAAAGAGCCTCCCAAAATTTTGCCAAACCCAAAACCTCCAAAATACAGCCTCTGCGTTGGGCTGCAATGATATAGTTTTTGGATTTTAAATGGCATATAACGGCTACGTGTATAAGTAGTGGCGGGATTTTCGCACTTACTTTCATTTTAGCATCGCTGTTTAGTTTATTCATATTTGTTTCATTTATAGTACATTACCCGCCATTACTTATACACATTGTTAGCGTTTCGTGCTTTATCCTATTATGGACGATTTGATAAAATATTTCTTACGACTTACATTAGGCTTTATTAAATATGGCACTATTATATGTTTTCTTCCCTAACCTGCATATAAGATTTAGGATGTAAACAAGCAGGACACGTTTCAAGTGCTTTCTCACTTTCATATACATAACCACAATTCAAACATTTCCACCAAACTTTTCCATCTTTCATAAATACTTTATCCTCTGAAATATTTTGAAGTAGTTTTAAATAAATTCTTTCGTGTTCAGCTTCTACTTTTGCAATCATTTTAAAAGCAGTTGCTATTTCAGGAAATCCTTCTTCTTTTGCAATTTTAGCAAATTCAGGATATAACTCTGACCATTCTTCATTTTCTCCTTCGGCTGCTGATTTTAAATTTTCCTTTGTCGTTCCAATTATTCCTGCTGGATAAGTAGCTGTAATTTCTACATTACCACCTTCCAAAAATCTAAAAAAACGTTTTGCGTGTTCCTTTTCTTGTAATGCTGTTTCTTGAAAAATTCTGGATATTTGTTCATATCCTTCTTTTTTCGCTACTTTCGAGAAAAACTCATATCTATTTTTTGCTTGACTTTCACCTGCAAATGATTTTAATAAGTTTTGTTCTGTTTTTGTTCCTTTTAATGATTTTTCCATTATAATCCTTTTTTATTTATTATTTAATTGTATTCCTGCTGCTTTGGCAACGCCTTCGCCATAAGCTTTATCTGCCTTTAAGCAATTGTTAATATGTCGAAGTTTAATTTCCTTTGGTGCATCGCCCATATTTCGTACAGTGTTTTCAAAAAGAACCTGTTGTTGCTCTTTACTCATTATACGGAATAAATCTCCTGCTTGTGAGTAATAATCATCATCTTCTCTATGATCCCAGTGGTCAGCTGCCCCATCAATTTCCAAAGGTGGTTCTTTGTATTGAGGTTGTTCCTCCCATTTTCCGTAGCTATTAGGTTCATAGCCTATTGTAGCTCCATGATTTCCATCGGTTCGCATTAACCCATCGCGATGATAACTGGTAACAGGACACTTTGCTTGATTAACAGGAATAAGATTGTGATTTACTCCCAAACGATAACGTTGAGCATCACCATAAGAAAATAATCTGCCTTGAAGCATTTTGTCAGGTGAAAATCCAATGCCGGGAACAATATTAGCTGGATTGAAAGCTGCTTGTTCAACGTCAGCAAAATAGTTTTCAGGGTTTCTGTTAAGTTCAAGTATACCAACATCTATAAGTGGATAATCTTTATGCGACCATACTTTTGTCAAATCAAATGGATTGAAGCTACATTCCTTTGCCTGTTTTTCAGTCATTACCTGAATTTTCATATTCCATTTAGGGAAATCACCTTTTTCTATACTTTCAAATAAATCTCGTTGATGGCTTTCTCTATCTTTGGCAATAATTGATTCAGCTTCCTGGTCAGTAAGATTTTTAATACCTTGTTGAGTTTTAAAGTGAAATTTCACCCAAATACGTTCATTTTTATGATTGATAAGGCTATATGTATGGCTTCCATAACCGTTCATATGTCTATAAGAAAAAGGAATACCCCTGTCGCTCATAGTAATAGTAACTTGATGTAAAGCTTCGGGTAGAGATGACCAAAAATCCCAATTGTTTTTCGCACTTCGTAAATTGGTTTTGGGGTCTCTTTTTACAGCATGGTTTAGGTCAGGAAACTTTAAAGGGTCTTTAATGAAAAAAACAGGGGTGTTGTTTCCTACTAAATCCCAATTCCCCTCTTCTGTATAATATTTCATGGCAAATCCTCTTATATCACGTTCGGCATCGGCAGCACCTCTTTCACCAGCAACTGTTGAAAAGCGTACAAAAACTTCTGTTTTTTTTCCTATTTCAGAAAATATTTTAGCTTTTGTATATTTGCTAATATCATGAGTTACTGTAAAAGTGCCAAAAGCACCAGAACCTTTTGCGTGCATTCTTCTTTCAGGAATTACTTCCCTGTCAAAATGAGCTAATTTTTCTAAAAACCAAGTATCTTGCAATAACATTGGCCCTCTTTTACCTGCTGTCAAAACATTTTGATTATCTGCAACAGGATTTCCTACACTGTTTGTTAATTTTTTCTTTTTTTCCATTGTATTTCTCCTTTTTATTTATTAAATTTTCCTTTTATTTGAAGTGTTATTTCTTCAATTTTAAAATCATTTATTTTCTTTTTTTGAAAATAATCTTTAAGTATTTTATCAAGTTCTTCGTCTATATAATCTTTAATCAAAACATCTTCTGAACTATATAAATGGTGATGATGAATTAATAATCCATCATATCGAATAACACCTTTATCAGTTGTAATTTTTTTAATTAATCCATTTTGAATAAATGTATCAAGAACCTTATACACAGTACCAGTGGCAATATTTGAGTGTTTCTGTCTTATATATTTAATTATATCATCAGCAGTAGGATGGTTTATGCTATAAATTGCTTCTAAAATACTCATCCGTTGAGGCGTTATTTTTAGTCCCTTTTCTGATAATTTGTTTTTAATACTAATCATATTTTATGTATTACGAGTATTTCCTATGTGAGAATAATTCTCTTTTAAGAATAATGCAAAGTTACAATTTATTTTTTAATAACCAAATAAATTTATTTTTTTTATATAAGGGTATCGTTCTTGGCATGAACGCTAACGGTTATGTGTATGAGTAGTGGCGGGAATTTCCGCACTTTTGTTCATTAATGCACTATTGTTGATTTTACTCATATTGTTCATTTTTAGCACTTTACCCGCCATTACTTATACACAATGTTCTCTGCAGGCATTTGTTAATTATTTGTCAGGAAATAGCCCAGAATAATATTTAACATCAGAATTATCAAAAAAAAGAGATAAATAATCAATGTCAATTGTTAGATCACTTAAAAAAGACATATAATCAAATATTTTTTTTAACTCAGAACCTTTAATGCCAAGCTCCTTTATTAATTTATCAGTTACAAAAGATAGTTGTTCAAAGTATATTTTCTCATAGTCAAACCTAAAACGTATTTTATGACCAATTGAATTATAAATGCGATAGCACAACTTTCGACCGCCAAATCTTAAATAACGCACAAAAATAGTAACTAGGAAATCAGTATTATTAATATTTTCATTATAAAAAAATTGCGAAGAGGGAATCCAAATATTACATTCGTGAAGATTTGCCGCTATGAAATCATCAACCTTTGGACATTTATAGTTGCAACCAGTAAAATCAATATGATATAAGTTCTCAGATAATAATTTTTCATCAAAATAATCACTATTTACAAGGCTCCTAATTTTAATTCTTCTGTCAGTATCATCAATAAAATTATCATAATACAATAAAGGTTCATCAAAAATTATATTTTTAGGAGTAGCATCACGAAACAATGTAGTGGAAATTGATTTATAGTACTTGGATATTATTGATAAATCAGATTTAACTTCATCAAGATTATAATCAAATGAACTACTGTCACATAATAATGTTATCGGAGAAAGTAATTTTTCTACAACAGGATACTCTGAGTACCTAGATAAGTCAAAATTTGAAGTTAGATTTTGGAAATTCTCTAAATTTTTTATGGTAATGTCCTTAATTATTTCAGAGACATACAAAGCCTTTTTAGAATGTTCCACTAAAAAGAGGTATCTTAGTTCTATTAAAAAATTAAAAAGTCTAATACCTCTTATATATTTAAAGTCAATGTAATCATCAGTAATGTTTAGAATTGGAGGAATTAACCAATTTTTATCTTTACAAAAATTTAGTTTGTTTAAAAACTCAACCTCATCACTAATAGAAACAACACCATCAGAATATCTTCTTAATACCGTATTATTATCAATTTTAATAACCTCTATCCTTCTGATATCTTTATATATGTCCCTTAAAAAAAGGTCAATTAAACTTTGATCAATATTAAATATCACATTATTTTTCATTGATATAGAAAGTTTGTGAATGACTTGAAACTAAGTCGTAGCCAACATTCATAATTTTTATTTTGTACCCATCACGTTCAAGTTCTCTCAACGAACGACTTGTTGAACTATCATCAAGTTTAACCTCTTGAGTAGTGCTAATTTTTTTTGTCTTTAATATATCTACATCAGCTTCTTTGTCTGACTCAGCAATTATGTACAAAGGAATATTATAAATCTCACAAAATTTTGAAATCACAGATGAACCAGATGTGTTGACAAAAGCCTGCATTTCTCCTTTTTTATTTACATATACCGTATGCGCACCCATTACTACTTTATTTATTTTTTTTGTCTCAAAAAGATGCCCAAGTATAATATCGGGATAAAAAGTTAAATCGTAATAGTTATTCTCTATATGCTTTATTGTTTCAATTGAATCTTGAAAAAATGAGTGTCCAGGTGATTTAGGTCTACATTCTGCAATATATAATTTACATTTTCTTTGAATTGAAATAGGAACTGCTGACAAGAGTTGACTAACTCTTTTACTTTGTGAAAAAAGTAGAATACTATCATTTTCCTCTACAACAGTACTATATTTATAGCCTATGTCTCTTGAAATTGATTCACGCTCATTTTTATATTTTCTGAGACTTTCTTCTGCTTCTGATATTGAAGATGATGAATTTAATCGAGATATCATCTCAGTTATAGCTTTAGAAAAGGCTTCAAAATTTGGTTTCTTATTTAGCACTTTAGTTTTACCGTCTTCCGCAAGCCTTACAAGGTCTGACAAAGGAATTTTGTTAAAAGTAACCTCCTCGACTAATTTATCAAGAAAAGCATCTATTAATTGTGTTTCTGTTGGTAGGTTTTTAATTTTCTGCAAATGGATAAAAAATGGATGACTAAACCATTCATCTTTTTCTATATCATCTAACTCAACAGCGGCAACCTTAGATAAATTATTTGCAATATCTTTCAATAAACGCCCAGCGTCTTTATCAATAATATTTACTTTATTAGATTCCCAAAAGTCTACTTGAAAAGCAGTTGGGTTTAAAAAAATGGCATAACTTTTTGGGGCAATATCTTTTAGCTGTTTTTGTAAGTGTAAATGTACATTCTTAAAATCTTCATCACTAAGACTAAAGCCAATATATAGAACAGTTCGAGAAGCTAATTGTGATTTTAAAAAACAATCAACTAAAGGAAATTTTTCATTAAAAGGGAGTTCATCATCAATTGAGGCGACAATAGTATCAGCTTTTGAAAAACAGCCGTGTGGTTTTATGACAGCAATTTCATCATCTCTCAATAAACTTATATCATTATCATCTAAAATAGTTTTATATTTCTTTCCTGCATTTGTTAAAGCTTTTTCAAGTAGGGTATCAAAGTTATATGAAATATACATTTTAAATGGAAGAGAGGCAAGTAACCTATGAGTTGGAGAAGGTTTAATTGATTGATTTAAATGCTTATCAAAAAATTTAATCAAATTTTGTTTGCCTTCTTTTTTTTTATATAAGTAACAGGCTTCATTGAAAGGCATCGATTTATCAATATATGATTTTGATTTTGCCATTTCTTTGATTAATTCCTTAGCCCCAGGTAAGCCAACGTATTGCACATCCGTATCAGGATCTTTAGCAGACATAGAGCATCCTGAACCAATAAATGCTATTGCTCTATTTGATAAAATAGAATCAGTAATCGAAGATAAATAATCAGCCATAATTAAATCCTGTTGATTAATAATTCAGCTACATAAATTCCATCCTCTTCTAAAATATTATTAATAATAGTAGTAGCAACCTTTGCTGGATTCATAAATTTTGAAGTATCTGGATTTAAACCGCAAGTATCACTCCAAAATTCTGTATTCATACCACCTGGAAAAACACTCATTATTCTTAATGGGGTTCCCTTTGCTTCAAGTTTAAGTGATTCTGTAAAACCATTTGCACCCCATTTTGCAGCGCAATAAATACTTTCCATTTTTCTGCCTACTTTAGCAGCAGTCGACATAACATTTACGATAAATCCCTTTTTTCCTTTCATTAAAGAATATGCACGCTGTGACACTTGAATAGTACCTATTAAGTTAGCCGATAACACATCCTTTATTTGCTTTTCAGTAAAACCACCTACTTCTCCAAAAACACCTTCACCTGCACAGTTTATGGTGATGTAAGGCTCACCTCCCCATTCATTAGCAATGTTGAATGCTCTTTCTACATCATCATACTTACTTACATCAGCTGAAATACATATGGAATTTTCAAAACCATATTCATTTCTAACGTTTTCTAATTTGGATGAATCCCGTCCTATTAGAGCCACGGAGTAATTTTTCTTTGCGAATTGAATAGCTAACTCTTTACCGAGCCCACTACCTGCACCTGTAATAAATACATAATTTTTTTTGTTCATTTTTTTAATATTTTTTTGTTAATAAAATTTAAGCCTTCTATAATGCCTTCGTAGTAGTTTTTTGATGTATGATAACTTGATACTTTAGAAAGTTTCGGATTCGAATTTTTCATAGAAATTGAGTAATTAGATATTTTAAACAAAGGTAAGTCATTTTCTGCATCCCCAAAGGAACATAACTGTACATTATTTATATTATTTTGTTTTATGAAAAGAGCTTTGTTGACTCCTTTACAATTTATCTCAACATATGTTGAATTAGAACAACTAAAATTGAAATCATAATATTCTAAAAGTCGTAAATCTTTTTTTGATTTAGTCAATATAACCGCTTTATGAATGCTTTCATATTTCTTTTCTGTATTGAGATAATTTGCTTCCATTTTTACAGCTTGTGTTTCTTTAAAATATTCCAAAGAATTAAAGTTAGAACTGTACCATTTATTCTTAGAATAAAGCCATAAGTTATTTTTGCTAAAATGTTTAATTAAGATATTAATTTTCTTAAACGAAAATGGATTTGTTTCAGATTCTACATTATCAATAATTGAGTATGCTCCATTTAATGAAACATAATTAAAGTCTTTAATAATGTTGTTTGGTAATAAATTAATAATACCTTTCATAGGACGAGCAGAGGCAAAAATCACTTTATTTCTTTTTGCCAAGTCTTTCAATAATCCTAAGAGTTTATTCTCTATGAAATTAGAACTACTTGGTATTAATGTACCATCAATATCAAAGACAAAAATTATATTTTTAAAAGTGTACTTCATTTTTTTTGCTTGCAGAGAACGGTCACGTATATGCGCAGTGGCGGTTTTTATTGCACAAAGTTAATAAAAATTCTCTTACTTTCATATTAGCTATAAACTTTGTTTAGAAGCACTTAACCGCCATTGCGTATATACATTGTTGTGTGGTCGTACTTCTTCTTTCAGTTCTATTTTTACTGTTATCTTTCATTTTTTTTCTACTTGTGCGGTGGGGCATTTTTATAAATTTATCTTTCTCCGTGCGTAGGGACTTGGAAGCTCTTTTGCAGGTTTTGGTTGTGAGTTGGCATTGTGCGACCTGCAAATGTGCTTACAAGTGTGCGGTGGCTATAATATTTCTTCATCTTCATCTTCTAATGGAAAAAGGTTTATTAAATTCTCATTTGTCAATTCATTTTCAAAATAATCTTTTGCTGACGATTGATATACTTCAATTTGATTTTCATTTACTCTTAATGTTTCTACAATATCATTCTTTTCGTTATCACTATATTTTATAACGAGAATTTTTGAATTTTCATTTTGTTTTAATGCTTGCGAAATTAAACCGTTGATGTGCTCGTCAGAAAAGCTATATCCTATGCAAATAATTAATTTTGCTTTTAGTGTATGAAACCTAAATGCCGAAAAAAGATACAAATAAGGATCTGCAAATTGTAATTTGTTTTGCGTGCCGAAAATCAAGTCGGGATTTGTCGGTGTACCATCAATACAACTGACAACTTTGGTTTCTTCATCTCTTTCCCAGTCTATTGAACCGTGAAGCTTATACAAATATATGTCAGGTTCTGCATCAGGAGTTGTATCATCAAAACGTTTATAATTCCATACACGATTGGTTTCTTCTTCCTCAAAACCTCTTTCTATTGAAAAAGCAAACCCCCTTCTATTGTTATTTTCTTCTATACAGCGGTCATAATTTAGCGTAAAAATTCTGAGTGGAAATGTGAGTTCATCTTTCAGTCGTTTTAAATACTTAAAATAATCAGCCCTACGATAATCTCTTGGTCTTACCCATTTTTGTAACTCTTGTTTTATATCATTTTGAAAATATTTTATTAGGTCAAAATTATCTTTTACGACTTCATTAAATTTAATATTCCAAGAACCAATAAACGGATAAAGCAAATGTTCTTCTTTTTGCACCAATTCTTCTAATACAAATAATAAGGTTTCTACATTGAAATTAGCTGTTTTACCTGATAGACCCGCTGAATATTGCACCCCACTTTTTATTAAATAGTATAAGTCTTTGTATTTAGCCCACCTATTGTCCAAATAGGTTTCAATATCTTCTATCATTTTATTAGAAACCGGAATACCGGCATCTGCACTTGCACCCGCTCCCAATAAAAAAACTATATCATCATATCTAAAATTCATAGTTTGTTTTTTATAAAAACCAAGGTTTTTCTGTATCCTTAGTGGTTAATTTCAGGTTTAATTCTTTAAAATGCTTACTAAAATCGGCAATCAATTTAGGGTAAAATGATGAAACAGGTAAAGATTTAGCATTAAAACCTCTGTAATTTGCACCCGAAAGATTTAAAATGTCTTGCAAGTATGCTTTATGTCTTTTGAAACTTTCTTCTTTGTTGCTATAATAAAATGTAATGTGCAAAGGATGCCCGTATCTTTTCAATGCTTTTGAATTATGAAAATTCAGACCTTCTGTCCATATCAAATATTCTCTATGGCTTATTTTAACAAAAGAACTTTCGTAAGGAACAAGGGAATTTTTTTCTAAATTAAAACCTATAAAATCTGATTTGTCATTTATTTTAATGATTGACAACTCAATGTTTTCGTCCGATTTTGTTAACGCATCTTCTATTAGTGCTATATCTTCTTTATTTATTTTTTGCGGAATATGAAAGATTATTTTTTTGTAATCCTTGTTTTCTTGTATGATTTCAGATATATTCTTTGTAATACTTTCTATAAATTTTGTTTTATCCGTTTCGTCTGCTAATTGTTTAATTGACATAAATTTGCCTGACGAATTTATCAAGACGGAATAAGAAAAATACCTATCAAATCTTTCTTCTTCTTTATTGTATTTGTGTGCTTGACCAATACCTACAATCAAAGTGTTTTTATTGCTCGGTTCTACTATCCAAGGAACACCACCAAGTTTAGAAAAAATTTGAACGGCTATTCCACTAACCGACCATTTTAATTTATTGTGATTACTGATTGTTTCTATATGAACGGTTTGAACCGGAATATTTTCTTCTAAACATTTGTTTTTTAATTGATAATAAAAGGTTTCTTCTTTTTCGGGTGTAACGGCAATAATTATAGGATTTTCACTGTCATTGGTTTTTATTTCACTTATTATTCTGTTTATTTCATCAAGTGAAAATTCGCTTAAAATTATACCTTTTGTATTTGTTTTATCTTGCCTGTGTAGATGTAATTTTTCTATACCTTTAAAGGTAAAAAAAGAACCATTTAAAGCATTTAACAAATCGCGAGCAAAGGTTTTATGCTCTGATTTATACAGGTAGTAATAAATAGGTTCTTTTGATACCTCTTCAATAGGTCCGAAATTCATTACACCATTAAATTGCGAATTATGGGTTTTATTGTTATTAAAAATGTATTTCTTGGTTTTTAATGTATCTGCTTCTATTAATTGAAGTTTTTTTGAGATAGTCAGTTCACTTGTAAGGTTTTGTATTTTAGCAACAAACGTTTGGATAAACGATTTAATAATCTCGTATTTATCAATATGGTAATTTCTATTTTCTCGGTAACTTGTATCTAAACTTAATGAATGTTTTTGCACTTCTCGATTAAATGGATAATCTTCACTTTTTAAAAACTTGTAATCTAATAAAAAGCCAAATTGTTTTGTGGTTTTAAGGTAATACGGCTCAATCCAAACCGTTTTTTCTCCAATTAATCGTCCGTTTGCGTCTTTTACCGTTTCTAAATGAATAAAAATTCTGTTGGGTTTGTATTTGGTTTTTTTATCTATGGTTTTGAATTTATTAGCAACAATAAGTTTAGTTATTAAAAAATGTAAAAATCGGTTAACTAACCCAAGATTTACTTCTAACGAATTTACTACTGTTTTTTGAGCTTGTTCAAACTCCTCAAACGATACCCAATATTGCTTATCTTCAATCCAAAATTTTCTAATGCTTTCACTCCATAATTTTTCTTCCGTAAGTGCCGGCTTGCGGTATATTTCAAAATTGAAATTTGAAGTATTAAGCGGTAAAAAGTTTAATGTTATATTGTATTTCATAGTTATACTTCTTCTTTTACTGTTATTTCTTTCGGCTCCAACGCCTCACGTAAAACCTGTCCTAAAAGCATTTCGTTTTGTGTTTGACTGTTTTTGATGTTCTCTTCCAAGCTGTCGCAATATGTCATTAATTCATCTAATTTGGCTACTATGGCTTTTTGTTCGGATAGTGGAGGGAGTGGGATACGCATATTATGAGCTTGTGTTACTGAAATATTATTCTGACCAGCAACGCCTTTTGTTTCTACGGCATCAATTTCTGACATTTCGTTTAAATACCAAAAAATATATTTATTCATTTCTAACTTAATTGGTCTTATTAAAACTGCTGCTTGATTAAAATTACATTCGGGTAAACTTTCAGGAATAATTGCAATTTTCCCAAGTGGGGGGCCAACAATATTCATAATAACATCACCAGGGTATGCTCGACATCTTTTTAATTGCCCATTATGAACTTCTTCTTTAATGTATTGAGGCTTATAAAAGAAATCTATTTTTTGATTTCGTAAATTATACATTTTCAGATATGGTATGCCTTCATCCACAAAAGCAGTACTTTTAGGGGTACTACCACTCGTAATATAAGAAATATCACCCAATCTACACCATAACCAATGTTTAGGAATAGTAAATGGTTCGTCTTCTCTTTCAACAGGCAGTAATGGTTTAGGTTTACGTATTTTCTTCTCCTTAATCAGTTGTTCCTTTTCGGCTTTTATACGTTTGAGCAGTTCGCTTGCAGGTTCAATAGGCGGTTGCTGAGCTTGTCGAAGCATTCGCCAGTCTGCGGTGAGTTTGCCTTGCATTGCTTCTCGTAAAAAGGCTTGGCGGAGTTTTTTTACTGTGTCGAGTTGGTGGGTTAGTTCGGTGGATAATAGATTGCTTTCTATTTCTGTTTCTGAAATTGCTTTATAAAATTCTAATTGTTCATTATAATCAGGTAGTGCAATTTTAATTTCACATAAATCTGATAATCTTAATGCTTGTCTTACCGTTCCTCTTGCGTGTAATTTTATTTGCCTTAAACCTTCTGATGATTTTAAAAATTTTAGAAGTAATTCTGGTATTATACTTCTTTCTTTTACTTTAAAAACAACATAGGCAGGACTAATTAAACCAACAACATCTTCATTTTGCATTGCTATTGAACCAACATTAATACGATAGGGATTGTAGGCAAAACATCCTTTTTCCATAATTTTATAATCATTGGCTTTTTCTTCTGCGGCATATTTTGATTTTGTTATTCCCTCAGTATTGCTGACACCAAAAAATTCTAATGATGAAACATCAACATCATAATCTTTTGCTTTTACAGAGAAGTTTTCAATTAATTCTCCAAGTTTAACTACTTTCCAACTCATTTTACTGCCTCTTTTAGTTTTTTCAATAAATCATTGGATTTAGTAAAAGAAGTTTCGAGCATTTGCATTAGTTCGGCAGAGCTGTAAATAACTTCTTCTTCCTGCTTGGTCGGGTTTTTTATGTCGAGGTCGTAATTGCGTTTGATTATATCGTCAATGCTCACTTTCCAAGCAATATCACTTTCTTTTCTGTTGTTCCACCATTTTTTAATGGGTTCAAACTCTTTTACTTGTATTGGTCGGGTTTTGCTGTATGCTTTTTGTCCTTCCGGCAATCGGTGTTCGTAATACCATATTTCTTTTGTTGGTTCACCTTTTGTAAAAAACAACAAATTGGTTGCTACGGTTGCATAAGGTTGAAAAACAGAATTTGGCAAACGAATAATGGTGTGTAAATTGCAATCCTTCAACAATTTTTCTCTTACTCTTTGTTTTACACCATCTCCTGTAAGCGAACCGTCCGGCAAAACAATTCCTGCTCGTCCGCCCTGTTTAAGTAGGTGTATCATCAATATCAAAAAGAGGTCGGCACTTTCCTTTGTCCTATAATTTTGCGGAAAATTATTTTCATTATTATTGGCGACAATACCACCAAAAGGCGGATTTGCCAAAATTACATTTACTCGGTTTTTTTCGGTATAATTGCTTAGTGGTTGGTCTAAGCTATCACGAAAAGTAATGTTAGGCACTTCTATGTCGTGCAGTATTAAATTTGTTGTCGCCAAAAGATAAGGTAAGGGCTTGTATTCCCATCCAATTATATTTTTTGCTATGCTTTGGCGTTCTTCTACACTGTTGGCTTGTTTTTTTAGATGTTCAATAGCTGCGGTTAAATATCCACCTGTTCCGCAAGCAGGGTCAAGAACTTTTTCGCCCAATTGAGGACTTATCATTTTGGTAATAAACTCGGTTATAGCTCTTGGCGTGTAAAATTCACCAGATTTTCCGGCAGATTGCAGTTCTTTTAATATGGTTTCGTACAACTCGCCAAATGCGTGTTTGTCTTTGGTGGTGTTAAAGTCAATTTCATTTAGTTTGTTCAGCACCTTGCGGATATTTGTACCGCTTTTCATATAGTTATGGTTTCCTTCAAAAACTTCACGAACCAATAAAGCTCTTTTTGTCTGAATATCGTTTGTAGGCGGAATTTGAATGTTGCGCAACTGTTTAAAAAGTTTATTTTCGACAAAATCGAGCAATTCATCACCGGTTATACCTTCATCATCACCTGCCCAATCTTCCCAATGCAAACCTGCGGGAATAGGCGATACGTAATCATCATATAATAATTCCAATTCTTTTTCTTTATCGGAAAAGATTTTGAAAAAGAGCATCCATCCCAATTGTTCAATTCGTTGTGCATCACCGTTTAGTCCGGTATCTGTCCACATAATTTTACGGATACTGTCTAATATTCCTTTTAAATTTGCCATATCAACTCACTTTATAAAGTTCTTTCTCTAATTCTTTAATTGCTTCTAAATATTTTGCTTTACTCCCAAATTGTTTAATAATTTCCATTGGAGAACCCAGCTCAATAAGTGGTTTTACTTTTAAGACATTCATACTTTCAATATTGGTAATGCCTTCATCTGCATATTTATCTAACAAAGCTTCTAAAACTTTTCGGGCTTGTTCACCGTATTTGGTGAAATAATCACGTTTTTTTACATTGTTTGCTCGTTCTCTTCTTGTAAGTGGCGGTTGGTCAAAAGCAACGTGACAGATTAAATCGAAAAGGTCAACTTCTCTATTTACCGCATCACGCAAGGCATCTACTAAAACGCCTTGTTCTTCCAATTCCTTTATTATTACCTCTTTTTTTTCTGTATTATTCCATTTGATTAAAAACTCATCAAGTGAAGCATATTGCCCCTTAATCAATTCTTTGGTATGGTCTTTTAAACTTGTCGTGATTGGTTTTCCGCTATTATCAAAATACATTTCACGACTTATCAAAACCGAAACATCAACTCCATTTACATAAACTTTTTGTCTTGGCTCGTGAACTTTGTCCGTTGTAGTCTGTGGTTCGGGATAACGAATTTCAGGTTCAATCTCAATTTC
>Ga0256832_1001718_pt1 | contig 14958 bp, 10 predicted proteins | sample 134614metaG_FD_190534 | JGI IMG/M metagenome (GOLD analysis project Ga0256832, IMG submission 190534) | Hydrothermal vent microbial communities from Lau Basin, Pacific Ocean - 134-614 | ecosystem: Environmental > Aquatic > Marine > Hydrothermal vents | place: Pacific Ocean: Lau Basin | collected...
CCGCCCGGCGAGATCTTCCGCGAGGACCGCCTGCCCGTGCCGCCCGAGGCGCTGCGCGAGGTGCTGCTCAACGCGGTGATGCACCGCGACTACTCGCGGCCGAGCAGCTACGTGGCCGTTGCGGTCTTCGACGACCGGATCGAGGTCCGCAGCATGGGCGGGCTGCCGAGCGGCGTGACCGCCGAGTCGCTCTCGGGCGAGCACCGCAGCGTACTTCGCAACCCGCTCATCGCCGAGGCATTCCACCGGACCGGCGCGGTCGAGGTCTGGGGCCGCGGCACCAACCGCGTGATCGAGGCCTGCGAGCGCTACGGCCTCGAGCCCCCGACCTTCGAGGAGAAGGACGGCTTCGTGATCGTCACCTTCCGGGCCCAGATCGGGCCCACCCCCCAAGTCGAGGGACCAAGTAGGGACCAAGTAGGGACCAAGTCGGGCCTAAGTCGGCACCAAGTCCAAGTCCTTGAAGAAGCGCTGGAACCTCGCGCCATCGGGGATCTGATGGAGCTCTGCGGTCGGAGCAACCGCACCAAGTTCAGGGACCAAGTGATAAGACCCCTTCTCGATGCCGGCCTGCTCGAGATGACCATCCCCGACAAGCCGCGCAGCTCGCAGCAGCGCTACCGAACGACCGAGGCCGGCAAGCGGTTGCTGAGAGAGGACACGTGAGAGGAGCTCGCTCCGATGAGCATTGAGTCGCTCGCCTCGGTCATCGCCGGCGGCCAGCCGGCTGACCTCAACAGGGACACGCTCGCCGAGAAGACGCGGGGTGCGATCGACGGGCTCTTCGGGAGCCGCTATCAGGCGCGCTCGCGCTACTCGGCGCGGGTGGCGCTCATGGCCGGGGCCGACGCGGTGTCGTTCGCGGGGCTGGTGCACGAGGACAGCCCGACCAGTGGCGTGTACGGCGGGATGTCGCTCATCTGGTTTCCCGTCGAGGCGACGGATGATCAACCTGCCGGAAGCCTGCTGACCTTTGTCTGCGGAACCCGCGGCCTCGCGCCCGACGAGCAGATCCTCGGCCGGCCAGGGCACGCCCGACACCTTCAGGCGCTGCGCCGCTACCTGGGCAAGGAGCACGGCGCGGCGGTCTGGGTGAAGCACGATCCCACGAACCTAGCCGAGCCCTTCCCCAAGGTGCTCCGTCCCAGCTTCGCCCGCTTCAAGCAGGTGCTCGACCGCTACGGCAACTACATCTACGCCGCGGTCGTTGTGCCGCGCGACCCCGAGCGCGCCCGCGGCGTGGTGTCGGCCTTCGTCGACTTCTACGCCTGGGAGCGGGGGTGGACGCCGCTCAAGGCGGCGAGGCCCGAGACCGACGCGCTCAAGAACGCGCTGCGCGGGCACCTCTTTCCCCGTGTGAGCAAGGACGAGGTGTACGCGCTCCTGCGCGAGCGGCGCTTCGTGATCCTTCAAGGCCCTCCCGGCACGGGCAAGACGCGCCTCGCCGGCGAGCTGCTCGCGAGCCGGTTCGACGGCAGGGGCATGGCCGTGCAGTTTCACCCGGCGGTCACGTACGAGACCTTCGTGGCCGGGATCTCGCCGGACGTGGAGCAAAGCGCGCTGCGCTTCCAGGTCAAGGGAGGCTGGCTCGTCGAGGCCGCCCGGCAGGCCAGGGAGGGCGACTTCCTGCTGGTCGTCGACGAGATCAACCGCGCTGATCTGGGGCGGGTGCTCGGCGAGGCGATCTACCTCTTCGAATCGCGCGAGATCGCTCGCGGCGAGGGGCGCACGGTCAAGCTGCCGCACGTGCTCGACGACGGCACGGACGTGCTGGAGATCCCCCAGGGGCTCTTCCTGCTCGGCACCATGAACAGCGCCGACCGATCCATCGCCATCCTCGACCTCGCGGTGCGGCGTCGCTTCGCCTTCGTGGATGTGTGGCCCGACATCGGCGTGGCTGCCGAGCAGGGCCAGAAGCTCGCCACCGAGGCCTTCGGGCGGCTGCTCGACATCTTCGCCCAGTACGCGCCCGACGACGCGCTGGTGCTGGTTCCGGGGCATGCCTACTTCCTAGCCGACAGCGACGAGGAGCTCATTCGCCGGCTGCGCTTCGAGCTCATGCCGCTGCTCATCGAGTACCTCCAGGAGGGAAGGCTCGGGGCCTGCGAGAGCGAGCTGCGCGCCTACCTCGACTGGCTCGAAGGGGAGATCGCCCGGCATGGCGCGAGCGCGTAGAGCACGCCGGCGCCAGCCGGTCTTCGTCTCGGCCTGGAAGCCGAAGCAGCGGCCCTTGCTCACGCTTTCGGACCAGGGCGCGCCGGTCCCCATCGATCCCGGGCTCTTCGGTATCGGCGGGCGAGACCGGAGCTGGAACGCCCACGCCGAGAACTTCATCAGCGCGAACCGTCCCCAGCTCGCGGCGCTCGACGTGCGGCCCGAGCTCGCGGCCCAGACCCATGAGATCGCACTGCGTCTCCGTCCGGGTGGGGTGGTGGGTGCCGTCCCGCTGCGAACGCCCGACACGCGCAAGGTCGCCGGTGGTGTGGTGGTGCGGCCCCGCTTTGGCTGGGACGGGATCGGTCCGCTATTGCAGCAGATCGGCTGGGTCGCCTCGCCCCGAGTGCTCGAGATGCCGCTGGTGCCAGGCAGCGCCCGCGAGGTGCCGCCATGGGTGCTCGCGGGGCCCGTGCTCCAGAGGCTCGCGAGCCTGCTGCGCGAGATCCGCAGGGGCTTTCGCATGCACGAGGAGGTCCGCCAGGCGCCGCGCGGCCAGATCCTCTGGCAGCGCTACGTGACCGAGCAGATGAGTCGCGGTGCCTTTCACCAGGTGCCATGCCGCTTCCCGGAGCTCGGCCCGGACGCGCTCCTGCGCGCCTACCTGCGCTGGGGCCTCGAGCGCGTGCACCGGTCGCTCGTGCCCTACGCGGTGGTCGACCTGATCGCGCGGCGGCTCTCCGAGCAAGCCGAGGAGTTGCTCCACGGCCTGAAGGACACCAGCGCGCGAGCCCCCGACCGCCGGACGCTGGATCAGCTCATGCGCGGCGTCGGGCTGCCGTCGGCCGTGCTCCAGCGAGGCCTGCAGGCGCTCGGCTGGATCGTGGACGAAAGGGGCCTCGCAGGTGCGGCCGAGACCGACGGGCTCGCCTGGGCCTTGCCCATGCACGAGCTCTTCGAGCGCTGGGTGGAGCACGTGGCGCGCACCTGGGCCCGCGAGTTCGGCGGGGAGGTGCTCACCGGACGCGCCGGCGAGACCATGGTTCCGATCGAGTGGGATCGCGGCGCCCACGGCAGCCTGCGCAGCCTCGTGCCCGACCTCGTCGTCCGCCACCAGGATCACGTCTACATCATCGACGCCAAGTACAAGGGTCACTTCCAGGAGCTCGATGACGCACGTTGGCTCGCGCTCTCCGAGGAGCTTCGCGACGACCATCGCCACGATCTGCATCAGGTCCTCGCCTACGCCTCGCTCTTCGACGCCGCCAAGATCACCGCGATCCTCGTCTACCCGATGTTCGAGCGAACCTGGTGTCGGTTGGCTGTGCATGGTCGGACCGTGACCCGAGCTTCGCTCGCCGGTGGCGGGCGGCAGGTGCACCTGGCTCTCGCCGGCATTCCCGTTCGTCTCCCCGAGGCCGTGTCGGTTTCGGAGGTGGCGCGGACCCTCGACGCGCTGCGCACGTCCGAATCTCTGGCGGGAGAAGCGGCATGAAGGGCTACGTCGCGGTGACCGATCCCGGGTGGTACGAGCACCTCGCCGCGGAGCCCGGTCCCAAGGACGCCAACTTCTGGCGCCCAAGCGCGCGGGCCTTTCGGTTCGATGTGGGCACGCCGTTCTTCTTCAAGCTCAAGGCCCCGTACCGCGCGATCGCGGGCTTCGGCTACTTCGCCGGCTTCACCCTCCTGCCCGACTGGCTCGCCTGGGAGACGTTCGGTCGCGCCAACGGTGTCGACAGCCTGCAGGCGCTTCGCGCTCGGCTCGGCGCCATCCAGAAGGGAGCGCGCATCAAGGCCGACGCTGCTGGCCGCATCGGCTGCTGCCTCATCGCCGAAGCGCGTTTCTTCCCTCGCGACGCCTGGGTGGCTCCCCCCAGGGACTGGAAGGTGCGGACGCAGACCGGCGCCCGCTACGATCTGACACAGGGGGAGGGGCAGCGCATCTGGCTGGAGTGCCAGGAGCGCGCCGCTGACAAGGAGCGCGACGTGCTGATGGTCCGCGAGCCCGTGGCCCGCTACGGCAGCCCGGCTGTCCACCGCCCGAGGCTGGGCCAGGGCATCTTTCGCGTGATGGTGCTCGATGTGGCTCCCCTTGCTGGTCCACGAAGAGCCTCCAGAGCCGACATCATGCCCTCGCTCGCGGTAGTGGGTAGCGAATCCCCGTTCTGGACACGAACCAGCTCGTCGGTCAGGTGGCGGACGCCGCCCTCGTCGAAGGGGACCTTGAGGCTGATGCGGACCACCTCGCGGTCGATGACGCGGATCTCCTCGACGAAGTGCAGGACGAGCTGCCGCTGGGTCTTGAAGGGCAGCTTGTCGAACTCGGTCTCGAAGGCGTCGGCGAAGCGCTCCAGCTCGGCGAGGTTGGTCTCCAGCGCCCGGCGGTAGTAGTCGTCCTTGCGCAGGATCTCGGCCTCCTGCTCGATCTCGGCCTTCGAGGCCTCGAGGCGGGCGATGTGCTCCCGGCAGACGGTCGGGTCGAGGCCCTCGCCGATGGCGCGGTAGTAGTTCTGGATGCTGCGGTCGACGTCGGCGAGCTTGCGGCGCAGCTCGCGCGGGTCGGTGCCATAGCGGTTGCGCCGCGCCTCGATCTTCTTGCGCACCAGCTCCTTGAGGGCCGCCAGGCGCTCGGGCGAGCAGATCTCGCGGCCGAGCAGCTTGATGACCTCGCCCTCGAGCCACTCGCGGTGGATGCCCACCGGCTGGCACACCGACCGGCCCTTGGTGAGGTAGCCGTTGCAGTAGTAGCGGAAGTAGTCGTAGGGCTCGCCACCGTTCTTCGGCGTCTTCTTCTGGCGGCGGCCCACGAAGCGGCTGCCGCAGTGGTCGCAGACGATGAGGCGCGCGAGCAGGTAGCTCACCGAGCGGCGCGGGCTCTGGCGCAGGTTGAAGGAGCGCTGCTCGGCCAGCGCCTTGCGGCGCTCGAAGAGCTCGCGGTCGATGAGCGGCTCGTGCGTGTTCTCGACGACGATCCAGTCCTCCTTGGGCTTGCGGCTGCGGTTCTTGAGGCTGCGCTTGTTCCAGACGCTGTCGCCCACGTAGGTCCGGTTGTTGAGGATGTGGCCGACGCTCGACTGGTTCCAGTGGGGGCCGAGGGGGCCGGGCACGCCGCGCTCGTTCAGGATCCGCGAGATGCCCCGGGCGCCGCGGTTCTCCTCGACGGCCAGCCGGAAAATCTCCCGCACGGTGGCGACCTCGTCGTCGGGGCCGGGCACGAGCTTGGAGTGCTCGCGGCCGTGGTCGCCCGTGACCTTCTCCAGCCGGTAGCCGTAGGGCACCCGCCCGCCGTTGTGGTAGCCGCGCTCGGCGTTCTCGCGCATGCCCTTCATGGTCTCGGTGGCGAGGTTCATCGAGTAGAACTGGTTGATGACCTCGATCATCCCCTCGTAGAGGAAGCCCTGCGGCGTCTCCGGATCGTAGTTCTCGGTGACCGACTTCACCTGCACGCCGTGTTTGCGCAGCAGTGACTTGAAGAGGATCGACTCCTCCCGGTTGCGCGAGAAGCGGTCGAGCTTGTGGACCAGGATGTGGTCGACCTGGTGCTTGCGGCAGAACGCGATCATCCGGCAGAAGCCCGGGCGCTTGTCCGCCGGCGCGTAGGCGGACTCTCCCTCGTCGACGAAGGTCTCCAGGACCTCGATGTCGCCCTTGTCGTCGATCCACCGGCGCAGCGCCTTGCGCTGGGCGGGGATGGAGAGGTCCTTCAGGGCTTGCTCGTCCGAGGAGACTCGGCAGTAGGTCACGGCTTTGGGCATGATGTCCTCCGGTGCTTCGTGTCGAGGCCCGTCCAGCACGGGGCCGTGCAGCCCCACGCTGCAACCTCCGTACCTTCGGTTCCGCGAGCACCTCAAGCTCTTCTCCGGAGAACCAGGGACCGTCGTCGAAGGCGGGCCTGCGGCGCCCGGGGCGCGTGCTGCACGGGGGCCGGACGTCGACCGCGAGGCGGCCGCGCGTCCCTCGGCGGCGGCCTGTGACCCCGCTCGACGCCGAGATCACCGGTCCACCTTGCGTGCCATTCCCGGTCCAACTGACCGCTTTCCCGGTCCAACGGGCACGCTTCCCGGTCCAACCCGTGGCCTGACCGGTCCAACGGGCACGCTTCCCGGTCCCACGGCGCCTGGACCTGCTGTTGTCTCGATGATGGGCGTTGCCCGACGCGGGCAACAGGTGGCTGCCAGGCAACGAATCCTTGACGGAGCCGTTGTCTGGAAGTACCCTGTTGCCCAGGGTGCGCAACACCAAACGAGAGGCAACGACCATGGCATCGGCCATCGACATCCTGCAGGAACGGCTCCCCGCCGGGTGGCGGGCTGAAGAGCGGGACCCGCTGAACGGGCAAGCGAGCGCGCTCCTCGTGGTCGTCGCCCCGGACGGGCGGCGCGCCGAGCTGGTCATGCTTCGCCGGGACCGGCTCGATCCGCGCTCTGTCCTGGCCATGCAGGTTCGCGAGCAGCAATGCGGCGAGGCACTACCCGACCTGGTCGTCGCGCCCTACCTGAGCCCGGAGGTTCGCCGGCGCCTGCGCGAGGCAGGGATCGGCTTCGTGGACGAGACGGGCAACCTGCGCGTGTCGCTCGCGGAGCCCGGTCTGTTCATCGAGGCCTCCGGTGCAGACAGGAACCCGAGCCCGCGTCGCCGCCCCGCCCGCAGCCTCGCCGGGGCCAAGGCCGGGCGTATCGTCCGGGCGCTGTGCGAACGGCGCAAGCCCTGGGGCGTTCGTGAGCTCGCGACAGCCACCGACACCAATCCGGGCTACGTCTCCCGGCTGCTCGCCTTCCTCGACCGCGAGGCCCTGGTGGAGCGCGACGACAAGGGCCGCGTCACCAGCGCGGACTGGCAGCGCCTCGTGCGTCGATGGGCCGAGGCGGCGCCGATCGAGGCGCGCGGCCGCTCCTGTCTCTTCATCGCCCCACGAGGAATCTCCACCATGATGCGTCGCCTCGGCGAGGCCGAGCTGCAGCATGCCGTGACCGGCTCCTTCGCAGCGGCCCGGGTCGCCCCCGTCGCCCCACCCCGGCTGGCGACGATCTACGTCGATAGGACCGACATCGCACGGCGTGTCCTCGACCTTCGCGAGACCGACGCGGGCGCCAACGTCCTGCTCATCGAGCCCAAGGACGCGAGCGTGTTGTCGGCTGCCACGGCAGACGAGGACGGTGTACGGTGGGCGCCGCTGGTGCAGGTCGCCGCCGATCTCTTGACTGGCCCCGGCCGCAGCCCGGCCGAAGCAGAAGCGCTCATGGAGTGGATGACCTCCAACGAGGGCGACTGGTATTCGGACCGCTTTGTTGCTAACTACGGCGTGCCGCAGCTAGTCGTTGAACCGAGAAGCGACGGTCGACACCCGGCGGCAGCGGGAGAAGAAGAAGGAGAAAGCATCGGCAATGAGCGATTGGCCGCTGAACGAACTCCTAGTGAGATTCACGTACGAACGTGGCGAAGGACGCCACAAGCACAAGTGGAATCGGGATGAAGCAGGCTTTCGCCCGAGCAAACGAGGGCCCGTCGGGAAGTGCCACAGCTCCATTACCGACGACCTCGCTCTGCGGCTACTCCGTAGTGGAATTGTCGCGCCGGACCCATTCTCCTTTGATGATGAGGATGCCCCGGAGGAGGACAAGGCACCCAATGAGATCTACAATGTCTATCAGGGTGTTCCGTACGTGGCCGTGCCGACGCGGCCGGATATCAGCTACCATGGCTATCCGTGGCGCGGCCGAATGAGCGCTACAGTCCGAGAAGCCCTGAGGCAGCGTGCTGAAGACGAGGGTACGCTACAGGTGTTTAAGAGATGGCTCAAGCAGTACGAGGAAAACTGATCGGCGACACCGCCCACCTCGCTCTTGAGGTGATTTGGCCCACCAACGCCCCAGATGATCTGGCGGCTCTCGGTTGGGGCGACGTCGTTCTTTGGTTTGCTGGGCAGCGACACTGGGTTTCCGACAAGGACGATCCTGCTGACGGTGAAGACAATCCTGTCCGCTGGACATGGGTGGACCTTGTGGAGCACTTGGCTCGATCGTGGTCGTTTCTGCTGTACGAGGAGAACGCGCCTTACGGCCTTGTCGCAGATGCTCCAGAGAACCTCCGAGATCCACGGCTGCTGAAGAGTGTTGCAGAACGGTCAGAGACTGAAGTTGAAGACGCGGTACATGCCTTTCAACATCGACATGATCTTGCGGCTGGTCTGAAGGGAATCTGGTTGCCTCCAGTGTGGCTGATTCGAGAAGGTCGCATGATGCGTGTACGTGCTGGTGATCAGGACGCCTGGTTTCCTGTCCACGATGTTCTCCGCATTCTGGAAGAGTTCGTGGACGAAGTACTTCAGCACTCCCCGAGTGATCTATCGGAACGGCGCGCGCGAGCCGAGGAAGCGTGGAATAGTCGCGCACCAGATCCGGAAACTGTGTGGCGTCTCCGAACGGGTCTGACATGGCAAACAATCCGAGACTGGACCCCGAACGGACTTGAACCTTCCGAGTGGTGGGGGGATCCGTTGTCTGAAGAGGAGTCGCCGCTGATGGCGGCAGCGAGGCTGAGCGCCCCCCTTTCTGAAGACACGCGCAGGACACTCGTCGGCATCATCCGAGAACTCGCTGCTTCTTCGACAGATGTTCTCGACGATCTCACTGCGAGTGCCGAGGCAGTTCTGGAGGCTGTACTTGACGAAAAGCCGTACAGGCAAGGGTACGCGCTCGCGTTATGGCTTCGCAGGCACCTCAAGGTGAATGAGGATCCCGTTGATCCCGAGCAGATCCTTCGGCAGTGGGGAGTTCATGTCGCAGACTTGCCACATGGACTAGACATGGCGATGGACGCCATTGCCTGTTGGGGTGGCGGCAAGGGTCCGGCGGTCCTAATCAATGTATCTGGAACACACGCCCACTCTCCAGGCGGCCGTCGAGCAACGCTAGCGCACGAGATTGCGCACCTTCTTCTCGATCGACACCGACACCTCCCGCTAGTTGAGGTGTTTGGTGGAAGCACCCCGCTTCACCTTGAGCAGAGAGCCCGCGCCTTTGCTGCAGAGTTTCTGCTTCCCCGAGAAACCGCCGCTCGCATCGTAGCGCGCTCTGACAGCCTGGATTCTGCAACCAAAATCATGCGCCGTCAGTACGGTGTGTCTACCGACGTTGCGGGCTGGCAGATCAAGAATGGTCCAGGTTGGCAGCTGCTCAACCCGGCTGAGCAGAGCCAGGTCATGCAATGGCGTCGTCCTTGGTCTTCTACCATTGGCGGCTCAGCAGCTGAAGTAGTTGCCGAACGGCCTCGTTGAGCACAACGCACACATCGGAAGTGTCCTGCTGATTGAGTCGATCGGTCGAGCCGACTGGCGTTGCGCCCCTTCACTCTGGGTCAAGCGACGATTCCGTTCAGACCCGAAGAGCCCGTTTATCCCGATTCGGATGACCTCGCTTCCCGGTCTTCCCGAGGGACCACAGCGTAGCTCATACACTCATACAGCTTGATGGGTGACGGAGCTCACTTAGCGACTTCGCACACTCCCGAGCGGCCCCGCTTGCGTGCCACGCCCGGTCCACCTTGCGTGCCATTCCCGGTCCAACTGACCGGTTTCCCGGTCCAACCGGCACGTTTCCCGGTCCAACGCGCCGCCTGAGCGGTCCAACGGGCACGCTTCCCGGTCCAATCGAAGGCTCGCCGCGAGCAAGGCGGTTCGGAGGGCTCCGGCCGAGCTCCGGCGCGCCGCCTCGACTGCCGTAACCCGCTGTCGTTCCTCGCTTTTCGCGACCTCGCCGGGCTGGCACCGCTCCTGCTCATAGCCCCCACCGAGCCGCGCGGCATGGGGCCGCCGGCCGGTCAACGACGAGGACGCGAAGTGCCGCAGACGCTCCACATCGAGGTCATCCGCAAGCCGCACCCGGATGCGGAGCGCGAGGCCGCCCTGGCGGTCGAGGCCCTGGCCGATGCGCTGGCGGACCAGCTCATCGCTCGGGCGCGGCGCGAGGTCGCCAGCGAGCGCGGCGTCGCCGAGGAGGACATCGACCGTGAGCACAAACGAGTGGCTGAGGCTGCCCGGGCTCTTTCGGCGGTGGGAGTTCGAGCAGGTGATCGAGCCTGGTGACGACTTCCACGTCGAGGAGGCGGGCAACGCCGAGGACGGATCACAGCTCTTCGCCATCTACCGGCGCGAGCACACCGACGAGGAGGCAAACGATGAGTAACGGATGGGACCACGCACAGGGACTGGCGGACAAGCACACCGGCTCGGGCAGCGGGCTGTTCGTGCGGCTCGCCAACAACGGCGACAAGATCGTCGGCGCGTTCGTCGGCGAGCCCTACGCCCGCGAGGTGCACTGGGGCGGCGAGCGCTACGAGGAGTGCACCGGCGACGGCTGCAGCTTCTGCGGCGACGGCAAGCGCCCCAGCCTGCGCGTCTCGATGAACTTCTTCGTCCCGTCCGAGGGCGACCTCAAGATCATCGAGGGCGGCGTCACCTGGTTCAAGGACCTGCTCAAGGTCCGCGACAAGTACGGGCTCGGCAAGTGGCTCTTCGAGATCGAGCGGCACGGCGAGGCCGGCGACCCGAAGACGACCTACACCATCCTGCCCGAGGAGCGGCTCACCGACGCCCAGCTCAAGGAGATCGACGGGCTGCGCCTGCACGACCTGCCGAAGGTGGTCTCGGGCGGCGGTGACAGCTTCGACTCCTACGACAAGGACAAGAGCGGCCGGACGATCGACGGGCGCACCGCCAGCGAGCTGATGCCCCGGCTCAAGGCGCTCCCCCGCTCCGCGCTCGACACCTTCCTCGGCGAGTTCGGCATCCAGCGGGTGCGCGACCTGAAGGCCTCCGACGAGAAGGCGGCCCGCGCCCTGCTCGATCGGCTCGAGGCGGACAGCAAGCAGGAGGAGGACACCTCCATCGACCCCTTCGCGTGATCCGGAGCCGCGCGGAGGGCGGGACCGCTTCGCGCGCTCCGCGTCGGGCTCGACAGACCGAGAGCTCCCTGAGGGCCTGCGACGGCCGGGACAACCGGAGTCGCCGGTGGTCGAGCTCGGCGCGGAACGCACGAGGGGCGCCGTCTGCGCATCGACAGCCGAGTGGAAGCATGAACGACTACATCGACAACGTGTTCGGCCCCAGCGGCGTCCTGGCGCGCCGCTTCGAGGGCTACACGCCGCGGCCCGCACAGATCGAGCTCGCCCGGGCCGTGGACGCGGCGCTCGGCGACGGTCGGCACCTGATGGCCGAGGCGCCCACGGGCACCGGCAAGAGCATCGGCTACGGCGTTCCCGCGACCTACCACGCCGCGTACCACGAGCGCCGCGTGGTCATCGCCACCGCGAACATCGCCCTGCAGGAGCAGCTCGTCGGCAAGGACCTGCCGCTGCTGGCCGAGCTGCTGCCGTGGGACTTCGAGTACGCGCTGCTCAAGGGCAAGAGCAACTACCTCTGCCACGACCGCCTCTACCAGGAGGAGGCCGAGGGCACCCTGGAGCTGCTCGACGACCGCGACGACGGGGCGATGCTCGACGAGCTCGTCGCCTGGGCGCGCTCCACCGTGACCGGCGACGTCAGCGAGCTGTCCTTCCAGCCGCCCTACCGCCTCTGGCGCCGCTTCTCGACGACCTCGGACGAGTGCAAGGGCAGCGACTGCCGCTTCCGCGACGAGTGCTGCTCGCTCCGGGCCCGCGAGGCCGCGCAGGAAGCCCACGTGGTGGTGTGCAACTACCACCTGCTCTTCGCGCACCTGCAGGTGAAGGAGGCGACCGGGCAGGACCTGGTGCTGCCGCCCTTCGACGTCGCCATCCTCGACGAGGCCCACAAGGCGGCCGACATCGCCCGCGACTTCTTCGGCTTCCGGATCACGGCCGGTAGCGTCCGGTGGGCGACCCGGCTGCTCGCGAAGATCGACGAGGCGCGCCTGCGCCAGACCATCGCCGACGAGGCGGATCGCTTCTTCGGCCGGCTGAGCGCGCACCGCCGCTCGCAGGCGTACCGCAGCCGGCTGCGGCGGCCCGACGTCGTGCCCTGGAGTCGGATCTGCGAGCTGCTGCGCAAGGCGGCGGACGCCTACGCCGAGAGCCTCGACGACGTCGACGACACCGACCTGCGCTCCGACCTGCGCCGCACCGGCGCCCGCTGCGAGACGTTGGGCGCCCAGATCCGCGAGGCGATGACGCTCGCCGATCCGGGCTCGGTCGCCTTCATCGAGGAGGACGCGCGCGGCAACGCCGTCCTGCGGTCCAAGCCGATCGAGGTGGCCGACCGCCTCCAGCGTTCGCTCTTCGACGACGCCCACAGCGTGGTGCTCACCTCGGCGACCCTGACCACGGGCGGATCCTTCGACCACATCGCCGACGAGGTGGGCGTCCCCGACCCGCGCCTGCTCACCGTGGACTCGCCCTTCGACTTCAGCCGCCAGGCGCTGCTGGTGGTGCCCTCCGACATGCCGGCGCCCAACGACCCCGCCTACCCGGCAGCGGTCGCCGCGGCCTTCGCCGAGATCCTCGAGCTGGCCGAGGGGCGCACGCTCGGGCTGTTCACCTCGTACCGCAACCTCAACGCCACCTTCGAGCGGGTCCAGGGCAACGGGCACCGCGTGCTGCGCCAGGGCGACATGCCCCGCACCGCCCTGGTCGAGGAGTTCCGGCGCGACGTGCGCTCGGTGCTGCTCGGCACCGAGTCGTTCTGGGCCGGCGTCGACGTCCCGGGCGAGGCGCTCTCCTGCGTGGTCATCGACCGGCTGCCCTTCCCGTCGCCCGACGACCCCGTGCTCGACGCGATCAGCGAGCGCGACCGGCAGTGGTTCCGGACCTACAGCCTTCCGAGGGCGGTCATCGCCTTCAAGCAGGGCTTCGGGCGGCTCATCCGCAGCGCCTCCGATCGCGGCGTGGTCGTCGTGCTGGACCGGCGCCTGGTCACCAAGCCTTACGGGCGGATCTTCACGGCGAGCCTGCCCGACGTCCTCAAGAGCCGGCGCATCGAGAACGTGCGGCGCTTCCTCGAGGAGGCGGCCTGATGCTCGCACGAGTCGCCGGCACCATCGCGCTGCGCAAGGAGGAGTGCCCGCCCAAGGTCCTCGAGCGGCTGCGGCGCGACCTGTCCTTCCCGAACCCCGAGTACGTCTCGCGGCGGCGGATGGGGCGCTATGTCGGCGCCACGCCCGAGCGCATCGAGTGCCTCGCGGAGCATGCCGACGGCTGGGTCGAGCTGCCCCGCGGCGCGGTCGGGTTGCTGCGCCGGCGTGCGGCCAAGGCCGGCGTCGAGGTTCGCTTCGAGGACCATCGGCGCGTCCTCGACCCCGTCGACCTGCGCGCCGAGATCGAGCTTCGGCCCTACCAGCGCGACGCCGTGGGCCGCATGGTGCGCGGCATCCAGGGCACGGTGGTGATGCCCTGCGGCGGGGGCAAGACCGCCACCGGCACGGCGGCCATCGCCGAGATCGGGCAGCCCGCCCTCGTCATCGTCCACACCCACGACCTGCTCGAGCAGTGGCGAGAGAGCGTCAGCCGCATCCTCGACACAACCGCCGGCGTCGTTGCCAACGGGGCGTCCGAGCCGGCGCCGATCACCATCGCCACGGTCCAGACCGTGGTGCGCCTGGCCCCGCGCGAGCTCGCCGAGCTGGGTGCGCGCTTCGGGTGCGTCATCGTCGACGAGGCCCATCACGCCCCGGCGAGCACCTTCCAGACGGTGCTCGCGCACATGCCGGCCCGCTTCCGCTTCGGGCTGACGGCGACGCCCGAGCGCGAGGACGGGCTGACCCCGCTGCTCGACTTCACCATCGGCCCGCGGCTCTTCGAGATCGGCTACCAGGAGCTCGTCGCTGGCGGCTTCCTCCAGGCGCCCGAGATCCGCCCGGTCTACACGGGCTTCTCCTTCGATTACGCCGGTCCGGAGGATCACCACCGCTGCCTCGGCGCGCTGGTCCGCGACCCGGCCCGCAACGCCATGGTCGCCGACCTCGCCGTGGGCGAGGCCAAGGCCGGCCACACGGTCCTCGTGCTCTCCGGCCGCGTCGGTCACTGCCGGCGCCTGGCCGAGCTCGTGCGCGAGCGCGGCGTGAGCGCCGAGGTCCTCGTCGGCGCGGTCAAGAAGGCCGACCGCCGGGACATCCTCGATCGCTTCCGGCGCGGCGAGGTGCCCGTGGTGGTCGCCTCGACCCTGGCCGACGAGGGGCTCGACGTGCCCCGCCTCGACCGCATCGTCCTCGCCTTCCCCGGGCGCACGAAGGGGCGCACCGCACAGCGGCTTGGCCGGCTGATGCGCCCCCACCCCGACAAGCAGGGCGCCGTGCTCTTCGACGTGGTCGACGCCGCCGTGGGCCCGCTGCTGCGCCAGTTCCGCGAGCGCCGCCGGCTCTACCGCCAGCTCACAGGAGGGAACCCGTCATGGAGATGAAGCCGCGCATCGCGCCGACGCTGGAGCTGGGCCTGATGAAGGCCACCGCGTCGCTCCAGGACCCCGAGGTCAGCCTGTCCCCCTGGGACGCCCAGATGCCGGTGCTCTGCATCGAGGAGGGCGGCGTCGTGGTCGAGCTCGAGTTCCCCGACCGCGAGGCCCTCGCCCGCTTCCAGCGCCGCATCGCAGCGCTGCGCTGCCCGGACAAGGAGGACGCGTGAGCCCGGCGGTGCAGAACATCCCGGAGAAGCAGCCGCCGACCATCGACCCGGCCGCCGAGATCGAGGCCCGCGATCGGCGCCGGCGCGTCGAGCGGGCGCTCGCGGGCCTGCCCGCGCCCGACCGCCGCGTCATCAACCTGCGCTTCGGCTTCGACGGCCCCCCGCTGACGCTGCGCGAGATCGGCTGGCTGCTCCAGGTCACCGCTGAGCGCGTGC
>Ga0256832_1001719_pt1 | contig 14954 bp, 11 predicted proteins | sample 134614metaG_FD_190534 | JGI IMG/M metagenome (GOLD analysis project Ga0256832, IMG submission 190534) | Hydrothermal vent microbial communities from Lau Basin, Pacific Ocean - 134-614 | ecosystem: Environmental > Aquatic > Marine > Hydrothermal vents | place: Pacific Ocean: Lau Basin | collected...
GCACTTTTAATACATTTTCCGCCTCAAAATATTCCACAATTTTACTACTATCAATATCTAATTTACTAAAGACTTGCCCAACTGCTTTTTTAACTATATCTTTGGCAATAGGCTCAGCGCCCTTTAGCTCTCCTTCGTACTCGAGCTCGAGCTTACCGGTAATAGCAGACAAACTAGCATAAATATCTTTTACTCTAATTATAGGCTTCTCTTCAAAAACAATAGCTCGCTGCTCTGCATTACTGAGGGCATTTTCCATCAAGCTAATTGGTAACCTCTGTGATACACCTGAGTGCTTATCAACTCGTCTATCTATTCTAGCCTGAAAGGCAATCTCTTCTATTGTCTCAGCTATAAAATCCAAAACTATAGCCTCATTACCTCGTTCAAGCCAAGCTTCTTGAGCGGTAATCTTCATGGCATCTTCAATATTTTCTGGATAGTGAGTTCTTATTTCAGAACCAACTCTATCTTTCAATGGGGTAATTATCTTACCTCTGGCTGTGTAGTCTTCGGGGTTAGCACTAAAAACTAGCATGACATCAAGCGGCAATCTTATTGGATAACCCCTTATTTGCACGTCACCCTCTTGCATAATATTAAATAAGGCAACTTGCACTTTTGCCGATAAATCCGGAATTTCATTCATAGCAAATATGCCACGATTGGCTCGAGGCAATAGTCCATAATGCACTGTGCGTTCATCGGCAATATTTGTACCAAGCCTAGCTGCTTTTATAGGGTCAATATCCCCTATAATATCTGCAACCGTCACATCAGGCGTAGCCAGTTTTTCTATATAGCGTATTGACTTGGGCAACCAAGCTATAGGGGTCTCATCAGCCTTTTCTTTTAAAATCTCTTTTCCCTCAGCACTAATTGGCTTAAATGGGTCATCATTTAATTCGGTATTGGCAATTACTGGTATTTCGTCATCCAATAAATCTGCCAGTTGCCGCAACAATCGAGTTTTGGCTTGACCACGTAAACCAAGCAATATAAAGTTGTGTTTGCTCAATAAGGCATTAACAATCTGCGGTATTACAGTTTCCTGATAAGATATTATACCATTAAACAAGGCTTTATTATCTTTTAAACGATTGATAATATTTGCCCGTAATTCTTCTTTTACGGTTCTAGTTTGATAGCCAGAAGCTTTTAGCTCGGCTAAGGTTTTAGCTTTCATAATAGACCAAAAAATCTATTAGAATTATTATTCTATCCATTCCTCATACTAGCACTTTATAAATTTTATTTTAAATTCTAAAAAACTGACTTACTTAGTTCTTTTATATCGTGGTCAATTTTAATGGCAATATCTAATAATAACTGGTTAATATCTTTTTGTATTTTAATGCTTTCATCAGCTGGTGGAGCGCCTTGCCAAGCCTCAAAAATAAATTTGGTTTTGCTAACCAAATCTGTTTTTGCCGCAATCTTCACCAAGGCGATTTCTCCTCGCAAATAGTCAAATTTGGCATCTATTACTTTGCCTTTATAAATAATTATCTCATAAATTGAAACCCCCATATATAGCTTTAAAGTCCCAGATTGAGAGTTTTGGGCAATAAGAGTTAATAAATCAAAAATTGAAATATTGCCTAATTTTCCACGTAGTAAAACTTCACGAGTTTTATTGCTCTTAGCTTCTACTAAATATGAGCTATCGTCGATAACTTCTAAAAAAGCTTTTACAACTTGTGGATCAAACTTTTTAGCAGATTGTGTTTTTATCTCCTCAATAGCATCACTAACCGACCAAGCTTGTCTATAGGGCTGGTCATGAATTAAGGTATCAAAAACATCAGCTACTGCAACAATTTGCCCTACTAGCGGAATTCTAAGACCACGCAAACCCATAGGATAGCCGCTACCGTCCCAGTCTTCATGGTGAGTTTCTATAATTAGACGAGCCATTTTGATAACCGGTGTTTGAGAATTACCTAAAAGGTTTAGACCCATGCCTATATGAGATTTAACAACTTCAAATTCTTCTGGCGACAATTTATCCTTTTTTAGCAGAATATTTTCAGGAATAAAAATAGCACCTAAATCATGCAACTGGGCTGCTTCTTTAATTGTTTCAATTTCAGCTTCTGGCACTCCTAATTTCCTGGCAATTAAAGCAGCGTACTGCCCTACACGTTGATTATGACCTGCTTCAGAATCTTTTTTATATTCCGCAGCTTTTGACACAGTATTTACAAGCTCTAACCATCGCTTATCTTCTATTGAAATTTCCGGGCTCCCAAAAACGTACTTCACAAAGCAACTGTACAAAATAAGCTCTTACAGTTCTCTTAGTTTCCAAAAGATTACTAAGTCTTGTATAAGCCTATTCAGTGCTAGCTCTAATAATAGACTTAAGGCAAGTAGTCTTAAAAATATTAGATAAATGAAGAATTTACAACTTTTTCAAAACCCAAAATCCAAATTAATAACCCAGACATCTCGATTATTAAATTTTGTCAATTCTAAAACAAAAAAATATATTGTGATAAAATTTGCACCTTGTAATTTTTTTGTAAGACTCTAACAGCTATTCTAAAGTCCGACATAATTTTACTTTCTAATCTTTAAAACGGATAGTAAAAATTTAAGGAACCCGAGGTCTTGCAGTGCGTTATCAAAAAAGTGGTTTTTCATTATTGGAGCTATTAATTATCTTAGGAGTTACAGCAATTCTAATTGGGCTTGCTGGGTTTGCCTTTGCAAAAGAAAGGCAAAAAGGGGAATTGGTAAGAATTAGTCAGACATTTGGGCAAAATATACGTTTGGCTCGAGCCCAAGCCCTCGCTAAAAGTAATAATATGAGAATTCAAATTGATAACCATAATCAGTATTCAATTGAAGAATGGAATTCAACAAACAATACTTGGCGAAGAATAAAACGTGTCAAATTAAATGGAAAGGGTCGCTTTGATAGCGATTCAGTTAATCTAGGTATAACCTTTGATTCTCGAGGTTATGCCGAATTTTCACCTCAAAATATCCCACTTATTATAACTAACGATTCTGACAGGCAAGAGTTAATTATATCTATGACAGGCAATATAGTAATTAGGGATAATCCCTAAAATATAGGAGAATAATGAAAAAAGCATTATCCATAATTGAAGTCATGTTTGCCTTAACCTTAGTTGCCATAATAATGGCAGCAACTTCACCAGTATTATTAGGAGCTATGCAGTCTAATGGCGACAGTCGAATTAGAGCGCAAGCTGTAGCAGCTGCTGAAACTTGGCATGATAGGTTTAGAGCAAATGCTCTTGGTTTTGATCGATTTACGGGTGGCAAAGAATTTGATTACAATCATGATTATTCTACAGATGACATTTTTGATTATGCAGGTACCCCAAACCAACAAACACTTAATGATGAATGGCAAGACTATAAATTTAAAGTGACCACCACCCAATTTTCAACTAACCCCGTAATTTGGCAAGTAACTGTTGAAACCTTTTATAAACGTAAACTAGGTAATAGCCCAAATTCAGGCATGAAAGAAGGTAGCTTTGAAATATCAACGCTTGTCGCACCATAGCCAATTTGGCTTCACCACATTAGAGCTACTATTAGCTGCTGCTATATTTTTATCATTAATTGGAGTTGCTTTTCAATTCACCGTGTCTTCCTTATCCGTTCAAGGTCGAGAAAGCCAAGAGGTTGAATTACAACAAAATGTTAGAGCTGCCATGCAGCTAATAGCTCAAGATATACGCTCTAGTAACGGCTTACATCTTATTAATAGTCCGAACTGCCAAATTGGTAGTCCTTGTAGCAATAGTAACCAACTAAGTACTATTTCAGCCTCAGGAGAGATAACTTTAGTCAGAGAGCCAGTAAACTCGAGCTTTAGTAACTCTACTCAAACAAGAGTCTGTGATGCTCGAGCCTATCCCAATGGCAGCACCGCAATATTGATGAACGCTACAAAAAATAGTGTAGACTCGAGCCCTTTAGATATAACAGGAAGACAAATAAATCGAAATCTGAATCAGCCATGTAACTTTGTTAACTCTGACATAATAAATCATAATCCTGTCTCTGGCACTTGGACTGATAGGTCTTATATTTCTAAAGCTGTAGTTGCTAGTTATTTCCTAGGCCCTGACCCCATTGATAGCTCAAGAACAGCTCTCTACCGTAGGACTGGCCTAGCTAATCAGGGCGGACAGTCCGGTCTTGTTGCTTTTGATATTACTAATTTAGATATCCAATATGGCATAGCCGCAGGAGCTAATTTAACTTTTTATCCTGATCTAGCAACTGCTGCTGCTGCAAACCCTGGTTGGTCGGATATGCCTAACAGTGCTCTACCATATATTGGTAATAGCGTAGAAATTATCAAAGTTTCTTTGACTGGCGAAACCAGAGAAGCCAAGGTAAAAACCGTAGTAAATGGTCACGCCTACTACAACCGTGCTCAATTTAGTCTTTCACAAACGGTAGAGCTAAGGAGATAAGATGAAAAATAATAAAGGTTTTGCTATTGTTACTGCCTTAGGCCTGCTAATGATCTTAATGATAATTGTGGCCGTTGTGTCAGCAACTTCTGTTGCTGAGTCTAAGCAGGGGCAGTTAAGCATAGAACTAGCTCAGGCAAGGGCAATTGCCGATGCAGGTGACACTTACGCAAGTAGCAATATTAGCAGTGTAGCAGGTCAAAATGCTATAGGTTCAACACTTACATCATTTATAAACCCAAATGTCGATCCTCAAGCTCAGTGGTCTATAAGCCCCAGTAGCTGGAGCAGCATCGCCCCACAATTAGAACAAACATTAAATGCTAATTTTAATACCCTAAGTCCAGAAAATTTAGATAATTTAGGCACTGCAAATATAACTTATCAGATAAGAAATTTCCGAGGTACTCAACGCAACCCTAATTCGCAAATATTTATGGCAGATTACACCGTTGTATCAACTGGTACTACAAACTCAGAAAAAGCAATTAGAAAAGTAGAAAACCGAGGTGTCTTGGAAATAAAACTTGGGTACAATGCCCTAAATCAGTATTTATTTTTAGTAGATGATGCTGGTGGCAATAGCGGTTTTTATTCTACTGGCTCAGTCTTTAATGGCCCTGTACATGCAAATAGAAATTGGGGCTTCTGGGGTCACCCCGTCTTTTTAGGCAAAGTAACTACCGCTGCTAATTGTGCTATCTATTGGGATTTTAGAAGGAGACCAAGAAAAGCCTGCTTAGACGCTAACGCAAGACCACCTAGAACCGTGCCCGTATTTAATCAGGGTTTTCAAAGAGGTGTCCCACCGGTGGCTCTACCTACTGCATCAGTCAGCGAAGCCAAAGCTGCCTTAGGTATGAACTTAGCTACACTGGGGCAACCTACCGCTGCTCAAACTTGCAATGCACTGGGTCTGGGCTGTACTAATAGCGTACCTGATGGTGTATATCTCAAAAATGACGGTACAAGAATAACAGGGGGTATTTATGTTGAAGGTGATGTTGACGAGCTAATAATGAGTGGTGCTGGTAGAAACGGCATTCAAACCTACAGCTTTAAACAAGATGGTGATACAACCATAATAACCCTAGACTACAATAACAATCGCACTAGAATTAGCCCTCCAGGAACTTGGTATGATGGTACTCCTAATGGCACTATTGTTGACCCCAATAATAATGGACCAAATGGCCAGCCAACTGGTGCTAATGGGCAAATATATGTTAATGGGAAAATTAAATCGGTACGTGCCCCAACACGAACAGGTTCGGTCAATCCACCAGATGGTAATGCCGGCAACCATCCGCCAAGTGCCAATATACCGCCAGCCCTGGCCAAAGAAACTCAGTTAAATATTACCGCCACTGGCAAAATTGAACTAAGAAGTGACATAGTCTATGAATGTGACCCTACTATGGTTAATAATGCAGGGTATTTGGCTCAATTTCCAAGATGTGCAGTTCCCAATAATACAATGTTACCAACCGTATTAGGTATGACTTCATTACAAAATAATATTGAAATTACCACAGATATGCCTAACAACCCTTATCTATGGGGTTCATATTTAGCTGGACAGAATAATAGAGGTCTAACAGTTGAAAATTGGAGCCGTCGACCTGCCCAAGGTACTATGCGAGTGTTTGGCGGGCTTTTGCAAAACCTAGACCAATTGCGAGGGCGACTCAGCCGTGGTAGATTGGTCAATGGTTTTTACGAAAACTACGATTTTGATGCTCGTTTTACTAATGGTCAGCTATCACCACCAAACTTCCCACGTGGTGGGCAGTTCCAATATCTTGAAACCAACCCTACGCAGTTAAGTTACAAAGAGTATTAAAACTACAAAAAAATATAAAAAGGCTATCTCAAAAGTGAGATAGCCTTTTTATATAGCTAAATCACAATTACCTGTCATAAATTCATGAGCGACCAACGGGAGTCGAAATATCTCCCATGGATTAAGTTTGGATAGATTGTAATTGGCGATAACCCAATCTCTAACTATTTGAACCCTGTCAGATTAAATTGATTTAGCTATATTAAAACTAGCAAGCTGATGTCAATAAACTATTGATTATGCCCTCCTTATAATTTATATTTCAATCCTGAGTTTCGCTGTCTGTGACTTCATTTTTTCCTTTAGCCCTTCCCCTTATTATGGGTTTGGCAATATTTCATATATAGAACATATCATTTGAATCTATAGATATATTGGCTCAAATAATGACTGTTTTGACTGCTCTAAAGATGCTATATAAGCAGGGCTTGGCACCTCATCTTTTATGAAGTTGTAGCCTGGATAGGTATTCTTAATTTCATTAACTGCGATTTTTTGTTCTGGCTCGAGGCAAATTATTTTAGCATCTTCTTTTTTATATACTGCCGCATAGACATTATCTCGTCTTGCGTCTAGGGCAATAATTGCTTCTTCGTTATCATCTAACTGGCCATAAGCTATTGCTGCTAGGGTAGATGCACCTTGTAATGGAATATTGAGGCCTCGAGCCAAACCTTTGGCAGTAGCTATAGCAATTTTGATACCCGTATATGAACCTGGGCCCAAGCCAACAGTAATGCCTGACAAACTAGCTTTATTTAATTTAGCTTGGCTTAATAAGTTGTCAATCTCTGGAATTATATATTTTGCTGTATTGCGCTCGAGCCTATTCTCATAAACTCCTAAAACACCTTTTTCGGGTGAATATAATCCTAATACTAAATATGCAGTTGAGCTATCAATGCCCAAATAAACTTTCATAAAAAAATCATAACAGTTTTTTTGCAATTATTTGATATTTGCAATTCTGCAATCATTGTCAAAAACAATTTCAACTAAACTAGCCTCAGGAAAATACTCGAACAAATCCTCACCCCACTCAACTACAGTTAGCCTAGCACGTTCCAAATAATCTTCTAAGCCAAGCTCAAAAAGCTCATCAGGGCTGGCCAGTCTATAAGCATCTATATGTACAATTAAACCCTCTGGGCTAGGGTATTCATGAATTAGGGTATAGCTTGGGCTAGTCACAATTGCTTCAGAATTTAATTCTTTAGTTAAAAACTGTACTAGGGTTGTTTTGCCTGCTCCTAGTTCGCCCTTTAAAATTAGCAAGCTATGCTTAGGCAGTTGGCTAAGCAATAATTTTGCTAAATTTTGAGTATCTTTAAGTGATTGAAGCTTGAACAAGATTATTAATTGTATCAATATCTCTAGCTAGTTTTTGTGATATCAAACCAAGTGAATTAACATCGCTTATAATAATTAAATATAGCTCAGTACTTGGCCAAGCAATGGTCAAAGCTTTATTCTGCATCGAATAAATTGCCATTTTATGTCGTTTTAGTTTTAGTTCTCCACCTAAGAGGGTAAAGTACTCATCGAGTTCGGTAATCTTGGTAGAGATATTCTCTAGCGAGGCATCAAACTGGCCAGCTAGCATTTTGTCTTTGTCAAAAATAGCCATCTGTTTTACGCCTTTAATATTGCAATAGTCTGTAATTAAACTATCTATGTCAGTATTACCTGTGCTTAGCTTAGAGCCTTGTGTTGGGCTGCTGCTTTCTATGAGTTCGGGTTCTGGGCTTGGTTCTAGCTTTGGGGAAATATCAAAGCTACTACCAAATAAATTGTCCAAAACATTGGTATTGGCTAACTTTCCGGCAATAGCCTTAGTAGCCTCGAGCTGTTCTTTTAGACTCTCAATTAGATCTTGGGCTTCAATCAATGAATTGACTAATTGACCTTGTACCCCAACTGAAACTTTATCAAAAGAATCTCTTTGTTCATCTAAATGTTTTAGAATCAAACCAACTGACGATACATCTTCGCTATTTAGTTTTGAAATCTCTTTAAAATCAATTAGGGCCTGATCTAACTGTGGAATAAAGTTGGCAGTTTTCTCACTAATAGTATTTCGTAGAGCCTCGAGCTTAAGCCACATATCATCAAAACCAGCTACAGTTTTACCAATCGCCAATAAAGCCTGAGCATCACTAGCAAAGTCATAAAGCTCATCTAGGCCTTCAATATTAATGCCTTTATATTTATCTAATTCTTGAGTTAGTTGTCTTAGGTCATTAATTTGTTCTTGTTGTAGGTTTTCTAAGCCTTTGGCTAGCTTGGTTTTATATTCATTGATGTTTGGATACTTAGCAATTTTCAAATCCTCTTTGGCTTGGGCTATTTCGCTTGAGAGTGTTTTTAAGCCTTTACTATCCGCTTCTGATAAAATTACATCTAAATCAGCGAGATATGAGTTTTGAATTTCTTTTTTAATTTTAGATATTGCCGCTGCTGACTCATCTATTGTTTCATCGGCTATATAGCTTTCATCTAAATTATTGGCATAAGATACTATCTTATTTTCTATATTCTTAGCTTCTTCTTTTAAGCTTTCAGGTACTGGCAAAGCCCGCAATTCACCTAATAGAGCTTTTAGTAAAGCTCGTTTTCTCTCAATTTCTTCTTGAGCCCGCTCGGCTAAAGCAGATTCTAGCTTAATTTGAGCTGCTTGGGCTCGAGCCAATAGTTCTTTAGATACCTTTTTAGCGTTGTGCAATTTTTGTAAACTGGCTACAATTTTGGCAAAAACCGTATATTCTTGAAGCAATTCTTCTTTGTCTTTATATTCTGCTAATGGCTCGGCAAAATTAGCTAAAGCTTGCTTTTGCTCGGCAAATATTTTGGCAAGTTCTTGGCGTTTTGCTTGCTTTTGTTTTTCTAGTTCGGTATTTTTTTCTTTAGCTAGTCGGTATAAGTTTCTAAGGTGTTTAATATCATCCAATTTTGGTAGAGTTGCCTCTAAAATACCAAGGTTAATCTTGAGGCTTTGCTCGAGCTCGGCATCTACAACTTCGGCATTAAAACTCTTGATAGTCTCGGCAATTTGTTCAATCTCACTTACTAACTCGTTTCTTTGCTTATGGCTGAGTTCAGCAAACTTTTTCTTTAAATCTTCAAAACCTTCTGCAACCGATTCTCCGCTAGCTAGTTTTTGCCTATATTGCTCGAGCTCATCTTTTAACTCTGGCAAATAGCTAATAATTGTCTTATTCTCATTAGCAATTGTATCTAGGGTATAGCTTTCACCCTCTAGGTCAATTTCAGCGATTCTAGCTTCAATGTCTTCGTGGTCTTCTACTAATAAGTCATCAGCTTCGCTCTCAACCTCAATTAAGCCATCGTTTGCATCAGGGATAGCATCAGGAATAGCATCTGGCATTTCATCTTCTATGACGATGCTTGATTCCATTAGTTTTCTTAAGTCAATGGCCAGCTTTTTAGATCTTTCTAATTCAGCTGTGGCCAACTGACGGTTATCCTGAGCTGCTCTAATTTGTTTTAACAAATTTTCAAAACGGCGGACTTTTATGCCGCCTAGGGTCTTGGTAGTTTCAAAAGTAGCTTCTAAGTCATTTAACTCTTTAGCCTGATGAACTAGCTCATCCTCGAGCTTTTGTTGGACTATTTTAAGTTGGGCTCGAGCATCAGTTACTAATTTAGCTGCTTCTCTATCTGCTTCTTGCTCGACCTCTAATAGTTGTATTAGAGCTCGTAGCTTTTGCACTTCTGACCATTCAAAATACAAATTAAAAGGTTTGAGTTGAGTCTTTAAATTTTCCAATACTTCACTTTGGGTTGACAAAGCTTGATCAGAGACATCTTGCTCAGCTTCGGCTACTTCAAGATTCTTTAAACGAGTTAAAATATCTTGAATTCTGGTCTTAGCCTCACTCACTGGCATAGCTACCTGCAACTGACGATATACCTGTGATTTAAGGATTTTCTCTAAATCATCATAAGATACCGCTTGCGGCGTTTTGCCAATAAGCTCTAAACCATCTTTTAAAGAACGTGATACTACTCGAGGAGATAGTAGTGCTTCTAGTTCTTCAACTGTGGCCTGATAGACCGAAGAGGTCATAGTGCTCCTTTTAATATTAGTAATTTAATATAGCTCATTATCTCAATCTCACTTTGTTTAGTATAACAATTGCAATTATAAACTCAAACAGCTTAAAATTCTTCATCCCAGTCAAAATTAGTCTGTACCGAACTTTCAGTTACAGATGGCTCTAAAACCGTGGTCTTGCCACTTGCTTGCGAGCGTTTACCCAATAGACCAAACTGTACACAAATACCATAAAGACCAGCTATAGCCAATACTATAGCAATACCTGATAAAACAAACCATATGGCCTGTGATAATCCGTTTTGGAAAATCGAGAAGCTAGATAGTGAATTAAATGCCTGTATTCCGGTAAGACTAGCAATCAAACCAGAGAAATAGCTTATTCCTTCATAAATCATAGGTAAGAGTAATAAAAATAATGACCAACCAACAAGTTGCCAATTTTTATTGCCACCACCAAAGGCTAAGATAAGAAGATAAAGAGGCACAAATGCCAAAATGCCAAATATCGTAGCAAAAATCAAACGAAACCAACCTGCCCAAATATTTGTAGTGCTAACAATTGCTTTATGCATTAGTGGCACATCTGTAACCCCATGAGCCGTAGCCCCCATTTGCCCAGCAAGAACAACCGCATCTTGCACTCGTAAACTAGGTGCTTTTATTAAATTATCCATTAAAGTAATAGTCTGCTCTACAGTTTTTGGGTTATGGAATGAATTTAATGGTGCAAGTAGCTCACTATATTGTTGTCTCATTTCCACTAATAAACGCTTGGCTTTTCTTTGATCGCCGCTTTCTAAGGCAACGGCAATTCTGGCACTCTGAGCATAAAATACATCTTGAAGATCAGCTGGATGAGCTATGCCTGCAATATGGTATTTTTGCAATAATGCTTGCTGCCTTGCTGTTGATCTAATACCGTGGCTCTTAAATGCAGTTAGTATAGCTTGATCATTGTTAACTGGCTGAACAACTACCTGCATAGGGTTAGTACTCGTAGCATCAGCACTTGGCTCTGAGGTATTTGCTAATGTCTCAGCTTGTGGAAGATTATCAGTCTCAGTTGTAGCTTGGGTGTTGGTTTCTACTACTTGCTCCGTATTCGCTTGGTCAGTTGTTATTTCACTAACTTGCTCAGTAGTAGTTTCAGTAATTTCTGCAACAGGCGCTTCTGTATTAGCTGCTATATTTTCACTTGTATTTACTGCTATATTAGCTGCTGCTGGAGTTTGCTCTAAAAGTTGGCTCGAGGCTGTCTCAAATTGAAGCATAGTATCTTGCAACCTAGCTAAGTCAGCTGCTAAAGCTTCTTTATCATCATTGACAATCTCTTGAAATGCTTTTGCAAACAAGTTGCTAGTAAATGATGCTGACCTTGGTGAATCTTGAACTGGCAAAAATACGCTATAGGCTTCAGCTAATTGCCTGTATGCCTCAGCAGTATCTTCGGTATTTGATGCGGCCGAGATATTATCTACAGCCTTTTGAGCAACTGCCTTTTCAAAATTTGCAATTAAGTTTAAAGGTTCTGAAACCGTTTCTACATTTGTCGCAAAATCTTCTGAAAGATTCATATCATTAGCTATTTTTAATAAATAGGATTTCACTAAGGCAGAGTCAGTATCATTAGAGTTAATAACTGATTCATATAATAACCGCCAATAGCCGCCTTTTAAAACCAAGCTTTGAATGATTAAATCATCAGCACTTTTATTGCGAATAGCAATTTTTGCCCTATCAAAGGTAGTCTCTAAAGCTTTTACTAGCTCAGGGCTAGATGAGTCAACCGACATTGGTCTTAGAGTTAGTTGAGCTCTTACTAGTGCTTCTTGAGCTACGGTTGGGTCTTCGTCTATAACGTTTATAGCCTGATCTAAGCTCTCGATAGCCAGACTATAGCTTTGCATAAGCGAATCTGAAGATTGGGCAAATGCAAATGCCCAACCAAAAATAATAATTATAAACAACAATTTCTTCATACTGCCTCCTCGAAATTTGCAAATATTGAGATTACTTCCCCAAAATTTATTTCTTGCGAACCTATAACAACAACAAAATGTTTATCAACTGGGAATAAAAACAGTTGGGAACTATCAACAGATAAATGATAGGAGCGAATCTTACCGCTCTTTTTTAATAGCATCAAAGCCATATTACTAAGGCTTGCCAGTTTATCTAAGTCAAAACCTTTACCTCTAGAATCAATTAATTTACCACTTGTAGATACAATCGCTATGGCTCGAGCCTCTTCAATTAAAGAAAAATTTTGTACTAAGTTTTCTAGATCAGCTATCTTGATAGAACTAAAATCTACCGACTCCTTGATTTGTTTTCTATGGATCGGATTTTTCTTGGCAATCTTTGCTTTTGGCTTTGCCTCTGGCAAATCTTCTAGTTCTTCTTCATCGACAATAGCTGTTTGATTGCTCACTGCCTCAAACAAATCATCACTAATATCATCATATTTTTTTGCAACTGAATTTGCTTCTAAGCTTTCTTCAGCTTCTAACTCTATTTCCTCAGGCTGATCATAAGCAAATAAGCTATCAAAATCGGTATCTTCTGGCTCTTGGGCTGGCTCATCTGGAACATCAAAAGCTACTTTTACCTCATTAACATAGCTAGTTGGCTTATCCGCAACCGCAACTACCGCTTGGCTTACTGGCACAAGTTTTTGTGGCTCTGCTGCTTGCTCCAAATTTATTACAGGCTGCTTAGCTTCATTTTGAACAACTGGCTCAGGAAGCTCGTCAGCAATATTTTGCAAAATATTCTTAATCTGCCTTTTTACTCCCCGACTTGGTAAAATATTACGTAGTTCTTCAAAAACATAGCCCTGCAAAACTTCTTTTACTTGAGCATGGTTTAGGCTTGTTTTGCTATAACCTTCTGATTTTAAAGCTTTATTAAGAATATTTGTTGCTGCTCGAGCTGAGACCATGTCAGATAACCCACCGTGAGCCAAATTATAAATTTCGTTTGCCATTATCCCTTAATACCTATCATCCCGATTCAGTCTTCTACAGATTTTCTGTAGTGATAGCTAAGCATATGTCTTTAAGTCTAAAAAATGTGTGAAATATTCTAATATAATCAAATCTTTAGCTAATATATTTGCAAAAATGAAATATTTCATTGGCAAGATAATTATTGTCAAAAAAGCATCTGTATAAACCAATTAGCGATTTTAAACATGTTTAGCAAGCAAAGCCTTAGCCAATCAGCAAAAAACCAAGCAAAAGATAAAAAAGCCTGTATTTGATTAAAGATAGTAGTTTGTATTCAAAGCTAGCTTAACAATGGTCACTGAAAGTCCGATAATAAGTATTTATACTTAGCCTTATAGCTTCGGCTTACTAAGGGAGTAATATGAATAAACTATTCAAAATAATAATTACCAGCCTAGGAATAGTCTTCTTGGCATCATGTAATCTACCAGCCAGCAAAAATTATAGCTCTGAGAGCTGCAATATTGCTGATAAAAATTTAGACAAGGTAATTCGTCAACACTTAAATATTTCTAGCCGTCCGAGCTGCAATCAGCTCGAGCTTTTAACTTACTTAAGTGCCAATGATAAAGATATATCAAGCTTAGAAGGGCTCGAGAATGCCCCCAATATCACAGCTATCAGCTTGACCAATAACAATATTGATGACCTAAGCCCAATTGATGAACTCAAAAAACTAAAATCACTATATATTGGCAGCAATAATATCAGTGATTTAGATCCACTAGAAAACCTAAGGAAAATAACCACCTTAGATTTAAGTAGTAATGATATTGAAGATATCCATAGACTTAGCAGGCTAAAAAAGCTAGAAATGCTTGCCTTAGGTGGTAACCATATTAGCAATTTAAGCCCTTTAAAGAACTTAAAGAAACTAACTGAATTACATCTTTGGAGCAACCAGATTAGCGATATTTCCTATCTAAGAAATCTGACCAATCTAAAAACCTTAGTTTTAGTTGGTAATCAAATTTCTGATATCTCGGCACTAAAAACCATGACCGGCTTAGACTATGTAGACCTAGACGGAAACCTTGTGAGCAATCTTGATGTGATTTTCCAAAGCCCTGGCTTAACCGCTGGCGACCATATTGATATGCGTTATAACTGCTTAATAGTTGGCACAAGTGCCGAAGAACTACGTGATCCAGAATATGACAACGATGATGTTTATGCTTTATTTGGTAAAGGAATATTAGTAGAAGTCAATCCACAAAAAGTTTGCCCCAGATAAAAGTAATATTTAGAAATAAAAGCCTTTGCCCACCAGCAAAGGCTTTTTTCTTAGCTCTCAGGCCTTAATTCTTACGACAAAAACAGCAAACAAGCTCCAATAGAATATTAATATACAAGCCCCGCTATTTACATCATAAACCCAAGTTTGCCCATCTCCAACTTTATCCTTACATCGATTTCCCCTGTTATTAACTTATCTTAAATTCAAAATCCATAAACCGTTTCACAATTCCGTTAATCTGCAACATACCCTTTTGGCTAGTGATTAGTTTAGTTTGGTTTGGCTCGAGCATAGCCAAATTAACCAGCTCATCAATAAGCGG
>Ga0256832_1001720_pt1 | contig 14940 bp, 14 predicted proteins | sample 134614metaG_FD_190534 | JGI IMG/M metagenome (GOLD analysis project Ga0256832, IMG submission 190534) | Hydrothermal vent microbial communities from Lau Basin, Pacific Ocean - 134-614 | ecosystem: Environmental > Aquatic > Marine > Hydrothermal vents | place: Pacific Ocean: Lau Basin | collected...
ATGTGCGCGCCTCACGCAGTTTTCCCTTTGTGTCGAAGATCATGCGTAAGAACCTGATTGATATTGCCGTGCGGGCTATTATGGATCACCCGGTTAAAGCGCACACCCAGTCTTTGTTTGAGTTGGAATATGTGGGCGTAAAGGCGCCGCAATTCTCCTTTACCCGTCTCGAAGGAGCCGATCCGGTTTTGGGTGTGGAAATGGCCTCCACCGGTGAAGTGGGCTGCCTGGGCGAGGATTTTAACGAAGCCTTCCTGAAGGCTTTGCTTTCGGTGGGCTATCGCCTGCCCATAAAAAGCATGCTGGTTTCCAGCGGCAGCATAGAATCCAAGGCGGAATTGTTGGAATCCCTGCATCTGTTTAAGAAAAGCGGCATTCAGTTTTTTGCCACCGAGGGAACGGCGAAATTTATGCGCGCCAACGGTTTTAACGTTCAAACCCTCCATTGGCCGCTGGAAAAGAAAAAGCCCAATTGTATCGATTATATCCGTGACGGTATGGTTGACATGGTTATCAATATACCCAAAAACTTTCAGCAGGATGAGCTGAGTAACGGCTATCTTATCCGCAGGGCGGCGGCAGATTATAATGTGATGCTTTTTACAAACCGGCAACTGGTACAACGGCTGGCCGAAGCTCTGTCAACAAAAACCATGGAAGATTTGAAAATTGAAAGCTGGGAGAGTTATCGTTAGAAAAAAGAGAGGGAAAATAATTCATCCTTTAAGGGAGGGAGGTATGGAGGCTCTTATGTTAAACTCACTTACTAAAGGAGTAGAAATCGAACTATTTTGCCCTCTCAACCAACGACCTAACTCACTTCCATATATAGCATCTACCATGCCAAAAATTCTAAAACGCCCTAAGTGCTTGAAAATACGGGTGTTACCATTTTAGGCTAATTTTCAGAAAGCACAAAATGACCGGTATTTCAACATTAAACTGTCGATATAACGGTCATTTATGCCATTAAGCCCCCGAAGGATGACCGGCGTCGTGCGCCAGTAAAAGGAATTCATCCCCGGCGTGATAATTTCCGCTTTAGATTAACAGTTGAAAGATTTGTCACCCGCCACTTTTTCAAATACACTTCGTTCGACAGTTACCAGTTTTTTAGCCACGAACTATTGTATCTCAAAAGTATTGGAAAAGGCTGTCAATGTCGTATCTCTTTCGGGAAAATAAACAGGAACTAACAAACGGAATTTGCCAACGGTTCTGAATTCATTGGCCGCTAATGAGTGTTGTAATGTATTATCTTTATTAATTTTCCTGATAATGGTCATACATTTTAGGGACATATAAGCAAACCATTGATTTTTCGACCATTTATCGTTTTCCTGCTTTTGAAAGTACATTTCCAAATTATTATAAGTACATCTATAGCCCAATAATATATCCTGACCGGATTTATTTTTTATAATAATATTCACACTGTCCCATTGAGAATAAGAATCCTTCTCCGTGGTTATGGAAACCTGTTCCAATGATGTGCTGACTGCGATTGGATTTTTTTTGCAACCAGGGAGTAAAAACGAAAGCAAAATTACGGTAAATAAATATTTCATAAGGCTTACCCCTATTTTAGTGCACGATTTAGATAAACCAATATTTTGTTGTTCGCCGTTCACCTGTCTTTTTTAACAAATTCTTGTCAGTTGCCATCTTCAAATCACGACTTGCCGTTGCCTGCGAAATGTTTTTATGGAATTTTAAATAATCCTGGCGTGTAAAAGAATCATCTTTAATAAAATCCCTAAAATGACTGATCCTGTCTACCCCGGTTAAATTTAAATTCTGTATATTCAGCAGGTCTTCCAAAGAGTCGTTAATTATCTCTAACATAAATTCAATAAACTGAGTTGATTTACCCGATTTATCTGACTTACTCAGGACGAAATAATAGTCGGATTGACGATCTTTAATAAGGCTTTCAATCGGTAAAAATTCAAACACCGGATTTTGCTTTTTTAAAATTAAGGTCTGCCACAATCTTCCAATTCTACCATTTCCATCGATAAAGGGATGAATGAATTCCAATTCGTAATGAAACACACAACTCTTTATTAAATCTATGTCCGAACTATTTTTAAGATACCTAAAAAGATCATTCAATAATGGTTTTACCATTTCACCCGGAGGTGCAATGTGGGTTATTTTTGATCCTTTTATAATACCTACCGATTTCCCTCGTAATTTTCCCGGAGAATCAACCAGGCCGTTCATTAAAACCTTGTGTGCATCACACATAGATTTTAAACTGAGTGGATTATAGGAATTTAGTTGATTATACACCTTGATTGCATTTTTTACTTCAATGATATCCTTTTGAGGTGCGATGACTCGTTTATTATCTATGAGTGCGGTTATTTGTTCAGTAGTTAGTGTATTACCTTCAATCTCTAAGGAAGATTGGATTGTTTTTATTTTGTTCTTTTTCCTTAATTGAGTTGGCGGTTTGCTAAGATGGATGGCTTTAATTTCTCCCAGCTTTTCCGATATTAAAGCAACAAATTTAATAATTGTTTCGCTTATTTCATATGGGGGCTTCATTCATTCACCTTTTGATAATATCATATGATACTATCAAGTTACAAATAATCATTAGCAATTGCCATTTTTCATGGCCATAATTTAAAGTGCACATAACATTGTCTTAATCGGAATCTTGTATAACCTGTAAAGTGTAGGTACAACCGGACATCATCGCAAAGAAAACGTCTTATTTCTTTATTATCTAAAAATATATTGTCCTGCTCGGAATTGGGAGAGATGGCAGAAGGCCGGGAGCGCGGGAACGGGCGTTGGCCTGTGCGCCGGGCCTTCGCCATAGCATCGCGGCATGACGTTGTCGAAGTTATACATGTCCCTTGCCGGGTTGCGGCACGGCGTCCCTATTTATACTCCCACACCGTACCCCAGGGGGTGTCTTTTATAACAATGCCCTGCTTTGCCAGTTCGTCACGGATAAAGTCGGCCGTTTCCCAGTTCTTCTCCTTGCGCATCCGGTCACGCAGCTGAAGGATCAGTTGCATGATCTCCTCAAAGTGATTGTCGGAATTTTCCAGGGTGTTGGTTTCCGCTTTAAGTCCCAGAATATCGGCGGTAAATGTCTTAAAAGTTTCACGGGAATGATCCAGCTCTCCGGCGCCGACCCCGCCTTTTTCCAGAACAGGAGTCGCCTGACGGATATAGTCAAAGGTGGCAGCAATAGCCCGGGGGGTGTTAAAATCATCATCCATGCTTTGGCGAAAGGCCTGAATGTATTGCCGGGTTAAGACTGTGAGTTTCCCTTCCTCTGTTCCTTCCCGGCCTTTGACACGTTTCAGCCGTTCGGAAAAAGATTGAATCTTACGCCAGCCGCTGGCGGCGCCATGCAACGCCTCCTCGCTAAAATCAAGGGTGGAACGGTAATGACTGCCCAAAATGAAAAAGCGTATTTCCATGGGGCTGTTTTTCCCGAAAGCATCCTTGAGGGTGATGAAGTTGCCCAGGGACTTCCCCATCTTGACGCCGTCCACCGTCACCATGTTGTTGTGCAGCCAGTAGCGGGCGAACGGTTTTTCATTGGCGGCCTCGCTTTGGGCAATCTCGCATTCATGATGCGGAAATTTGTTTTCCATGCCACCGCCATGAATATCAAAAGTTTCACCGAGATATTTGGAAGACATGCAGGAGCACTCCAGGTGCCATCCGGGGTAACCGCTGCCCCAGGGACTGTTCCATTTCATGATGTGATCGGGGTCGGCTTTTTTCCACAGGGCAAAATCGGCGGGATGCTTTTTGTCTCCGGCCACATTGACCCGCGTGCCGGATTTTAAATCGTCCAGGCTCCGGCCCGACAGCTTACCGTATTCGGGGTATTTTTCCACCGAAAAGTAAACATTACCGTCCACCTCATAGGCAAAGCCCTTCTTTATCAGGGTCTCGGCCATCTCGATCTGTTCGGGAATATGGCCGGAAGCCCGCGGGGATATATCGGGACGCAAAACGTTTAAAGCATCCATATCTTCAAAATAAGAGCGGGTATAGCGTTCCACCACCTCCATGGGTTCCAGCCGCTCCAGGCGGGCCTGCACCTGAATCTTGTCATCCCCTTCATCGGCGTCGCTTTGCAGATGTCCCACATCGGTGATATTCTGTACATAGCGAACCTTATAACCCAGATAGCGGAAATAGCGCACGATGACGTCAAAGCTGATATAACTTTTGGCGTGCCCCAGATGGGAATCTCCATAAACCGTGGGCCCGCAGACATAGATGCCCACGAATCCGGGATGCAGGGGTTCGAACCGTTCCTTTTTGCGCGAAAGGCTGTTGTAGAGTGTCAGATTATTTTCTTTAATTTCCATAACTATCCACGGCGTCCTGAATGATAATTTCAAGTAAAGCTTTAAAAGTGATCCCGGCGGCCCCGGCGGCCTTGGGTAACAGACTGGTCGAGGTCATTCCCGGAAGAGTATTGGCTTCGATAAAATAAGGAATATCTTTTTCTCCAACCAGAAAATCTATACGGGCATAATTATTAAGACGTAATACCCGGTAAATTTTAAGGGCAATATCCTGTATCTCTTTTGTCAAAGTGTCACTTAAAACGGCGGGAACAATATATTGGCTCATTCCCTCGGTATACTTGCAGGTATAGTCATAAATGCGGTGCGACGGTATAATATGAACCAGCGGCAGCGCTTCACCCTTCAACACCCCGGCGGCGATTTCCGCACCGGCGATATATTGTTCGGCCAGGATTTTTTCGCCATAGGTTCGCGCATCCCTCAGCCCCGGTTCAAAATCCTCCTGCCGCTCTATGATATGAAAACCAAGCGATGAGCCGCCGTCCACCGGCTTGATGATAAACGGCAGCCCCAGTTTTTCACGGATATGATCATATCCATGTTGTTTCACCTCCAAAAAAGCGGGCGTGGCGATGGCGTCTCCCTGAGCCAACAATTTACTGACCACCTTATCCATGGCCAGCATGCTGGCCTCGGCTCCCGAACCGGTAAAGGGGATGTGCATCATTTGCAATACGCTTTGGATGATGCCATTCTCTCCGGTTCCGCCATGCAGGGCGTTAAAAACCACTTCGGCGCGGGGCTGCGCGTCACGGATGCCCTGATAAATATTTTCCAGGGTTTTCGCCGAATCGTTTCCCGGATCCAGCGCGGTGACCCGGTGACCGTTTTCCCGCAAGGCCGCAACAATATTCTTCCCCGATGAAAGGGACACTTCCCTTTCCGGCGAGTCGCCCCCTAAAAGTACTATGACATGCATATCAGCTTTTCTTTTTTGTTTTGGCCCAACTGTCACGCAAGGTGGCCGTGCGATTGAAGACCGGGCGTTCCGTGGAATGCTCTTTAATATCGGCGCAGAAATATCCCTGACGTAAAAACTGAAAACGGGCTCCCGGCGCGCAGGCGGCAATGACCGGTTCCACCTTGACGTCGGGAAGGATTTTCAGGGACTCTTTGTTCAATATGGCGTAAAAGGCGTCGTCATCCCGGGCCTCGCCGGGATTGGGGGTGTTAAACAGATGATCATACAAACGCACTTCCGCGCTGACGGCATGGTTGACCGCCACCCAGTGCAAGGTCCCCTTCACCTTGCGCCCGTCATCGGACCAGCCGCCCCGTGTTTCGGGGTCATGGCTGGCATAAACCGTGGTCACCTTGCCCTCGCCGTCGGTTTCATAGCGGGTGCAGGTGACATAATAGGCGTGTTTAAGGCGCACCTCCCTGCCCGGGGCCAGGCGGAAGTATTTTTTGGGCGGATCGATCATAAAATCATTGCGTTCGATGTAGAGTTCTCTTTCAAACGGAATTTTTCGCTTGCCGGCGCTGTCATCCTCGGGATTGTTTACCCCTTCCAGCCATTCCGTTTTCCCCTCGGGATAATCCTCGATCACCAGACGGATGGGTTCCATCACGGCCATGGCCCGCAAGGCGGTTTTATTCAGATCCTCACGGATGGCAAAATCGAACTGGGCCACGTCAACCACGCTGTTGCTTTTGGCCACGCCGACACTTTCGCTGAAGTTACGCAGGGCGGCCGGCGTTACGCCACGGCGCCGCATACCGGCGATGGTCGGCATGCGCGGATCATCCCAGCCGTCGACAATGCCTTCATTGACCAGCTTGAGCAATTTGCGCTTGCTCATCAGTGTGTAGGTCAGGTTCAGACGGGCAAACTCTATCTGTTGCGGCTTGTGGATTTCAAGCTTTTCCAAAAACCATTCGTATAAAGGGCGGTGATCTTCAAACTCCAGCGTGCAGATAGAGTGTGTAACCCCCTCGATGGAATCGGACTGCCCGTGAGCCCAGTCGTACATGGGATAGATGCACCATTTATCGCCCGTGCGATGGTGACGGGCATGCAAAATACGATACATCACCGGATCACGCATATTCATATTGGGTGAACTCATGTCTATCCTGGCCCGCAGCACTTTTGTTCCGTCGGGGAACTCTCCCGTTTTCATCCGCTCCAGCAAATCGAGATTCTCTTCAACGGAGCGGTCACGCCAGGGGCTGTTTTTTCCGGGCTCCTTTAACGTACCGCGATAGGCGCGTATCTCTTCCGAGGAAAGATCATCCACATACGCCAAACCCTTTTTTACCAGCCGCACGGCATATTCATACAGGGTGTCAAAGTAGTCGGAAGCGTAACACTCCTTGTCCCACTCGAACCCCAGCCAGCGGATATCTTCCTTAATGGCTTTGACGTAAGCGTCCTCTTCTTTTACGGGATTGGTATCGTCAAAACGCAGGTTGCATTTGCCGTTGTAATCACGCGCCAGGCCAAAGTTCAGACAAATGGACTTGGCATGACCAATATGTAAAAAGCCGTTAGGTTCCGGCGGGAAACGTAGCTGCACCTTACCGCCAAAGCGTTTTGTGGCATTGTGATTGTCAATGATCGTTCGGATAAAATTACTTACGACTGGCTTGTTTTCATCAGACATTATAATACTCACCGTGTTATTCGTTGCAGTAGTTCTTTAAAACATGTTCTACCATGGCGATCACTTTGTCCCGCCCCAGTATATCTATCACCAGGGGCAGATCGGGGCCGGAAGGGCCGGAAGTGATGGCCACGCGTACCGGTTTCCACAAGGCGGGGCCTTTAATGCCCTGTTCTTTCTGAATTTGTTTCATAATCTGCTTAAAGGACTCGGGTGTCAGTTCCCCGAGAGCAGCGGCTTTTTTGACAAAGTGTTCCAACACCCGCGATGCATCGGGCATGCGCAGGATCTCCAGCGCCTCGGCATCACGGATATCCGGCAGATGGCCGCCAAGCAAATCTTTAAATCCGGCCACATCCTCACCCTTGTTTATGCGCGGCGCCACCGCCCGCACCATCTTTTCCGTCCTGAGCGGATCGCTGACGTCAATACCGGCTTTTTCCAAAAAGGGCCTGAGGAACGCGACCTGTTCCCCGGTCTCCATCTCCCGCAGATATTGACCGTTCATCCAGTTGAGTTTATCCACATCAAACACCGCACCGGATTTATTGACCTTCTCCAGACTAAAGGCCTCGATCAACTCGTCCATGCTGAAAATCTCACGATCCTCACCGGGACTCCAACCCAGAAGGGCCACAAAATTAACCAGGGCCTGGGGCAGATAGCCTTTTTTGATATAATCTTCCACGGCCACATCCCCCTGACGCTTGCTCAGCTTGCTGCGGTCGGCATTCAACAAAAGCGGCAGATGGGCGAATTGCGGTACCTCCCAGCCGAAGAAATTGTAAAGCAATACATGCTTGGGCGTGCTGGGCAGCCACTCTTCCCCACGGATAACGTGGGTCACGCCCATCAGATGATCATCGACGACATTGGCCAGGTGATAGGTGGGAAACCCGTCACCCTTAAGTAAAACCTGATCGTCCAGCAGTTCGTTTTGAAAGACCACTTCACCGCGGACACTATCCGGGAAGCGGGTCTCTCCGTCTGCGGGTACTTTCATGCGTACCACATAACTCTCACCCTGCTCAATGCGCTTCCGCGCCTGTTCCCGGGGATAGTCGCGATAACGGCCGTCATATTTGGGGGCTTCGCCGCGGGCTTCCTGTTCCCGGCGCATCTGTTCCAGCTCTTCCGCCGTGGCAAAGCAGTAATAAGCATGTCCTTTTTCGATCAGCAGATCGATATGGTGTTTATAGATTTTCAGACGTTCCGATTGACGATAAGGACCGTAATCGCCTTCCCGGTTAACGCTTTCATCAAAATCGATACCGGCCCAACTCATGGTGCGCAGCAGGTTTTCCTCCGCGCCCTCTACCAGGCGGTTTTGATCGGTATCCTCAATGCGTAAAATATTCACCCCATTGTTTTTCCGGGCAAACAGATAGTTGTACAAAGCCGTCCGTAAACTGCCGATATGTACATAGCCCGTGGGGCTGGGGGCAAAACGTACCCGAACCGTGTTATTCATCTTTTTTTCTTCTCTTTTTCATGTAACGATATATAATAAAACCGGCGACCAGCACCACGGTGAGTATGATGACTCCCCTGTTATACTGACTGATATAGTCAAGAATTAGCGGCCAGTTGGAGCCCAGCAGGTATCCGGCCATCATCAGCAGTCCGTTCCAGACAAAGGCGCTCACGGTCGCTAAAAAAAGAACCGGCATCCATTTTAATTTAAAGATACCGGCAAACAGGGATATCACGCTGCGTGTTCCGCTTAGGAAACGGTTGGCGGCAATAATCCAGTAACCGTATTTATCAAACCAAATCTGGGTTTTTACGATTTGTTCCGGCTGAAAGTATCTTGACCGGCGCCCCTTTTCGATAAAGGCGGTGCCGAAGCGCGAGCCGACGATGAACATGGTAAAAAAACCGAGGACGCTTCCCAGGGTTGTTGACACCCACACCCCGACAAAGGAGAGCTTGCCCGTTGTAATAAGATAAGCGCCGATGACGGTCACCGTATCCCCCGGTATCGGAGGAAAGGTGTTTTCCACAAAGGCGCTGACAAATAGCAACAGATAAGCGGTGAGCGGATCAACCTGGGCGATCAGATGCTCAATCCATGCTATCATCGCTTAGACAATCAGCATCGCGTCGCCATAGCTGTGAAAACGATACTTCTTCTTGATCGCCATCTTATAGGCTTCCATCATCATATCGTGGCTGGCGAAGGCACAGGTAAGCAGAAAAAGCGTTGAGCCGGAGAAATGGAAGTTGGTGATCAAACCATCCACTATCTTAAACATGTAAGGCGGATGAATGAACTTGTCCGTCCAGCCGGAATTGGATTTTACAAATTTATCCACGGTGGCGATGGTTTCCAGGGCGCGTACCACGGTGGTACCCACGGCAAAGACCTTACCGCCATTGCGTTTAACCTCGTTGATCTCTTCGGCGGATTCGGGCGTCACTTCATAATATTCGGAATCCATACTGTGGCGGGAGATATCTTCCACCTGGATGGGACGGAAGGTACCCAGCCCCACATGCAGGGTAATCGGGATGACCTTGACGCCCTTGGCTTTGATCTTTTCCAGCAGCTCTTCGGTAAAGTGCAAGCCGGCCGTGGGCGCGGCAATAGCGCCGTTCTTTTTGGCATAAACGGTCTGATAGGTGGTTTTATCCTTTTCTTCCGCTTCACGCTTGATGTACGGCGGCAAGGGGGTTTTACCCACGCGGCCGATCAGATCAAAAAAGTCGGCGCCGTTATAGTCAAAACGGACCACCCGTCCACCGGAGGTGGTGTTGTCGATAACGTCGCACCCGAGATCCTCGGTGATTTGAATCCGGTTACCGACACGCACCTTACGGGCCGGCTTAACCAGTACTTCCCACATGGTCTTTTCCAACTGACGCAACAGCAGCAGTTCCACCTGGGCATCGGTTTTTTCCTTTACTCCGAATACCCGGGCCGGAAATACACGGGTGTCATTGACCACAATCGCGTCGCCTTCGTTCAGATAATCAATAATGTCTTTAAACACTTTCTCATCATAAGAATGTTCTTTGCGGTTGACAACCATTAAACGGCACTCATCCCGTTTCTCTATCGGGTATTGGGCAACCAATTTTCCGGGAACATCGAATGTTATTTCGGAAAGCTTCATATGTTAACTCCTAACTACGTTTATTAAATTTAAAACAGACTCTCTTGTACGGAGTCCGGATTATTTCCCCTTTTCAAGCCAAAGTGCTCATAAGCCCCCTGGGTTACCATACGGCCCCGGGCCGTACGTTTTATAAATCCCTGTTGTATTAAAAACGGTTCATAAACTTCTTCAATGGTGTCACTTTCTTCGCCAACGGCGACGGCAATGGTATTCAGCCCCACGGGGCCACCATTATATTTTTCAATGATCACTCTTAAAATACGTTTATCCATTTCATCCAGTCCGCGGCTGTCCACATCCAGCCGCTGCAGCGCGTCACGGGCCACGTCGAGCGTGATTTTATTATCGGCCAGCACCTGGGCAAAGTCACGGATGCGACGCAACAGACGGTTGGCTACCCGCGGTGTTCCCCGGGAACGGCCGGCGATTTCCAAAGCGGCGGCCTCCTCGATGGGAATATTTAAAATTTGTGCCGATCGCTTAACAATCCGCGCCAGCTCCGCCGCCTGGTAATAGTTCATGCGCAGAACCACCCCGAAACGGGCCCGCATGGGCGCGGTCAGCAAACCGGCGCGGGTGGTTGCTCCCACCAGGGTAAACGGAGCCAGCGCCAACTGAACGGAACGGGCGTTGGGCCCCTTATCCAGCATGATATCGATATGAAAATCCTCCATGGCCGAATAGAGGAACTCCTCCACCACATTGTTGACGCGGTGGATTTCATCGATAAACATGACGTCTTTATCGTTTAAGTTGGTCAGCAATCCGGCCAGGTCTCCCGCCCGTTCCAGTACCGGCCCGGAAGTTGTTTTGATATCGACATTCAACTCACGGCTCAGGATCATGGCCAGGGTTGTTTTTCCCAAACCGGGAGGACCGTAAAGCAACACGTGATCCAGCGCCTCTCCCCGCTGCAGGGCGGCTTCGATAAAAACCGACAGATTCTCCTTGACCTTCTCCTGACCGATAAAGTCCTTCAGACTTTGCGGTCGCAGCGAGAGTTCGATTTCGGCGTCATCTTCATTGAAGCCGGGTCGGATAATATCGCTCATCTACACCACCTGTAGCGCATCTTTGAGCAGGGCCTCCAAAGTGGTATAGCCCCCCTTCTTTTTAATCCGGGCCATGGCTCTTTCGGCCACCGGCTTTTTATATCCCAGGGCCAGCAGGGCCATAAGCGCTTCTTTCTCCATGCTGTTCATGGGCGGCAAGCCGGTCTCTTTCTCTGCCGCGGCCATAATCATTTCGCTTTCGAACTTGCCCTTCAACTCAATAATCAGGCGTTGGGCGGTTTTTTTCCCCACGCCGCTGATGCTGTTTAGACGCTTTTCATCTTTTTGTTCGATAGCCGCTATCAGTTCATCGGGAGTTAAGCCCGAGAGAATGGTCTGCGCCAGTTTCGGGCCGATGCCCGATATGCTCAGCAGGGCCAGGAAGACATCCCGTTCGCGGGTATCCCAAAAACCAAACAGATTAAACTGGTCTTCACGCACATGCGTATATACAAAAAGCTTTACCTTGTCGCCGACGGCGGGTAGTTTTTCGAAAGTAGAAAGTGATGTCGATAACCGGTAGCCCAGACCCTGTATATCCAATACGGTATAGGTCGGTGACTTAGTTTCCAGGATTCCCTGTATATATTCAAACATCTATGTTTTTACTTAACCCCTGAGATTCAATTTTTGGCGGTGCCACTGACACAATGCAACAGCCAGAGCATCGCTGGCATCATCGGGCGTGATGGTTTCTTTTATGCTTAAAAGACGGCTGACCATAAATTTGACCTGGCTTTTGGAGGCGGCGCCGTTGCCCACCACCGACATTTTAACCTCACGCGGGGCATATTCAAAAACATCGGCGCCGGCCATTTTGGCCGCCACCAAAATGGCTCCCCGTGCATGCCCCATCACTATGGCTGTTTTTACATTGTCCGCGTAAAATATATTTTCAACGGCCACATTATCCGGTTTATATTCCTGCAACAATGCTTTTATCGCTTCGCTTATCTTTAAAAGGCGATCCGGCAAATCGGTCTTTGCCGAGGTGCGGATATGCCCGTAGGTAACCGGCAACAGCCTGCTGCCCGCCACATCAATGATTCCATAGCCGGTAATGTTTAAGCCCGGATCAATACCGAGAATGCGTAAAGGTCGTTTTATTCGCCTAAAATCCTTTCCATTTCCGTATCGTCGATATCAAAATTGGCAAAGACATTTTGCACATCGTCATGCTCGTCGAGGATATTCATCATTTTCATCAACAGTTCGGCATCCTTGCCGGCAATGGCCACGGTATTTTGCGGAATACGCGTCAGCTCGGCCGACTCAATTGTTACGCCCTGCTCTTCCAAATGGTTTCGTACATCGTTAAAGTCTTCGAAAGCGGTGTAGATCACATAACTGTCACCTTCTTTTTCCATCTCCTCGGCACCCGCTTCGATGATGATTTCAAACAATTCGTCTTCGCTATAGTTTGCCGCCGGGACGGTAATCATTCCTTTCCGTTCAAACATCCAGGCCACGCTGCCGCTTTCCCCCATATTTCCGCCGTGTTTTGAAAACAGGTGGCGTATTTCGGCCACGGTACGATTTTTATTGTCGGTAACCGCTTCGATGAACATGGCCACCCCGCCGGGGCCGTAACCTTCATAGGAAACATCCTCGTATACAACGCCGGGCATTTCCCCGGTGCCCTTTTTAATGGCATTATCCACATTTTTAGAAGGCATGTTGGCGGCCTTGGCCGCGGCAACCGCCACTCGCAGGCGTGGATTCATATCCGGATCGCCCCCCCCCATACGGGCCGCAACGGTAATTTCTTTTATAAGTTTGGTAAATATTTTTCCACGTGCCGCGTCAACTTTCGCTTTTTTATGTTTAATAGAGTGCCACTTGGAATGTCCCGACATTAAATCGTCTCCTTCTATGCCTTAAAATCGATCAATGATGTATGTATTAAAAAAGTGAGTAAAAAAAAGGCAAAAACACCTAAATCCCTTATGAAAAAGGTGAAAATTTACTAAAAAAGGCAGGGTTTTCCAAACTTATTTAAGCCACGCGATCCGTGGCCGGTATTATTGTTCCTGTAATTTCCGTTCAAAATAAGGAATGGTTTTTTGCAGCCCCTCAATCAGCTCAATGGTAGGTTGCCAGTTTAATTGCTCCCGGGCCAGGGAGATATCCGGCTGCCGTTGCGTGGGGTCATCCTGCGGTAATTCCTTAAATACGATTTTTGAGCGCGATCCGGTCTGTTCTATGACCTGTTCCGCCAGGGAAAGTATGGTGAATTCATTGGGGTTGCCCAGATTAACCGGTCCGATAAAGTCATCCTTCTGCATCATGCGCATGCTGCCCTCAACCAGATCGTCCACATACTGAAAAGAGCGGCTCTGACTGCCATCGCCATAAATAGTGATGGGTTTGTTTTGCAGGGCCTGAATGATAAAATTACTGACCACCCGCCCGTCATTCAAGGCCATGCGCGGACCGTAGGTATTAAAAATACGTATGATTTTTATATCTACCTTGCTTTGACGGTGGTAATCCATCATCAGGGTTTCGGCAACGCGTTTTCCCTCATCGTAACAACTGCGGACACCGATGGGATTTACATGGCCCCAGTAATCCTCCTTTTGCGGATGTATCTGCGGATCGCCATATACCTCCGAGGTGCTGGCCTGCATCATACGGGCGCGCACCCGCTTGGCCATGCCCAGCATATTGATAGTGCCCATAACATTGGTCTTAATGGTTTTTACGGGATTGTACTGATAATGTACCGGTGAAGCGGGGCAGGCGAAATGATATATCTGGTCGACTTCCAGCATGATCGGTTCGGTAATGTCATGCCGTACCAGTTCAAAGTTCCAGTGATCGATCAGATGGCGGATATTTTCCTTGCTACCGGTAAAAAAATTGTCCAGGGCAATAACATCATGTCCCTGTTCTATCAGTTTGTCACATAAATGAGATCCGATAAAACCCGCTCCGCCGGTAACCAATATACGCATAGCCGCTCCTAATTAATCTTGTTTAATGCCTGAGACAAATCATTGATGATATCTTTCGGGTCTTCGATACCCACGGAAAGCCGAACCAGCCCTTCCGTAATCCCCACGGCCGCCAGGTCCTCGGGGGCATAGGTGGAGTGGGTCATGGACCCGGGATGTTCGATCAGGGAATCCACATCGCCCAGACTGACCGCCAGGGTGATCAGCTCCACCGAATTCATCAGAGTTTCGCCCGCTTTTCGTCCACCTTTAACCTCAAAACTGATCATTCCGCCAAATCCGCTCATTTGTTTTTTGGCCAGGGCATGCTGCGGGTGGGTGGTGAGCCCGGGGTAAAATACGGAATTAACCTTGGGATGAAACTGAAGATACTTGGCAATTTGCATGGCATTTTCCTGATGGCGCTCCATGCGTATGGCCAGGGTCTTGAGTCCGCGCACCAAAAGCCAGGCGTTCAGGGGGCTGATAATCCCGCCCATGTCACGCAGGATCCCCATGCGCAGTTCGTCGATAAAATCTTTTTTACCGATAGCCACGCCGGCAACGGTATCCCCGTGTCCGCCGATATATTTTGTGGCCGAGTGCACCACCACGTCGGCTCCCAGCTTTAAGGGTTGCTGAAAATAGGGGGTGGGGAAGGTGTTGTCCACGATGAGTGGGATTCCGTGTTTATGGGCTATGGCGGCACATTGTTCGATATCGATCAGGGACATGGTCGGGTTGGCCGGCGTTTCGATATAAATGGCCTGTGTTTTTTTATCGATGGCATCGGCGATATTCCGGCAATCGGTGCCATCCACCTCCCTGACCTGTATATCCCAGCGTGGCAGGGTTTCCGTAAACAACTGATG